>ERZ827492.629-NODE-629-length-32279-cov-6.260055_pt1 | contig 32279 bp, 24 predicted proteins | sample MGYA00519704_ERZ827492 | MGnify/ENA primary metagenome ERZ827492 (study PRJEB31778, sample SAMEA3449325) | human gut metagenome | biome: human gut; feature: human-associated habitat; material: faeces | place: United Kingdom | collected 2010/2012 ... | reverse complement strand
CGGCCCCACAGGACCCACCGGGCCCGACGGCGCGGAGGGGCCCACGGGACCCACCGGGCCCGACGGCGCGGAGGGGCCCACGGGGCCAACCGGACCCGCCGGCGCGGAGGGGCCCACAGGACCCACCGGGCCTGCCGGCGCGGAGGGACCCACAGGACCCATCGGTCCTGCCGGCGCGGAGGGGCCCACCGGGCCAACCGGGCCCGCCGGCGCAGAGGGGCCCACCGGTCCGACCGGGCCCGCTGGCGCGGAGGGGCCCACAGGACCGACCGGGCCCGACGGCGCAGAGGGGCCAACCGGTCCGACCGGTCCCGCTGGCGCGGAGGGGCCCACAGGACCCACCGGTCCCGCCGGCGCAGAGGGGCCCACCGGCCCGACCGGAACCGTGCCGGACGATGTCTTCGCCTCGTTCGTCGACTTCCAGGAGCCGCTGACCGACGGCTCGCTGATCTCCATCTTTCCGGACATTGCGGACCCGACCGGGCAGATCACCGCGGTCGATTCGCATCACGTGGGCCTGGAGCCCGGCTACTACCTGATCTCCTACAAGGTGTCCGTGCTCTTTGAGCAGGCGAACTACATGCAGGTCACGCCCTTTTACAACGGGGTTCCGCACATCGAGCGCGGGATCTACTTTGCCACCGCCGTGGACGGCTCCACGGCCTGCGGCGCGGGCTTCCTGATCCTGCGCGCACCGGCGGCGACGCAGTTTTCCCTGACGTTTTCCAGCTCGGGCACGGCGACGGAGGGCGAGGTCAATCTCACCATCCTGAAGCTCCGCCGGCCGCTGTAATCCCTTTCCGCGCCCCAAAGCTTCCAGGATTTTACGTGAAAAAAACATAACTGAAAATTTATTTGTGTTCGCCAATGGGCTTCTGTATAATAGCGGTGAAAACAGAATTTTTTCGAGGGGCATCATCATGAAAGGACATTTTCACAGACTGAGAAACGACATTTCCGGGTTTCTCGCGGGAAATCGCAACCGCACGCTGCTGCTTTTTGGGATTGAGGGCCTGCTTTTCCAATTTGTCTACTCCCTGGCCGCGGGCAACGGCATCGGCACCAACCTCTACGCCACGAACCTGGGCGCGACGGACACGCAGGTGAGCATGGTGCAGCTGCTGTCCAACCTCCTGGCCGTGGCGCTGCTGCTGCCCGCGGGCATCCTCAGCGACCGGACGAAGAACTCCAAGACCATGCCGGTGATCATCCTGCTCTTTGTGGGCGTGATGTACTTCTTCTACGGCACGGTGCCGGTGATGGGCGAGCAACGCATGGTCTTCTTTTTCCTCTTCGTCTCGCTCACGGCCGGGCTCATGGCCATCTACAACGCGATCTGGCAGGCCTTCTTTGGGGACGTGACGCCGCTTGCCGACCGCAACCGGGTCTACGCCTTCCGCAACCGCTTCGTCTTTGCCATCAGCACCGTCGCCCCGATCCTGCTGGGCACGATCCTGACCGCCATGCCGGACAGCGAGCGCAAGCTCTCGGTGCTGCGGATCTTCTTCTACCTGTGCGGCGTGCTGAACCTGCTCAACGCCTTTGTGCTCTCGCGCATCCCGGGCGGCCGGCGCTCGCCCGAGGCGCTGGCGCAGATCCCCAAGTTCTCCTTCTCCGCCTTTGGGGACGTGTTCCGCACGCTCCTGCACGACCGGCGCTTCCTGTTCTATTTCGGGTCCATCATGTTCTTCTACATGGGCTGGCACCTGGACTGGACCATGTGGTACATCGGCCAGACGCAGTACGTGGGCCTGACCGAGGCGCAGCTCTCCTGGTATTCCGCGGCGTGCGCCATCCTGCAGCTCCTGACGCTGGGGATCTTTGCGCGCGCCAATGAGAAGAAAACCGTGCACTTCACCTTCATCTTCTGCGTGCTCTCGCTGATGCTCTGCCCCTTGACGATGCTCGTCTCCGGCCTTGCGCCCGTGGGGCTGCGGCCCGCCGTGTTCCTCGTCCTGGGCACGCTCGTGTGCATTCCCCAGGGCGCGAACAACCTCTGCCTGGTCCAGATGCTGCTGGAGGTCACGCCGGAGAAGAACCGCTCCCTCATCGTCTCGCTGAACATGGCCTTTGTCACGCTCTCCAACGCGGTGATGCCCTTTGTCGGCGTGCAGCTCTACAACGCCCTGGGCGCGGACTACAACGCCTTCCTGCTGTTCAACTCCATCGCCTTTGTCTGGCGGTCGCTGGCGCTCTGCCTGTTCCTCTACCGCTATTTCCGCTTCCGCAGGCGTGCGGCTGCCGCCTGAGGGTGGGAACCCGAAGCAGCCACGGCTTTTCGACCCTTCCAGGGACGCCCCGCGCGGGCGTCCCTTTTTTTCTCCGCAAAAAAACTCGCAAAGTTTTTTATATAATCCTATTGACAAATTATTTAGGCGTGCTACAATAGATGCAGAAACGGAGAAGAAGGAAAGGAGGCGGGAGCATGAACAAGAGCGTCTATTCGCTGGTGCTGATGGATAATGTCGTGAGCGAAGTGGACAAAATGGCCTATGAGATGGGAACCTCGCGTTCCAACCTCATCAACCAGATCCTGGCCGAATACGTCCGCTACACCACGCCGGAGATGCGCATGCGCGCCGTCTTTGAGGAAATGGAGCGCCTGATGCAGGGCGTGGACAGCTTCCAGATCCAGCCGCAGCCCTCCGACGCGATGCTGACCATCCGCTCGGCGCTGCGCTACAAATACAAGCCGACCATCCGCTACAGCGTGGAGCTCTACCGCAGCAGCCGCGGGCGCACCGTGGGCGCGCTGAAGGTGGCCTTCCGAACGCAGAGCCAGCCCCTGATCGAGATGCTGACCTCCTTTTTCGCGCTTTGGACGCGCCTGGAGGGGCACTACCGCGAGCAGCTCCGGCTGCCCGCGTGCGAGAGCCGCATCGAGGAGGGAAAGTACATCCGCGCCTTTGCCCCGGCGGGAAGCGCCGAGTTCACCGACCAGCAGCTCGCCGACGCGATGAGCGCCTATATCCGCATATTTGACGGGGCGATCAAGAGCTACTTTGCCGCGGGCGGAGAGCAGAGCGCCGCCCTGCCCCAGATGGCAAAATCCTACCAAACCTATTTGCAGGCAACCCCCCTGCTGCTGTGACGCAGAACCAACCGCCACGGCAAGCCGGAAAGGAGAGAGAAACTCATGGACATCAACAAGCTGACGCAAAAATCCCGCGAGGCCGTGCAGGACGCGCAGGCCTTGACGATTGAATACGGCAATACGCAGATCGAGCAGGCGCACCTGCTCTACGCCCTGCTCGCGCAGGAGAACGGGCTCATCCCGCAGATGCTGACCAAGATGGAGATCGACCCGGAGGCCGTCAAGGCCGACGCGCAGCAGGCGGTCAGCCGCCTGCCCAAGGTCAGCGGCCCCGGCCGCGAGCCGGACAAGGTCTACATCTCCCAGGACGTGGACCGCGCGCTGAACGCCGCGCAGAACCAGGCCGACCACATGACGGACGAGTACATCTCCGTCGAGCACCTGATGCTCGGCCTGATGGAGACGGCGGACTCCAACCTGAAGACCATCTTCCAGCGCCACAACCTCACCAAGGAGAAGTTCCTGGAGGCGCTCAAGACCGTGCGCGGCAACACGCGCGTGACCTCCGACACCCCGGAGGACACCTATGACGCGCTCTCGAAATACGGCCAGGACCTGGTCGCCCTGGCCCGCGCCCACAAGCTGGACCCGGTCATCGGCCGCGACGAGGAGATCCGCAACGTCATCCGCATCCTCTCGCGCAAGACGAAGAACAACCCCTGCCTGATCGGCGAGCCGGGCGTGGGCAAGACCGCCATCGCCGAGGGGCTGGCCCAGCGCATCGTGCGCGGGGACGTGCCCTCGTCCCTGAAGGACCGCCGCCTCTTCTCGCTGGACATGGGCGCGCTCATCGCGGGCGCGAAGTTCCGCGGCGAGTTTGAGGAGCGCCTGAAGGCCGTCCTCAACGAGGTCAAGAAGTCCAACGGCGAGATCATCCTCTTCATCGACGAGCTGCACACCATCGTCGGCGCGGGCAAGACCGAGGGCAGCATGGACGCCGGCAACCTGCTCAAGCCCATGCTGGCGCGCGGGGAGCTGCACTGCATCGGCGCCACGACCCTGAACGAATACGCCAAGTACATCGAAAAGGACCCGGCCCTGGAGCGCCGCTTCCAGCCGGTCATGGTCAACGAGCCCACCGTCGAGGACACGATCTCCATCCTGCGCGGCCTCAAGGAGCGCTACGAGGTCTTCCACGGCGTCAAGATCCAGGACCAGGCCCTGATCGCGGCGGCGACGCTGTCCAACCGCTACATCACGGACCGCTTCCTGCCGGACAAGGCCATCGACCTTGTGGACGAGGCCTGCGCCATGATCCGCAGCGAGATGGACTCCATGCCCGCGGAGATGGATGAGCTCAACCGCAAGATCATGCGCCACGAGATCGAGGAGGCCGCCCTGAAGAAGGAGACGGACACCCTGTCCCAGGAGCACCTGGCGGACATCCAGAAGGAGCTGGCCGACATGCGCGCGCAGTTCAGCGAGATGAAGGCCAAGTGGGAGAACGAGAAGAGCGCCATCGGCAAGGTGCAGAAGCTGCGCGAGGAGATCGAGCAGCTCAACGCCGAGATGGAAAAGGCCGAGCGCGAGTACGACCTGAACCGCGCCGCGGAGATCAAGTACGGCCGCCTGCCCCAGCTCAGGAAGGAGCTGGAGGAAGAGGAGCGCACCGCGGAGGAGGGCAAGCGCACCCTGCTGCGCGACCGCGTCACCGAGGAGGAGATCGCCAAGATCGTCGCCCGGTGGACCGGCATCCCGGTCTCCAAGCTCATGGAGGGCGAGCGCGAAAAGCTCCTGCACCTGGAGGACATCCTGCACCAGCGCGTCATCGGCCAGGACGAGGCCGTGACCAAGGTCACCGAGGCCATCCTGCGCTCCCGCGCGGGCATCCAGGACCCGAACCGGCCCATCGGCTCGTTCCTGTTCCTCGGCCCCACGGGCGTGGGCAAGACGGAGCTGGCCAAGGCCCTTGCGCAGGTGCTCTTCGACGACGAGCGCAACATGGTCCGCATCGACATGACCGAGTACATGGAGAAGTACTCCGTCTCGCGCCTGATCGGCGCGCCTCCGGGGTACGTCGGCTACGAGGAGGGCGGCCAGCTCACCGAGGCCGTGCGCAAGAAGCCGTATTCCGTCGTGCTCTTTGACGAGATCGAAAAGGCGCACCCGGACGTGTTCAACATCCTGCTGCAGGTGCTGGACGACGGCCGCATCACGGACTCCCAGGGCCGCACGGTGGACTTCAAGAACACGATCATCATCCTCACCTCCAACCTCGGCTCCCAGTACATCCTGGAGGGCATCCAGGACGGCCGCATCACGGACGAGGCCCGCGAGAAGGTCGAGGCCCTGCTCAAGACGCAGTTCCGCCCGGAGTTCCTCAACCGCATCGACGAGATCGTCTTCTACAAGCCGCTGATGAAGAACGAGATCGACCGCATCGTCGACCTGCAGATCGCCGACCTGCGCCGCCGGCTCAAGGAGAAGCAGCTGGACGTGGAGCTCACGGACAGCGCCCGCAGCTACATCGTGGACGCGGGGTACGACCCGGTCTACGGCGCGCGGCCGCTCAAGCGCTTCCTCCAGTCCAAGGTCGAGACGCTCATCGCCCGCAAGATCCTCTCCGAGGACCTGCACCACGGCAGCGTGCTCACCGTCGATTACGACGGCCGCGACCTCTTCGTCACGACCAAGTGATCCGCATAAAAAACGAGGGGGTTCCTCCAAACTTTGGAGGAACCCCCTTTTTTTGCCGCGCTCACGCCCGCTTTGCGCGCACCGCGCCCAGGCCCAGGAAGAACACGCCCGAGAACAGGGAGAGCGTGTTCTCGTCAAACAGAATCCACGAAAAGGGCGCCGGCGCGTCCCAAAAGTCGATGGAGAGCCGGTTCAGCACGACCGCCGCCAGATCCACCGCCAGGCAGAAGCCGCCGACCGCCAGCAGCGCCGCGCCGGCCGGCCGGTTGCGCCGGGCGAGGAAGAAGAACAGCGCGCCCACCGCCAGGCGCAGGAGCGGCGGCGCATAGACCCCGATATAGCGCGCCGCTGCGGAGCGGTCCATCGTGGCGCTGCGCACGGCGTTGGCCGCGTCGCCCGGCCACTCCGAGGCCGCAACGAGGAACGCCAGCAGCGCCAGGGCCAGCGCCGCTTTCCAACGGAAGCGCCAGCCGCGCTTCTGCCAGACCCCCAGCGCCGCGTCCACGCAGCCGATGCCGACGAGCGCCAGCAGGAGCGTGGAGAGCCGCACGCTGTTTTCCGGGTAAGGCGTGAACCAGGCGGGCGATTCGCTGTGCATCCAGAGGGGAATGCACAGCAGCAGGGCGGGCAGCCACTCCAGCGGGGCGATGTCGCGGCGCAGCGCGCCCGTCAGGTGCAGGGCGAGCCCCAGCAGCAACCCAAAGAGCAGGGGAGAGAAGCTGGCCACATAGACGAGGTGCCCGTCCACAACCCCCGACCGCGGCCCGGCCAGGCGCACGCCGTAGACCAGCAGCACACACAGCGCCGCCGCACCCACGGCCAGTGCAGCCCACCTTGCCTTTTTTCCCATTCGCTCTCCTCCCTTCCAGTTTTCTGTTTTTTAGGGCTATTTTACGAACTCCAGATAAGCGCTCGCCACACCTCCGTCGTTGGTATAGCCGGAGGTTCGGCCCATATAGGTGGCTTCTCCCCGCTCCAGCCAAGTATCATCATGAGGATAGCAAGTATACGTCCTGCCGCTAACCGGACTGCTCACGGTAGTTCTCACAAGATTGGCTTCATCGTTGAGGATATTGTACCAATTATGTTCACACAGCATGCTCGTCGCACGGATACTGGAAGAGTGTACATCTACCTTATGCGCAGATCGATTCAGTCTTGTACGCGAACCAACAAGATCATCATCAAATTGGTAATCGTAGTAGATGTAGATATACGCAGTAAGGGACTGTGTGCTATCTGTGTAGGATTCTGAATCGGTTCCCTGGTATAGAATGCCCCTTGCAATCGTCACATACGACTCTTGAATAGTACCGTCTGCTTTCATTTGGCGATCCAAGAGCAAGGTTGCAACCTGTGTCTCGGTTTTCGCATTCGTACCCATGCGCATGGGTGCGGTAGTCATACCTGCCCGAATGTTCAGGCCCTTTTCTTTGGCCAGAGCGCTCCGCTGGTCTACTTCATTCTCAAGAAGAGCATCCAGTTCTGCGCTAGTCAAAGATTCCACATCGACGTAAGCAGTTTCCGCCGAAGCAACAGGAACAGAGAGTCCAAGTAGAACAATCAGCGACAGTACGAGAGCTAAAACTTTCTTCATGGATTTCCTTCCTTTCTTTGCGTCGGTCCGGTTGGGAGTTGCTTAAAACAGCTCAACTGCCCATCGGAAACACCTCCAAAATCTATCTTGAGACTATTATACTACGTATGTTAAAATTTGTAAATATTCTATTCACAAATTATTCTCATTTTTTATTTATGTTTTAATAATTATTTCCCTTTTGCTAACCCATTTTTGGTGCATTATATCGAAAAAAAGAAGCGCGTTCCGTTTTTCAGGAAACAGAACGCGCAAACGGTATTTCATGTTTTACTCCGCGTAGTTGTCGAAATACCCCTGCACGAGGATGATGGGCGTGCCCTTGTCCCCGCTGCCGGAGGTGAGGTCGCACAGCGAGCCGATCAGGTCCGTCAGGCGGCGCGGCGTGGTCCCCTGGGAGACCATCTTGCCCGTGAGGTCCCCGTCCTTCTTGCGGATGTAGTCGGAGATGGCCGCCTGCAGGGCCTCGCCGGACAGGTCGGCAAAGTCGTTGTCCGCCAGGTACTTGAGCTTGACCTCGTTGGGCTGGCCCTCCAGCCCGGCGGTGTAGGCCGGGGAGACCACCGGGTCCGCCAGCTCCCAGATCTTGCCCACGGGGTCGCGGAAGGCGCCGTCGCCGTAGACCATGACCTCCACGCGCTTGCCCGTGCGCGCCAGGAGCTCCGCCTGGATGCGCTCGACGATGGGCTGGCAGTCGCGGGGGAAGAGCTTGACCTTGTCCTCCGTGGCCTTGTTGGAGCCGAGCAGGCCGTACTTCTCGTTGCAGCCGCTGCCGTCCACGGGCGCGTTCAGGATGTCGTCCAGGCCGAAGACCTTCTCGGCGCCGGCGGCGGTGAGCAGGCGCTTGGTGCGCGCGCGGCTGTGGATGTCGCAGCAGAGCACGGTCTTGGCGTAGGGCAGGATGGCGCGGCAGTCGTTGGCCAGGATCACCTCGGCCTCGCAGCCGCAGCTCTCGATCAGCTCCTTGTAGTAGGCGATGTAGTCCACGCCCGTGAAGAGGTGCTTCGTGTAGCCGAAGAGCTCGCGCCACTTGGCCTCCGTCAGCACGTCGCGGTAGGGGTCCACGCCCTTTTCGTCCAGCGCGTCCAGGTCCACCAGGGCGTTGCCGACCTCGTCTGCGGGGTAGCTGAGCTGCAGCACGATCTTCTTTGCGCCCATGGCGATGCCCTTGAGGCAGATGGCGAAGCGGTTGCGGCTCAGGATCGGGAAGAGCACGCCCAGCGTCTCCTCCCCGACCTTCTCCCGCACGTCCTTGGCGATCTGCGCGGTGGTGGCGTAGTTGCCCTGGGCGCGGGCCACGACCGCCTCGGTCACGGCCACGACGTCCCGGTCGCGCAGGGCGAAGCCCTCGCTCTTGGCGGCGGCGAGCACGCTGTCGACGACGATTGCGGCGATGTCGTCCCCCTCGCGGATGATGGGGGCGCGAATGCCCCGGGATATGGTTCCAACCAGTCGTTCCATTTTCCTTTTCCTCCATCTTTTCCTTGCGTCTTTTTATGTGCCGGACTTCTGCGCGGCGCCGGATTCGGCCTTCCTTTGGCGCAGGAGCGTGTGTAGCGCGCCCGTGGGGCAGGCGCGCAGGCATTCCCCGCACCGGATGCACTCCCGGCTGTTGGGGGTCTTATAGGCGGCGATGTCCAGCTTGCAGGCGCTTTGGCACTTGCCGCAGCGCACGCACTTGTGCTCCTCCACCGCAAAGCGGTGCAGCGCGATGGGGTTGAACAGCCCGTAGACCGCGCCCAGCGGGCAGAGGTACCGGCAGAAGGGCCGGTACACGGCGACCGAGAGCAGGAGCAGCGCTGCCAGCAGCGCCGCCTTCCAGGCGAAGAGCCCGCCCGCCGCCGCCCGGAGCGGCGGATTCGTCAAAAGCAGCGGAACGCCCCCCATCAGCGTCCCGGAGGGGCAGATGTACTCGCAGAACCACGGCATCCCCTGCCCGGTCACGTCCACGACGAGCGAGGGCAGCAGCAGCACGAATCCCACGAGGATGCCGTACTTCAGCAGCCGCAGGCCGCGGTCCCCGGGGAGCTTCTTCCGCTTCCACCCCTTGGGCAGGGGGATCTTGTGCAGCAGGTCCTGCACGAGCCCGAACGGGCAGAGCCAGCCGCAGACAAAGCGCCCCAGCGCCGCCCCGAACAGGAACAGGAATCCCACCACATACAGGCAGATGCGGTAGCTGCGGCTGCCGAGCACGGCCTGGAGCGCGCCGATCGGGCAGGACCCCAGCGCCCCCGGGCAGGAGTAGCAGTTGAGGCCCGGCACGCAGACGGCCTTTGCCGCCCCGCGATAGATCTTTCCCTGCAGGAACCCGGCGGCATAGCCGTTTGTCAGCGCGACAAAGGCGACCTGCACGGCGGTGCGCAGATGTCGCCGGAGCCAGCGCCAGGCCCTACCCAAGGCCGATGCACTCCATGCAGATGGTTATGGCCTTGCGCAGCACGGTTTCCGCCTCCCCGCGCCACGCGCCCAGGCCCACAAAGGCCGCCCCCGTGAGCAGGAGCGCGCAGGCCCAGAGGTTGCGCCGAAGGAAGCTCATGCGCCCGCCTCCCCGAGGAGTTCGTCCACGATGGCGGCCCACTCGTCCTCCGACTTTGCGCCCAGGTACGTCTGCCCCACCTGCGCGCCCGTCTCATCCACAAAGAAGGTCGTGGGCACGGCGAAGATCTGCTGCAGCAGGAAGATCAGGTCCTCCGAGGGCACGATGTGCGGGTAGGCGGCGCCCGTCTCCTCCACGATGGCGCGGGCGTCGGCCACCTGGCTCTCGCTGACGCTGCCGTCCATGCCGAGGGCGTCGCTGACCAGGCCCACGACCTGCACGCCCTTGTCCGCATAGGCCTCGTGCAGTGCGGCAAGGTCCGGCATCTCCTGGATGCAGGGCCCGCAGTCCGTGCCCCAGACGTTGATCATGGTCAGGTCATACCCCGCAAAGAGCGAGGCGTCCACCGCGTTGCCGTCCAGGTCCGTTGCGGCAAAGTCGCTCAGGATGCCGGCGGGTTCTTCCGCGCCGCCCGCCGGGGACTCGGCAGGGGCGCTGTCCGGCGATGCGGCCGGCGCGCCGCCCGCCTGCGCTGCGCTCTCGTCGTTGGTCAGGGCCTCCCCGGTTTCGGGGAGCGTGGCCGGCGCACAGGCCGCAAGGGTCAGCGTCAGGAGCAGCAGCGCCAGCGGCGCAGCAAGTCGTCTCGTCCAGCTTCTCGACATGGGGTTTTTTCCTCCGTTTTTCTCAAAGTTCTCGTAGGGCGCGCGCGGACGCGCGCAGGGCCGCCTCGGTCTTGACCTCCACGACGGCGCGGACGCCCCTTGCGCGGGCCAGCGCCAGGGCGCCCCGCCAATCGAGCGCGCCCGCGCCCAGGGGCAGGTGGTCCTGCCCGCCCCGGCAGTCGTGCAGGTGCATGTGGCGCAGCCGGTCCGCGTGCGCGGCGAAGAAGTCCGCGTCCGCGTTCCCCGCCGCGCACAGGTGGCCGACGTCCAGCGTCAGCCCAAAGCGCGGGCTCCCGAGCAGGCGCTCGAGCCCCTCGCGCGCAAAGGCGGGGAAGCCGCCCGTGTTCTCCACGCAGACCGCAAGGCCGGCCGGCGCCTCGCGCTCCGCGAGGCTGCGCAGGGCCTCCAGCCCCGCCAGGAAGCGCGCCCCCTCCCGTTCATAGAGGTAGGCGCGCCCCTGGGGCAGGGTGAAGTAGACCCCGAGGCTCAGGTGCAGGTTCACAAGGAGCATTTCCGCCTCCGCGGCGAGCTCCAGCGCCCGGCGGAACGTGTCCCGCCACGCGTCGCGCACGCGGGGGTTGAAGTCGCAGGCGTCCAGCCGCTCGTCCAGGTGGAGCGTAAAGCCCACGCCCAGCTCCTGCGCGGCCCGGCGCAGCGCCCGGCGGTCCACCGCGTCCGGATCGGCGAACTGCGGCAGGTTCGCGTTCAGCTCCACAAAGCCGAAGCCCAGCTCCGCGCACAGCGCCGCGCTGGACAGGATGTCCGGCCGCTCCAGGAGCGTCGGAATCCCCAGATCCCGCGTCATAGCGCGCGCATGTAGCGGACGAAGGCGGGGAAGACCTCCTCCGGCTCGGCCAGGGAGGGCACCCACTTCTTCTCCCATTCCAAGGAGAAGTAGCCGTCGTACCCATCCCGAAGGAGGGTGTGGACGATCTCCGGCAGCGGGATGTCGCCCTCGCCCACGGGGCAGAGGGTGAACTGCCCGTTCTCCCCGCGGTGGTAGTCCTTGATGTGGACGTGGCGCAGGAGCGGCCGCACGGCGGCATAGAAGGGCAGGAAGTCGTCGCCGCAGGTCTTGTCGCTGTGCTCGACGTCCCAGAGGATGCCAAAGCCCGGCGCGCCCGCCATCTCCTGCGCGACAAGGCGCATCGCCTCCACGGTGTTGAAGTCGCCGTGGACCTCGAGCAGCGTCTGCACGCCCTGGTCCGCGGCGCGCTCGCAGACCTTGCGGATGCCCTGGCAGGCGAAGGCGATCGTCTCCGCGGCCCGCGCCCTGTCCGGGATGTCGTTGCCGAACACGCGCAGGGCGGGGATGCCCATGCGCGCGCACACCTCGGCGGCCTCCCAGCCGGCGCGGATGTTCTCCTCCTGCGCCGCGGGGTCGTGGAACTTGCAGGAGGTGCCAAAGCCCACGATCTTCCGCCCGTGCGCGGCCAGGAGCGCCTTTGTCTCCTGCGCGCGCGCCGGGGAGAACCGCGCGATGCGCCCGGCCTCCATCTCGCCGTCCACGCCGCGGACCTCGATGTCCACGCCCAAGTCCTCAAACGCCTGCACCACGCGGTCAAAGCCCCAGCCCGGGCAGCCCAGCGTGGAAATGGATAGCTTCATCGCTCTTCCTCCTCTTTGGATACCCCAATCCGGCCCGGCGCAAACCCTAGGCCATGGTGGGAAGCATCTCCAGCGTGACGCGGCCGTCCAGCTCGCGCCCGGCGAGGTAGTTGTCCAGCTCCTCGATCATCTTGTCCGCAAAGAGGTAGACCTCCTTGGCGGCATATCCCGCGACGTGCGGGAACAGGAACGCGTTGGGCAGGCCCCACAGGGGCGACGCCGCCGGCACGGGCTCGGGGTCCGTCACGTCCAGTATGGCCGAGCGCAGGGGCTTTTCCCGCAGCGCCCGCACCAGGTCCGCCTCCACGACCTGCGCGCCGCGCCCGGTGTTGACAAAGCAGGCCGTGTCCCCCATGCGCGAGAAGAGGCGGTAGTCCAGCATCCCGCGCGTCTGCTCGTTGTTGGCGATGTGGCAGGAGATGGTCTGGCAGGTGGAAAAGATCTCCTCCAGGCTGTAGAGGCGGTCAAGGCCCAGCGCCTCCTGCCGCGCCCTGGGGAGGAACGGGTCGTAGACCATCAGCTCCACGCGCTCGCGGCGGAGCCTCTCGATCACGCGGGAGCCGATGGCCCCCGCGCCCAGGATTCCCACGGGCGTGTCGCACGTCCCGGGAAAGATCTGCTCCACGAGGCGCTTTCCCTCGGCATAGCCCTGCTCGCGGTAGGCGCGAAGGGCCAGGTGCGCGCCCTTGTTCGCCAGGGTGATGAGCGCGGCCGTGAACTGCGCCACGGGCTCGGCCATCACCTGCCAGGCCGAGAGCACCGTGACCCCGCGGCGGAGGAACGGCGCCGCAAAGTAGCGCACGGACCCCGCCGCGTAGAAGATCACCCGCAGGTTGGGGAAGAACTCCGCCACCTGCTCCTCCGTCAGCTCCAGCATGTCCCAGCCGCAGAAGATCGCCTCGCACGCGCGCAGCTCCTCCCGGCGCGCGGACAGGTTCTCCTCGTCCACCACGCCGGGCAGGATCTCTATGCGCGCTTCGATGGCCTCGCGCCGGCCGCCGCCGTAGAGGTAGCCGATGCGCCCGCCCTTTTTGCAGGCGAAGCAGCCCTTCACGCCTCCTCGCCTCCGATCTTGGCGCAGCCCTGGACCGCGAGGACGGTTTTGCCGTTCGCGACGAGCTCCAGGGGCACGTCCTTGGGGCCTTCCACGGCCGCGCACAGGGCGCCGCCGGCCGTCTTCTCCCAGCGCACGGCGACGGGGCCCTTGGGCGTGGGCACGGTGCCGGAGAGGCGGTCCAGCCCGACGGCGTGGGGCTCTACGCGGATGCGCGCCCAGCCAGGGGCGGCGGGCTGCACGCCCAGCAGCATGCGCGGCACCTCGTAGAGGGGCAGGGCGCTCCAGGCGTGGCAGTCGCTGCGCGTCTCGCCCGGGCGCTCGGGCACGGTGGTGAGGTTGCGGTCCAGCATCTCGAAGTACTGGTCCCAGATGGGCGCGGTGCGGTCGTAGAGGCCGACCGCCTCCAGCGCGCGGAAGAGCGTGAACTGCCAGGGGAAGGTGCAGGGCAGCACCTCCTCGCCCGAGAGGGCGTAGCGCATGGCCCGCCGGCCCTCCTGCGCGCTGAGCGCGCCCGTCAGCACGCCCAGCGCCTGGCTGTGCTGCGTGACCTGGTCAAAGCCCGGCCCCTCCAGCAGCACGCCGCGCCCTTCGTCCCAGGCCAGGGCGCGCACGCGGGCGCAGATCTCGTCCGCGCGCTCGTCGTAGGGCCGGTCCTCGCCGCCGGTCAGGCGCATCATGCGCGCCGCCGTGCGCAGGCCCAGGGCATAGGTGAGGTTGTGGAGCGTGGCCGGCCCCCGCCAGGTCGCGTCCGGAACGCCCGCGTGGTCGTCCCACTTCTCCACCCAGTCGCCGAACTCCCAGTAGCCCAGGTTTTCGACCAGGCCGCTCTCGCCCCTGTGGCGGGCAAAGTAGTCCAGCACGCCGTCCATCGTGGGCTTGTAGAAGCGGATGGGCTCCAGGTCCCCGGTCTGCAGGGCGTACTCCTCCAGCATGTAGATCCAGTGGATGGCAAAGTCCGGGATGACCTGCGTGTGCGTGCAGGGATAGCGGGACTGCAGGATCCCGTCCGGCAGGCGGGAGCAGTGGTAGTCCCAGAGCACGTTCGCGGCCATGCGCGCATCCCCGGAGACGGCGTAGGTGAAGAGCATCTGCAGCCGCGTGTCCAGCGTGTACTGCAGCTGTTCGTAATAGGGGCAGTCCTCGTGCGTGTCGTGCATGCAGCGCTTAAGCGTGCGCACAGAGATCTCCCAGAGCCGGCGCATCCGCTCGTCCGGGAAGTCGAACTCCGCCTGCACCTCCAGGGGATAGCCGGTCTCCAGGAACTCCGGCATCGCAAGGCAGAGCGGCTCCTTGCCGGCGGTCGCCTCGATGCGCACGAACCGGAACGTGCGGAACCAGAAGTTCTCAAACGTCCGCTCCTCCGCCGCGGTCTCCACCTCGTCGTGGAAGCCCGTGAGCACGCCGCTAACGCGGTCGTCCCGGCGCATGGGGCCCTTTGGCGCCGTTTCGTCCCGGGGGAAGTAGCGCTCGGCGTAGGTGATGCGCACGCGGCCGCCCGCGCCCTTTCCCGCAAGCCGCAGGTAGGCGGTGCGCAGCACGCCCGCATCCAGCTCCACGGCGCGCGTCTGCCCGGCCGGGATCACGGCGCGGCCGCCCTCGTCAAAGGCGAACCCGCCCTCCCCTTCGAGGTTCGGGAGCTGGCGCACAAACGCGCCGGGCGTCTCGCGCTGATTGGGGATCCTGCGCTTCTTCAGCAGCAGGGGCGAAAACTCGCCATAGGGGTTGATCTCCGTGGCAAAGCCCGTTTCGGCCGCGGGCAGGGCGAGGTGCGCCGCCTCCCGCCAGGGCAGGCAGCGCGCGGCGAAGAACTTTTCCGTCGCGCCGACGTAGAAGGCGCCGGTCGTGTCCAGGCCGAAGGACTCGTCCGCGCAGGCGGTCCAGGCCGCCTCGCCCGTGGACAGGGAGAGCGTCGCCCCGTCCGCGGTCTGCACGTCTCCCTTTGCCAGGAAGAGAGGCCCCACCGGCGCGACGTAGACCGACAGCGGCGCGTTCTGCGCCGTCTGCGCGCTCTCAAACGCGTAGGAGACGACGCGCGCGGTCAGGCTGTTGTCCCCGGGCCGCAGGTGCGGCGCGAGGTCCACCGTCTCATAATAGCGGTTCCACTGGTCGCCCTTGCGGGGGCCGCTGACAAGGGATTCGCCGTTTACATACAGGCGATAGCGGTCCGCGGCGGATACGCGCAGCTCAGCCCGCTGCACCGGCCCCTCCAGGCGGAACTCCAGGCGGAAGAGCGCGGCCTGGGCCTGGTCGCGCCGCCCGTCGCCCAGGCCGGCGACGCGCGCCCACTTCGCGCCCGCAAGGTCGCGATCGATCAGCATTTCCACAGCTAATGACCTCCTTTTTTCGGATGGGCGCCGTTTCTTCAGCTCCGCTTGGACAGGACCTCCTGCTCGTAGCGGAGGATCTGCGCAAACCAGCTCTCGTCCGCGGGCACGCCCTGGCGGCGGCAGTATTCCTCCCAGACCGCGCCGAAGGGATAGGTCTTCATCTCCTCCTGCTGCATGAGCATGCAGGTGAAGTCGCCCTTGTCCTGCATGGCCTTAAGAGTCGCGCTCGGCTGGAGCAGGGCGTTGAGCAGGGCCTTCTGCATGTTGCGGGTGCCGATGACCCAGGCCGCGACGCGGTTGATGGAGGCGTCGAAGTAGTCCAGGCCGATGAGCACGCGGTCCAGCGCGCCGTTGCGCACGATCTCCAGGGCGATCTCGCGGATCTCGTCGTCCAGGCGGACGACGTGGTCGCTGTCCCAGCGCATGGGCCGGGTCACGTGCAGGGGCAGCACGTCGAAGAAGGACAGCAGCGCGGAGATCTTGTCGCTGACCATCTCCGTGGGGTGGTAGTGGCCGTTGTCCAGCAGGTTGTAGACGCCGGGGTGCTGCGCGGCATAGGCCAGATAGAACTCCGAGGAGCCGACCGTGTACGCCTCCACGCCGATGCCGAAGACCTTGCTCTCCACGCAGTCGATGACGCCGGGCAGCTTCTCTGCGTAGATCTTGTCCAGGCTGTCCTTCAGGCGCAGGCGCGGGCCGAGGCGGTCGGCGGGGATCTCCTTATAGCCGTCCGGAATCCAGAGGTTGCACAGCACCTTGTCCCCGAGCTTGTCCGCGATGTACTGGGAGATGCGGCGGCTGGCGATGCCGTGGCGGACCCAGAAGGCGCGGATCTCGTCGTTGGGGTGGGAAAGGGTCAGCGTGTCCGCCGCGAGGGGGTGGGAGAAGAACGTGGGGTTGAAGTCGATGCCGAGGTTATTCTCCTTGGCAAAGTCGATCCAGTCGTCAAAATGGCGGCCCTCCAGGGCGTCGCGGTCAACCGTCTCGCCGTGCAGGATCGCGTAGCTGGCGTGGAGGTTGATGCGCTTTTTGCCCGGGATGAGGGAAATGGCTTCCAAGAAGTCCTGCATGAGCTCCTGCGGCGTGCGGGCGCGGCCGGGGTAGTTGCCCGTGGCCTGGATGCCGCCGGAGAGGGCCTGGCCGACGTTCTCGAAGCCGAGCACGTCGTCGCCCTGCCAGCAGTGGATGGAGATGGCCTTCTGCGCGAGGCGGCCGATGGCCGCCTCCGTGTCGACGCCCAGCGCGGCGTAGCGCGCCTTGGCCAGTTCGTATGCGTTCATGTGGGACACATCCTTTCTGCGTTCGGTCTTTTTCTGCGAAAGGGGGATTTTCTTTCTTCCCCCATTATACCGCACGGGCGGAGAGAACGGAAGGGGCGATTTCCTCCCCCTCCAAAAAGAGGACGGCTTGCCGCGGCGCGTTCTGCGCCGCGGCAAGCCGCTTATCTCAGGCCCGGAATACGCGCGTTGCGCGCTCGAGGATTCCCTGCATATAGGCGATGAGCAGGCCGTAATTGATGAACGGCACGCCCTGGCGCTCGGCCTCGTGCAGGCGGTAGAGCACCTCGCGCTCGTTGAGCATGCACCCGCCGCAGTGGATGACGAGCCGGTAGGGCGTCAGGTCCTGCGGGAAGGCGGCGCCGGAGCAGGTCTCGATGCGGATGTCCTTGCCGCTGTGGGCGCGCAGCCACTTGGGGATCTTGACGGTGCCGATGTCCTCGCACTGGCGGTGGTGCGTGCAGCCCTCGGCGATGAGCACGGTGTCCCCGTCCCGCAGGGACTCCACCGCGGGGATGGAGCGCAGCGCGGCGTCCAGATACCCCTTGTAGCGCGCCATGAGGATGGAGAAGGAGGTCAGCGCCACGTCCTGCGGCGTATCCTGCGCGACCTTGGCAAAGACCTGGCTGTCGGTGATGACCATGCGCGGCTTCTCCCGGCAGGCGGCAAGGGCCTGCGGCAGCTCCGTCTCCCGGACGGTGAGCGACAGGGCGCCGGCCTCCAGGATGTCGCGGATGGTCTGCTGCTGGGGCAGGATCAGGCGGCCCTTGGGCGCGGCCTTGTCGATGGGCACCACGAGGATCACCAGGTCCCCCGGCTGGAGCAGGTCCGCGATGAGGCGGCGGCCGCTCTCACCCGGGTTCAGGTGCGCGATGCGCTCCTTGAGGGCATCGATCCCCCGCTTTGTGCGCGCGGAGACGCACACGGCGCGCTCTGCGAGGGATTCCGGCAGGGGACAGTCGCCCGCGTCGCACTTGTTCCAGACCACGAGGCAGGGGATTTCCATGCCGCGGATGCGCTCGAGCAGGGCGCGGTCCGCCTCGGCCAGGCCCTCGGCCGCGTCCACGACCAGCAGGGCGATGTCCGTGCGGCGCAGCTCCTCCAGCGCCTTGTCCATGCGCTTTTGGCCGAGCTCCCCCTCGTCGTCCAGGCCGGGGGTGTCCACCAGCACGACCGGGCCCAGGGGCAGCAGTTCCATCGCCTTTTTGACGGGGTCGGTCGTTGTGCCCTTGGTCTCGGAGACGACGGCCAGGTCCTGGCCGGTCAGGGCGTTGATGAGGCTGGACTTGCCCGCGTTGCGCCGGCCGAAGATGCCGATGCGCGTGCGGTTTGCAGAAGGCGTTGCGTTCAAACTCATGGGATTCTCCCTCCTTCATTTCGTTCATTCCGCGGGATAGTCGCCGCGGTCCACGACGACCTCGTACCCGGCGGCCGCCATGCGCGCGCGCAGGGCGGCGAGCCCCTCGGCGGCCTCGTCCCCGTCGGAGCGCTTGTTGTCGTAGAGCAGGTATTTTTTGCGGGTGTCCTTGGGCGAGAGATTCGGCATGACCACGTTGCAGCCGGCGTTCATGCCCCGCTCCCGCCCGTCGTCCGCGAGGGTGCCCAGCGCCGTCGTCGCCGGCAGCAGGGCGCGCGGCAGCAGCAGCCGCACGATGGCCAGGCACAGGAGCGTCCGCTCCGCGCTGCCGGCGGGCTCGTCCCGGAAGGGCGTGTCGCGGTGGGGCAGGAACGGGCCGATGCCCACCATCTGCGGCTGGAGGTCCTGCAGCAGGCGGAAGTCCTGCACGAGGCAGCCGCTCGTCTGCCCGGGCGAGCCGACCATGAAGCCCGCGCCGGTCTGGAAGCCGATCGCCTTGAGGTCGCGCAGGCAGCGCAGGCGGTTTTCCAGGGAGAGCTCCGGCGGGTGCAGCCGGGCGTAGTGGTCCGGGTCCGCCGTCTCGTGCCGGAGGAGGTAGCGGTTTGCGCCGGCGGCAAAGAGCCGCTCGTAGCTGGCCCGGCTGCGCTCGCCGATGGAGAGCGTGATGGCGCAGTCCGGGAACGAGGCGCGGATGGCGGAGACGATGTCCGCCATTCTGTCGTCCGTGAAGTACGGGTCCTCCCCGCCCTGGAGCACGAAGGTGCGGAAGCCCAGTTCGTACCCCGCCGCGCAGCAGGCGAGGATCTGCGCCTTGTCCAGGCGGTAGCGCTGCGCGCAGGGGTTGCTGCGCCGGATGCCGCAGTAGAGGCAGTCGTTCTTGCAGAAGTTGGTGAACTCGATCAGGCCGCGGATGAAGACGCGGCGGCCGTAGGTGCGGTCGCGCACGGCGCGGGCGCGGGCAAAGAGGTAGTCGCGGTCCGCCGGCGCGCTCTCCTCCAGCAGCGCGCGGAACTCCGCATCCGTCAGGTCCCGCGTCCGCTCGAGCCGGTCAATATACGCCTTCATGCCTGCTTCTCCCCGTTCCGGCGGGAAAAGACCGTCCGCGCGCTGACGCCCGGGAGGCTGCCGAGCTTCCCGGCCAGCGCGGAGATCTCGTCCGCCGCGGCGTTGAGGGCCACGCTGACGAGCGCAGCGCAGGATTCCGGTTCCCGATTTTCCATTGGGAATGCACTTCCTTTCCAAGTCTGTGGGCACGGGCTTTCCGGAGAAAACGCAAAACGCGCGCGCCGGTGCGGCGCGCGCGGGACATTGGCTCCCCCGTGATCGCACCTTCCCCCGCTGGCCGCACCATTGGGGTCAGATCCCACGGATTTTCCCTTCTCGGATTCGCCCGGTCCGCAAAGCGCGTCCGGGTTCCTCTCCCCTACTATATCACCGGTTTTTCCGCGCGTCAAACGCAAAAACCGCCCCCGCTGCGCTTCCTTGCGCGGCGGGGGCGGGCGTTTACGCGGTCTCGATGGCCTCGGCGGCCTGGAGGGAGAGCTTCTGCACGGCGGCCTCGCGCATCTTGTACTTGAGGATCTTGCCGGCGGCGTTCATGGGGAACTCCTTGACGAACTCGACATAGCGGGGCACCTTGTGCTTGGCCATGTGGGTGCGCACGAAGTCCTTGACCTCCTCCTCGGTCATGGTTTCGCCGTCCTTGAGGATGACGCAGGCCATGATCTCCTCGCCGTAGTCCTTGGACGGCACGCCGATGACCTGCACGTCCTTGACCTTGGGGTGGGTGTAGATGAAGTCCTCGATCTCCTTGGGGTAGATGTTCTCGCCCCCGCGGATGATCATGTCCTTGATGCGGCCGGTGATCTTGTAGCGGCCGTTTTCGTCGCGGCGGGCGAGGTCCCCGGAGTGGAGCCAGCCGTCCTTGTCGATGGCCGCGGCCGTCGCGGTGGGCATCTTGTAGTAGCCCTTCATGATGTTGTAGCCGCGGGCGAGGAACTCGCCGTCCTGGTTGTCGGGCAGGTCTTCGCCGGTCTCGGGGTCGACGACCTTGCACTCCACGCCGAAGATCGGGCCGCCGACGGTGTTGACGCGCACCTCGAGCGGGTCGGTGATCTTGGACATGGTGGTCGCGGGCGAGGCCTCGGTCTGGCCGTAGGTGATGCAGATCTCGCTCATGTGCATCTTGTCCACGACGTCCTGCATGACCTTGATCGGGCAGGGGCTGCCGGCCATGATGCCGGTGCGCATGTGGCTGAAGTCCGTCTTTTCAAAGTTCGGGTGCTCGAGCATGGCGATGAACATGGTCGGCACGCCGTGGAAGGCGGTGATCTGCTTTTCGTTGATGCAGTGCAGGCCCTTGCGCGGCGAGAAGGCCGTGATCGGGTACATGGAGGTTCCGTGCGTCATGGCGGCGGTCATGGCCAGCACCATGCCGAAGCAGTGGAACATGGGCACCTGGATCATCAGGCGGTCCGCCGTGGAGAGGTCCATGCAGTCGCCGATGGCCTTGCCGTTGTTGACGACGTTGTAGTGCGTGAGCATGACGCCCTTGGGGAAGCCCGTGGTGCCGGAGGTGTACTGCATGTTGCAGACGTCGTGCTTGTCGATGTTCATGGCGCGCAGCAGGACCTCCTGCATGGGCACGCGCTCGGCCATGGTCAGCGCCTCCTCCCAGGAGAAGCAGCCCTCCTGCTTGCTCTCGCAGGTGATGACGTTGCGCAGGAAGGGCAGGCGCTTTGCGTGCAGGGGCGTGCGGGGGTCGTGCCCCGCCAGCTCCGGGCAGAGCTCCCTGACGATGCCGATGTAGTCCGAGTCCTTGAACCCGTCGATCATCACGAGGGTGTGCGTGTCGCTCTGGCGCAGCAGGTACTCGGCCTCGTGGATCTTATAGGCGGTGTTGACGGTGACCAGCACCGCGCCGATCTTGGTCGTGGCCCAGAAGGTGATGTACCAGGCCGGGACGTTTGTGGCCCAGATGGCCACGTGGTCGCCGCGCTTTACGCCCATGCCGATGAGCGCGCGGGCAAACTCGTCCACGTCGTCGCGGAACTGGGAATAGGTGCGCTTGTAGTCGAGCTCCGTGTAGTCAAAGCAGACCTGGTCCGGGAACTCCTCGACCATGCGGTCCAGAACCTGCGGAAAGGTCAGGTCCAGGAGCTGGTTGTGCGGCCAGACATAGTGGCCGAGGCCCGTGTGCGCGGTGTAGAGCTTGTGGTCGGCGACGGGCTTGTCCAGATAGGCCTCCATGTAGTGGAGGAACTGGGGGAAGACCACGCCCGCGTCGTACATATCGCGGCTCCAGTAGCGCACCCACTCCAGGGAGACGAAGCCCTCATAGTTGATGGAGCGCAGGGCCAGCATCATCTGTTCGATGGGCAGGTCGCCGTCGCCCATGAGGCGGTAGACGAGCTTGCCGTCCTGCATCACCGAGTCCTTGATGTGCACGTGCTTGATGTAGGTGCCCAGGTTCTGCAGCGTCTGCTCTGGGCTCTCGTGCATGAAGCGGTAGGGATGGTGCATGTCCCACAGCGCGGCCACGTTGTCGGACGCAAGGTCCGTCAAAAGGTCGCGCAGGCGCTCGGTGTTGGCGTAGACGCCGTTGGTCTCCACCAGCAGCGTGACCCCGCATTTTTCCGCCTCGGGGATGAGTTCGCGCAGCTGCGACTTGACGGCCTCATCGTCCACCTCGCCGCCGGGCGCGGCGTCCCAGTCGCCCATGACGCGCACATAGGGCGCGCCCAGGCGCGCGGCCATGTGGATGTAGTCCGTAAGCTCCGCAATGTTCGCCGCCCGCTTGTCGGCGAACTTCAGCGCGATGCCGCTGGATAGGCAGGGAATGGATAGTCGCAAATCCGCAAGGGTCCGGACCGTTCGGTCGATCTCCCCCTCTGAAAAAGGCTGCATGTTGAAGGTGGAGATCTCCTTGCCCAGGCCGCGCACCTCGATGCCGTCAAAGCCGAGGTCCTTTGCCATGGAGTAGATCTCCGACCATTGGAAGTCCGGACAGCCAACCGTTGAGAATGCGAGTTTCATTTTCTGTTCCTCCTGTTTTTTGCGGATTTTGCGACAGCGCCATGCCTGCCTTTGCATGCGCTTGCTTAAGCATAAATACTAACCGAAACTCGCTATATTGTCAAGTTTTTTCCTGTTAACTGCATAATAAAACCCAAATATTCAAGAACCAGTGCGGTTTTATGCATCCCCTGCCGGGTCGAGGGGCGCGGCGTTGTATACATCCTCGCTGCGGACCATCCCCTCCGCTCCAAAGTCCAGCAGGATCTGCAGATGCCCCGCGCCGCTCTCCCGCAGGGCCGCCGCGGACAGCAGCGCGGCATGTTCCCCGTCCAGGGGGAGCGCTGCGGCCAGGATCTGCGCCTCCCCTGCGGTCTCCGATCCGGCCGGGGTGAAGACCAGCTGCACGGTCGCCGGCGTGCCGCCCTCCCACTGCACGAGGAGGCAGACCGCGCGGTCCGCGTCGTACCAGTTCGCCTCGGGCAGGACCTCCTGCATGGCCTCGTCGTAGAAGCGCACGCTTTGCAGGCGGGGCCCTGCCGGCGTTTCCGAAGCCGCGCGCGGCAGGAGCAGCGCCCCCGCGAGCGCGAGCAGCAGGACCCCCGCCGCGATCCAGCCGGCCCGCTCGCGCCATGCGCGGCGCGGCGGCAGGGGCGCCGCCTCCCCTTCCCGCAGGTCCAGCGCCTGCAGCAGGGCGCGCCGGTTTGCGCCCGTGGGCTGGGCCGCGCCGCTCTCCCACTTGGAGACGGCCTGCCGGCTGACGCCCACCGCCTCGGCCAGCTCCTCCTGGGAGAGGTGCCTCTCCTCCCGCCGCCTGCGAATCTCTTCACGCCAATCCATGACCTTTCCCACTCCTTTTCCTTCCCGGATGGGAAAAGTATAGCCGCAACCGCGGTTGCGGGCAACCAATTCCCCGCCACTTTGCGGTTGCGGCCGAGTTTTTTATCGTTCCGCGGCTTTTGTCAGGTCCATCCGGACGAGATTCGGCCCCGCGTCCGTCTCCTCCCAGTAGTAGACGGTTTCCGCATCCGCGCCCAGCGGCGCGCCGCAGGCCGCGGGCACGGCAGCTGTGCCGACGGGTTCTCCCGCGGCGTCGTATCGCCAAAGCGCGCGCTCCGCGGCGGGGAAGGCAAGCCCTTCGTCCACCAGCAGGCCGTCGCCCGCCGGGCAGAGCAGGGGGTACGTCTCCGTCGTGCAGAGCGTGCGCACCGCCTGCCCCGATTCCGCCAGCAGCACGACCTCGTAGTCCGTCTCCCCCTGCCGCACCGCGGCAAGGCCGCCCTCCAGCGGCACGAGGCAGTGCCCGCCCGCGTTCTCGGCAAAGACCTCGCAGGCGCTGCCATCCGGCCGCACGCGCACGAGGTTCATCTGCCCGCCCGGGTCCATGCGCACCTCCGTCAGGTAGATCCAGCCGTCCAGGAGCTGTGCGCAGCCGATGTAGCTGCCCGCGCCGTCCAACTCGTAGAGCGGGACCGGCGCTTCGCCCGCGCTGTCCCGCGGCACGCTGTAGAAGCCGCCGCCCTCCGCCCCCTGCAGGGAAAAGACGATCGCCTCCTCCAGCACGAGGAAGCAGCGCAGGCTCCCCTCCGTGGAGAGCACGACCTCCGGCGCGCCGCCCTCTGGATCATAGCGCACGATGCGGCGTCCATCGCTGGCGTAGAGCGCGTCCCCGGCGGCGAGCAGCCCGCGCCCGGCCGCGACATAGGCGTTGCAGGGGTCGACCAGCGTGCTCTGCTCCATGTGGGCGCAGCCGGCGCGGTTGCAGACGGGGCGGGGCGCCTGCCCCTGGCGCAGCTCGCAGAGATAGGTCCGCGGCCCCGCCTCGCCCGTCTTCGGCAGAAAGGCGTAGAGCGCCTCCCCTACCTGCGCCACGCTCTCGTCCGTGAGGTATCCGTGGGGAATGAACGCAGGCCCGGCCTGCGCGCAGCCGGTCAGCAGCAGGGCGCACAGCGCCGCACAGAGGATTTTCCGGATACACATGTGGTTCGCCTCCTTTCTTCGTCGGTCGATTTGGATGTCTGCTTTTATCGTCTCTCGTTATTTGAATTTTAGCATATTGTTCCGCATTCATCAATGTGTTTTTGTGATTCTCTCATTTGCAGGTGCGTAATTTTCATGCAACGATGTTCCGCGAAATCAAACAGATCCCCGTTGCCAGGGAACCTTACCTGCATAGCAAAAAAGCCGGAATCCGTCTTGGATTTCGGCTTTTTTGTCCGTTTTCCCGCCCAAACTGTGCGCCCGGCGTCAGAGCAGGGGGCGCAGGGCCTCGGCCAGGAGCGCGGCGAGGATCTCGTTGCCCTCGTCGGTCGGGTGCAGGCCGTCATAGGTCAGGGCGCGGGCCTCGGGCGGATAGGGGTAGGGGTCCTTTTCCGGGTCAAAGGGCAGCCCGGCATAGTCGGGATAGGGCAGGTCGCGCACGCCGTCCGCCGTGCGCACGCGCTTGAAGCGCACGGCGTTTTCCGGGGTGATGCCGCTGCGGCCGTGCAGGTCGAGCGCCGGGACGCCCTCGGCGCGGCAGGCGTCGCAGATGCCGCGGGCGATGCCGGCCAGCGTCTGCCCGTGCTCGGGCGCGTAACTGCCCGGCGCGTTGTTGTAGGGATCAAAGAGGTAGACGAAGTCCGCGCGCTCCACAGGGTTGCACACGAGCACGCGCGCCTGCGGGTTCAGGGCGCGAAGGCGCCCCAGCAGGTTGCCGAGGTTCCCCAGGATCGTGCCGGGCGCGCCGTCCCGGAAGGCGGCGCGGTCGCCCAGGGGGATGCCCTGGTGCCAGTCGTTTGTGCCGAGCAGGATCGTGTACACGTCCGCGGGGGCGAGCGGCGCGGTCAGCCAGTCGCGCGTGGTGGAGCCGTTGATGCCGAGGTTGCGCAGGCAAAGCGGCGGGAGCTTGTCGAGCGCGCGGCTGAGGTATCCGCGCGCGACGATGCCGCCCGTCTCGTCCAGGTGGTCGTTGAGATACGTAAAGGAATCGCCGATGGCGCACCAGGTCTGCATGGGGCGCGCACCTCCTTCAAAAAGATTATGGCGCGGCCGCCAGGGCCGTGAGGTTCTTGCACTGGGCGTAGATCTCCGGAAAGCGCTCGATGGGCACGGGGATGCCCCAGGCGCTCGCGCCCGTCTCGATCGTGAAGGCGGGGATGCCCAGCGTCTCCACGCAATAGTCCTTGTAGCCGCCAAAGCTCGTGACCGTCAGGTCCTCCCCGCGCGCCAGGCCCGCGTACCCCGTGAGGTCCAGGAGGCGCCGGGCCAGGCGCGCATCCCGCTCCAGCGCCTCTCCCTCCTGGAAGAAGTACCAATAGATCGTCTCTCCCCGGGAGTGGTAGCTGAGGGTGACGGTGGGCGCGTAGTCCTCTGTCAGGGCCAAAAGCGCCCGCGTCTCCGGCTCGCTCTCGGGCGCGGGGCCGGGATAGTGCGCGTAGGCCGGGCCCTCGATGCCCTCGATCACGCGGCTGTCCTCCCAGTGGGCGTCAAAGTTGCGGTTGAGGTCCACGCCGCGGCCGTTGGCCTTCCAGAGGGTGTGGGAGCGGCCGCTCTCCTCAATCAGGCGCTCGACCAGGGCGCGGTAGGCCGCGTTTTCGATCCAGGCCGCGCCCTCCTGCGCGATGCGCACGCCGTCCGGATTGCTCATGGGCACAAAGAGAAAGCTCGCCCGCTCGAGCATGGGGTCGTACATGTCCTTGGCCAGGTAGTCCTCGATCTGGGCCATGAGGATCTGCACGTTGATCCATTCCCGGCCGTGCATGCCCGCCTGCACGAGCACGCGGGTGGTCGCCTCGGGATTGCCGATCTCCATGGCGTACAGGGGCTGGCCCAAACAGGACGTCCCGTAGACGGAAAGGCGCGTCTCCTCCGGGTAGCGGGCGTGCAGGGCCTCGAGCTCCGCGGCCAGGGTTTCGGGGCTGTAGATCGGGCTGTCGCGCGTCACGATGGGCGCGGAATCCGCCGTGGGCGCAGGGGTCGGCATGGGCTCTTCCTCCCTCCAAGGGGTTGCGGCGGCGGGCGGCGCGCTCGCCGGGGCGTCCGCGCCCTCGGCCTGCGGCGCGGACGCCGCAAGCGCCGCCGCCAGCACGCCCGCGAGCGCCGCGCACAGCGCGCGGCACAGGTACTCTCCAAGCTCTTTACGCAAGCGTCAAGTCTCCCATCACGATGTTGAGCGTGCCCGCGCTGCCGCGAACCTCCTCCAGCACGAGCGTCAGCTCCTGCGCGCCGCGCAGGTCGATTTCGATCCCCGCAAAGGACGACGAAACGTCGCCCCAACCGGTGGAGTAGACCTCCTGCCCATCCACGAGCACCGTCAGGCAGAAGGTGCCGGAGGCCGCGCCGTCGTTCCACGCTTGGTCCGCGGAGACGGTCATGCGCAGCGTCCGATACTGGCCGCCGAGGTCGTAGCGGGCCTCGACCTGGCCCTGCGCGCCCTCTTCCCCGCCCAGCGCCGAGGACGGCACGAACCAGCCGATGCCGTCGCAGGCGCGGACCTCCTCCCCGTCCAGGAGCTGGAAGTCGCCCTCGTAGGTGGGGTTGGTCCACTGGTGCAGGTAGTAATGCGTCGGCGACTCGGCAGGGCTCAAATCCATGAGCGTCGCGCCCTCCTGCACGGAGGTCGACCCGTCGTCCTGCGGCGCCGAGGTCTCCTTGGGCGTCTCCGGCAGGAGGAAGGCCCCGGACCGCTCCGCCAGGTACAGCCCGCCCACCGCCGCCACCGCAAGGATGGCCAGCGTGCACAGCACCAGCGCGGCGGTCCGCCCGCGCCGTTTCTTTTTCCTGCGGGGCGGCGGCGCGTCCTCCTCCTCTGGAGGCGGCGCGTCGGGCTCGTCCTCCGGCGCATCGTCCTCGGGCGCGGCCTGCGAAAAGAGGTCCCCGCGGTAGGGCTCCAGCAGCAGGCGGAGGATGGTCAGGTTCACGTCCTCCCCTTCCGCCTCCGCGGGCAGGTCGCCCTTGGGGCCCTGGGCAAAGGCGCGCTTGTCCTCCTCGCGGGTGAGGGCGTTGAAGGCGTCCAGGCGCTCCTTCCAGCCCTGCGCGCCCGCGCGGCGGCGCAGCTCGGTCAGCGCCGGGTCCTCGCCCGCCGCGGCCGGGGGCAGCTGCCCCTCCACCTCGCGCAGGAGGCGCTTGCGGGCCTTTTCCGGCGCGCGGTCGATCTGGTCGAGCCTCTGCTGCCAGGAGAGGTCCGCCGGGTGCGCGGCGGCCTGCCGCAGCAGGGCGCGCGCCTCCTCCCATTCCTGGCGGACGGGCAGGCTCCCGGCGGAGAGCACGTCCAGCCGGCGCAGGGCGTTTTCCGCGTACTGCTTGCGGTCCGCCGGCGCGCTGCACCGCTCCAGGCCGCGGCACAGGTCCAGGAGCACGGCGCGCATCTCCCGCACGAGCGCCGCGCGGTAGCGCGCGAGGGCCTCGTCCTCGCCCGCCGCCTCGGCCGGGAGCTCGCCATACTCCCGCGCCAGGGCGGAAAACGCGTCCGGCTCGGCGCGCCGCCCAGCGAGGCTGCGGAGCCGCGCGTTCCAGTCCGGCGCGGCCCCGGCGGCCTTCTCCGGCTCCGCCTCGCCCGGAAGGGCGCGCTCCACGGCGGCGCAGAGCGCGTCATATTCCGCGCAGGGCGCCTGCGCGTACAGGTCCTGCGCCGGCCGCAGGAACTCCCGCGCAAAGAACCGCGCCCGCTCGCGCAAAACCTTCGGATTGCGCTCCCCCTTGGGGGAGTCCGGGTCAAAATAGGGGATGAAGATCTCCCACCGGGCGCGCAGCTCCTCCCGCAGCTCCGCGCGGAAGGCGGCAAGGTCCCGGTCCTCGCCCGCCGCCGGGGGCGGGAGCTTGTGCAGCGTGTCGATGGCAAAGCGCATGGCCTTGATGGGGTCGCGGCGCAGCTTCTCCCGCTGGGCGCGCAGGGCGGCGAGGGTTCCCCCGCGGGCCTTGGCGTCCGCCGCCTGCGCGGGGCGCGCGCGCAGCAGGCGGTCGGCCGCCGCGCACAGCGCCGCGTATTCCGGGCAGTCTTCGCCGGCGCAGAGGTCCCGCGCCGGGGTCAGGAGCTCCCGCTCCGCCGCGGCGGCCTGCCGCTTCCGCTCCGCAAGGGGCGCGTTTTCATCCTGCACGCGGGCAAGGAGCGCCGCCCAGCCCGCGCGCAGGCTCTCCCAGAGCTCCGCGCGGAAGGCGGCCAGGTCCTCCGCCTCGCCCGCGCGCCTCTCGGGAAGGCGGTGCAGCGTCTCCACCGCAAGGCGCAGCGCGGGGGCGTTCGCCTTGTCCGTCTCCTCCCACCGCGCGCGCAGCGCGGCCAGGCCGTCCGGGTCCGCATCCGCGCCCTCGATCAGCCGGAGGACCGCGTCGCACACCGCGTCAAACGCGGGCGCGCGCCGCCCCTCGTACAGGGGCGAGGCGGGCTCCAGCACCTCCCAGGCAAAGCGGCGCGCGCGCTGCACCGCCGCGGAATCGGCCGGGTTCTCCGCGGCAAATAACCCGGCCAAACCCTGCCACTGCGCGTCCAGCGCCGCGAGGAGCGCGTCGCGCTGCGGGCCCTGCGGCGCGCGCTGCGCCTCCTCGACGCGGGCGCGCAGGTCCCCGTCCTCCGCCGCGGGCCGCATGCGCCGGGTGTGCGGCTCCGCGGGCTGCGCGCGGCTGGGCAGGACGAAGGGCTTGCGCGCGGGCGCGGCCCGCTCTTCTGGCTGGGCGGCCTGCCCCGGTTGGGCGACCCGCCCCGGTGGAGAAACGGGCTTGCGGGGCGCGGCGGGTTCCGCGGGTTCCTCCGGCGCGGGGGGCGGCGCTTCGGGCTTTGGCGGCGCGGGCTTTGGGGGCTCGGGGACGCTGCGGAGCGCCTGCCGCAGCGCGGCCAGGGGCCTTGCCTCGTCCTCGCGCGCCTCGGGGAGCTGGGGCAGCAGCTCCTGCCGCAGGGCCCAGCGCTCGCGCGGGTCGGCGCAGGCGCGCAGGCGCGCCAGGTCCACGGCGTAGCGCCGGAATTCCTCCGGCGGCTCGGCCAGGAGCGCGCGCAGCTGGTCCGCCTCCGGGCCCTGGCCCTCGGGGAGGGAGGCGCACAGCTCGCGGTTCTCATAGACGGCGCTCTTGTCCGCGTCGTTCAGCGCCTGGAAGAAGGCGAGCGCGCCCGCCGCGTCCCCGCGCTGGAGCGCGCCGGCCAGGACGCGGTCCGCGCCCGTCCCGGCCAGGAGCGCGCGGCGGTAGAGCTCCTGGCGCAGGGCGCGCGCCTCCCCGCCCTCGCGCCGGGTGGGGCCGGCAAAGAGCAGCGCCCGGTCAACGAAGGCGGCCTTGTCCGGGATCTTCTCCCAGTTCTCCAGGACGCAGCGCAGGGCCTCGCCGTACTTCTGCGCCTCGGCGCTGGCGCGGTAGGCGTCCAGGTACAGCCCGTCCTGCGTGCAGAGGCGGATGTAGCGCAGGCGCGCGACCTCGCTGCCGCCCTTGGCGACCGTCTGCAGCAGGCGGCGCGCGGCCGCGTGGTCCGCGGGCAGGCCCTCGGCCCCGGCCTCGTAGAGCTCGGCCAGCTGCATCTCCGCGCGGGGCTCGGCCATGGCCTGCTGCTTCTCCAGCTCCATGGCGCGGCAGAGCAGGCGCTCGGCGGAGCGGCCGTCGGGCCGCGTGCCCCGCCCCTTCTCGTACATGCGCGCCAGGGTCAGGCAGGCCTGTATGCCCAGCTGCGCGCCCTCGCGGTCCTTCTTGAGCAGCTCGCGGTAGAGGGCGTCGCGCGTCTCCGGCTCCGCGCCCAGGGTCTCCAGGCGGTCGGCCGTCTCGTAGAGCACGGCGCTGTCGCCGGAGAGCGCGGCGTACTTTGCGGCCTTGGCAAGGTCCACGCCCGCGATCTCGCCCGTGAGGTAGAGGCGCGCCGCGCGGGCGGCGGCCTCCTTGTCCCCGGCCTCGGCGGCCTCGGTCAGGAGCTGCAGGCCGCGCGCGGCGCGGTCCTCGCTCTCCAGGTACAGGCGCGTCAGCTGCGTGCGCGCGGTGGTGCTGCCCAGGGCCAGGGCCTGCTCGTAGTAGACCATGGCCTGCTTCTTGTCCTGGGGCACGTCCCCCTCGCCGTAGAGGTAGGCGCTGCCGAGCCGCTCGCAGGCCTGGAGGTGGCGCTTCTTCGCGGCGTTCTTCAGGTGCTCCATCCCCTCCAGCGCGCGGCCCCTCTGCCCGAGCAGGCGCTGGCCCAGAAGATACTCGGCCTCCGTGTCGCCCTCCATGGCGCAGAGGCGCAGCTCGTCAAGACTCATGCGGGAATAGGACGAAGGCATAGGCGCGGCCCTCCTTACGGCTCAAAAGACGGGATCGGGGTTACAGGTTGTAGGCGACGAGCCTGCCCTTGCGCTCGACGGCGAGCAGGCGCTTGCTCTCCCGCGCCTCGTTCTGCACGGTCTCGCCCGACTCGCGCGCAATGGCGAGGCTTTGCAGGACGAAGTGCGGCGCGGCGTTCTCCGGATCGCTCCGGCGGTCGATGTCGTACCAGTCCGCAAGGGCCGGCGCGTCCAGGCTGATGCGGTAGGGCACGACGTACTTTCCGGTCTTCATGACCGCGACGTTGCTCGGGTTGATGCGGCTGTAGGCGCAGAACTCCGCGTAGTCCGCGTCCTGCAGCTTCCGCTGCGGCCGCACGTAGTGCAGCAGCTCCACGCGGGCGAGCTCCGCCGGCGGGAAGGCGCGCTGCATGGCGCGGTCCGGGCTCTCCGCGCCGCTGAGCACGCGGGCGTCCGCCATGAACGGCATGGTGCGGGTGTATCTATCCTCGCTGGGTAATCCCTCCCGGCTGGATTTGACGGTGGTGGGCAACTACAGCATTTCCACCACGGGCGAATTCATTGCCAGCGGCAGCTCGCTCACGGTGGGTTTCAGCAGTTCCACGGGTGCGATCACACTGACCCATAACGGGGTCAAAACCAACATGGGCACCAGCTTTTCCCTGCGGCGCCACAGCGCCAGCGGCACCAACGGCATCAAGATCAGCCAGGCGCGCGAAAGCAACAATCCCTATCCGGGCGATCTGACCTTCAAGGCCGTTTCCAGCGGCAGCGGCTATACGCTCTATACCATCGCCAACATCTATATCGAAAATTATCTCTATGGCGTGCTGCCCTACGAGATGGGCAACTCCACCAACATCGAGGCCCTCAAGGCACAGGCCGTGGCCGCGCGCACCTATACCGTGCGCATGATGCAAAACCGCGCTTCCGGCCTCTACGACGTAAAGGACACCACCAGCGATCAGGTATACCGCGGCACGCCGTCGGGCAACGCCAACTGCGTGGCCGCCGTGGACGCCACCAAGGGCATCGTGCTCATGTACGGCTCCAGCTACATCACCACCTATTATTCCGCCAGCAACGGCGGCCAGACCGAAATCGATCGCTCCGGCGGCGCTTACGCCTACATGAAGGTCAAGGACGATCCCTTCGACTATGCCAACCCCAGCTCCACCGTGAAGAAGAAAACCGTATACGCCGATCTGACCAGCTCGATGAACTCATCGGGCCTCATCAGCCTGCTCAAAACCAAGGCCGTGAGCAAGCTCAGCAGCATGGGCTATTCGGCCACGCAGAGTAACACCACCTTGCAAACCCTCAAAAACGTGACCGCGCATACGCCCAAGTACGCATCTCCCAGCCGTCTGTATACCAAGATGGACTTCACCTTCACCGCCTCTACCCAAAACAGCGCCGGAAGCTCCGCCACGGCCACCGTGACCGTCACCTGCGACATCTTTGACGAGCTGGATGATGACCTTTACGATGATGAATATGAAGACGACTACGATAATGAGTATGAAGACGACTGCGACGATCCTCGTAACAACCGACAGAAAGAGAAAAAAAGCCGCAAAAATCGTGGTGTAAAAGTTCCAAATGTTGCAAAACCGGTTGCAAAAACCGCTAAAGCCGGAGGAAAGATCCTATTCAAATTCATCAATCTTCTGTTAAGAATGGGAACACTTCTGCTGATTGCCTGGATCATCTATCTTTTGGGACTGCATTTTCTGGCCAATGCCGGTTCGTTTGGCAATATTGTTTCCCGCTTAACATCAGCGGATCAGGAACTGATCGCATATCTCGCGGTTGGTGCGGTATTATTGCTCTATGAAGTGATCATCTTTTTCTGCGTTCTCGGAGGAAGCAACAAACAGGGACGCAGAGGAAACAGTATTGATAATGG
>ERZ827492.628-NODE-628-length-32301-cov-3.290858_pt1 | contig 32301 bp, 26 predicted proteins | sample MGYA00519704_ERZ827492 | MGnify/ENA primary metagenome ERZ827492 (study PRJEB31778, sample SAMEA3449325) | human gut metagenome | biome: human gut; feature: human-associated habitat; material: faeces | place: United Kingdom | collected 2010/2012 ... | reverse complement strand
GACCGTGAAGGTCGTGCTCGCCGCGCCCGTGGCCGAGACGATCTCGAGCGTGTGCTTGCCATTGGGAAGCGAGGCAAGGTAGTCGCGCTTGAGGGTGACGATGGTCGACCCCTCGCGCAAATCATACTTGCTCGATTCGATCACTTTACCATCGACTTTTACATGCGTGAAAATGATAAGAGGTGCGCTCGAGCGGAACTCCGCCCCGCTTGTCATGCCCCGATGCCAGCTTGCGTTCGCGCCAGCTGTGATTGTGGGGACTTCGTCCTTGATGTCGTGGCGCTTGGCGTAGGTGTCCGCGATGCCCTTGCATTCGGTGGCGATTTGATGCGAGCTATAGATCTTCTGCGTGGATGCCGCCTGCCAGAACGCCTTGGGAAGCTCGCTTGCTGTTCCCACAAAGACGAACTTCTCGCCCAGGGTCAGCTTGTCGAGCGCCTCGCACCCTTCGAAAATGCTGTCCATGACGGTGACCTTGGAGCTATCGATGCTCGAAAGGTCAAGTTCCGCGAGCTTGGAGCAGCCGGAGAACAGCGCGCCCATGTCCGTAACGCCGGGAGTGGCCACGTCGGTAAGATCGATTGAGGTCAACTGCAGGCAGTCCGAGAACATGCCATGCAAGGAGGTGAGCTTTGTCGTGTCGATGCCGGTAAGCGTAGCCGACTCAAGGGCGGAGCAGCCTGCGAACATGGAGCCCATGCTCTCGACGTTGGCTGTGTCGATGGTGGAAAGGTCGATGGAGGGAAGCGAGCTGCATCCTTTGAACATCGAGTCCATGTTCGTCACGTTGGCAGTCTTGAAGCCCGTGAGGTCGGCAGAACGCAGCCCCGAACAACCTTCGAACAGGCTGCTCATGTCACGGACGTAGACGGTGTTGATGTCGGTCAAGCCGAGGGACTCGACCGATTCCAGCGCTGCGCAGCCTTTGAACATCGAGTTCATGTTCGACAAGCTCGAAGTGTCCAGTCCGGAAAGCGACGACGCACGGAGGCTCACACAGCCCTCGAACATCGAGCTCGTATCCGAAACGCCGTCAAGATTGATATGCGTGACTCCTGATGCGTCAACCGAGGGCAGACGCGTGCATCCTTTGAACATGGCGTTCATGTTCCTGAGATACGTCGTGTCAGCATCGCTGGCGAAGATGAGTGATGCGAAGGCGCTGCACCCCTCGAACATCGAGCTTACGTCCATGGCTCGCGCAAGGTTGTTGTGCGAGAGGTCAAGCCCGCTGAGCGAGGTACAGCCCTTGAACATGGCGCTCATGTTTGATGCGCTACTCGTGTCAAGGCCCGCGATGTCAACGGCGGAAAGCGAGGTGCACCCCTCGAACATCGAGCTCATGTCCGTCACGCCCGAAGTGGCAACCCCTGCAAAACTCAGGGTCCTGAGTGAGGTGCAGCCTTTGAGCATGCCGCTTGTGCTCTTTGCAGCTGGCACGTTGAGGTTCGAAATATTCAGCGACATGAGCGATGTGCAGCCTTCGCAGAGGCTTTCGAGGCTCGTTGCCTCCGGGATGTTCAAACCGGAAAGACTAAGGGTGGCAATCGAGGAGCAATCCTTGAACATGCGAGCCATGTTTCCCACGCTCGCCATGTTAAAACTTGCCAGCTCGACCGAAGTGAGTGCCGCGCATCCCTCGAACATCGAGCTCGTGTCGATGATGTTTGCGGTGCTCAAGTTGGGCAACATGAGCGAGCTGAGCGATGAACAGCCCTTGAACATGGAGTTCACGAGGGTAAGCTGGGTGGTGTCGAAACTGGAGAGGTCGAGCTGCGTGAGCTTGGCACAGCCCTCGAACATCGAGCTCATGTATACGGCTGCCGAGGTCGAGAGACCGCGGATGTCGAGCCTTGGAAGCGAAGCACAACCTGCGAACATGCGCGCCATGTTCGATATGCCCGAGGTGTTGAGATTCGAGATATTGAGCGAAGTGAGCGAGGCGCAGCCATCGAACATGGCCTCCATGTCCGAGACGCGCGTCGTGTCGAAGTGCGAGAGGTCGAGCTGCGTGAGCTTCGCGCAACCCCTGAACATCGAACCCATTTCAAGGACTTTTGCGGTATCGAAGTTCGAGATATCAAGTGCGGTCAGGGAGGCGCATCCGTCAAAGAGATTTGCCATGCACGTGACGAAGGACGTGTCGAGGTTGGAAAGGTCAAGCGTCGTGAGCGAGGAACAGCCAGCGAAGGTGGAGCGCATGCTGGTGGGGTTGGCACCTACAAGACCCGACAGATCAAGGGACTCGAGGGAAGCGCATCCCTCGAACATGGAGTTCATGTACTTTACGTTTATGGCATAGAATCCGCCGAGGTCAAGGGAGCTAAGAGAGGAGCAGTTTTTGAACATGTCGCTCGTGGAGCTGATGTTCTGCAAATCATGGGAGGAGAGATCGATTGACTCGAGTGACGAGCAGTCCGAAAACATGCCATCTGCAGCCCATGCCCTGGACATATCGAGTCCCGATAGGTCAACGGATGTCATGGCCGTACAGCCGGCAAACAAACCCCTAACCCTGCCGTCGGTCTTGACGCCAGGCTCGACGACAGCGGATGTAACTTTAGTGGCGTACGTTCTCCAAGGCGAAATGTCGGTCCATGGCGCAGTCCCGTCCATCTCCCCCAGCGTGCCGCTATCACCACTCGTGGGACGGATGGTGAGCTTGCCCGAGCCGTCGATGACCCACGAGCATGTCCCGCTCGTACCCCGGGCGATGTCGGCTGCCTGTGCGGTAAGCGGAGTGTTCTGACTGGGCGCGGCAATGGCTGTGACCGGCATAAACGCGGCGATGAGGGCGAAGGAAGCGAGGGTTGCGATGACCCTCTGTGCGATTGTCATGACGTGGCTCGCGGGCATTGTCGAACCTCCTCATGGTGCAGTAGTCCGAGAGAAGACATTGTACGCCCGATTTGCCCGTTTTCCTGGAGCTATCACCCGACCGTGCCCAAGTGCTAGGTGGAGGGATAGCTTGGACCGTCAGTCACCGAAGAGTTTGCGCTCGGAGACAAGGCCCTCGCGTTTTCCCAGGGCCCAGTCCATCGACTTCTTTGCGCCGGGCGATGTGGGGTCGGCCGCAAAGTCCGTGCAGTAGCGATTGATGCTTTTGAGCAGCTCTTCGAGGTTATCCCCATGCATGTTGCGCACGTAGGCCTTGAAAGCATCGTAGATCTCGTTCTTGTCGCGTACGAGCAGTTTGGGTGCGTGCTTCACGAGCCATCCGTGCAGTGCGGCGTTGAGGCGCGTGCCCTCGGGATCGTTGGCAAAGAGCGTGTCGATGGGATCCCAGTACTGCTTGTATAGACGCACTTGCTCGTCGTAGCCGAAGTGGACGAAGAGCAGGTTGCGGATGAGGTCGGAAGGTCGCAGAGGCATGCCCTTGGAGTTCAGACTCTCGAACACGAGCTGGGGCTGATCTCCGGGCTCGACCTGCGCGGCAATCGCATAGAGGCCCTGGAGCCCCGTCCACACGTCGGCGGCGACTCCGGGTCGTGCCAGCTGCCTCTCGAAGAAGGCTAGATTGTCGGTCAGGTACGTGGACAGCTCGTCCTCGTCGGGAAGCTCGCCACCATCGACGAGTGCGGCAAGCGTGTTGCGGTCGCTTCGCGAGAGCAGCAGCTTGGGCGTAGGCGTTTCGCCATCATGCCCGTGCAGGAAGCGAGCGTCGATGTCGTCGGCGGTGACGCCTGCGACCTTGACCTTTCCATCGCGAGAAGCATTGCGGAAGGCTAGTAGCAGCAAGGTGAGCGTCGCCATGCGCTGCTGTCCGTCGATGAGGTCGAGCCGTCGCGTTGGGGCATCTTGGCCGTCCTCCTCTATGTAGAGGATCGTGCCGATGAAGTGCGCCTTGCCGGTCGAGCCCGCACGCTGTAGGTCTGCCCAGAGCTCCTCGCATTGGCGCTCGGTCCACGAGTAGACGCGCTGGTAGACGGGAATGACGAACTGGACGTCTGGCATGCCCATGAACTCGAGAAGTCTCTGCTCGCTTACTATCATGCTGGCCTCCTTCTACATGTTCGTGTCGACGGACTTGAGCTCCTTGCGCACGCGCTCGGCGTACTCCGGGTTGCTCGCGGGCTTGAGCTTGTAGTTTGCCGTGAGTGTCGGTGCGCCGTTGCGGGCCCAGTCATAGGAGGACTTGAACTTTTTGACCGCGTGATAGCGGTAGTTCCCGGCCCACACGAGACAAAAGCCGCGCAGCTCGTGCAACAGGTCTTCCTTCGTCCCGTCGTACTCGTCCTCGACGTATTGCTTGAAGCCGCTATACACGGTCTCGGTGCTCTTCATGCGCGTGCGCGGGAAACGTACCGACAGCCAGCCCTTGATGGCGTTATCGAGGCGCAGCGATCCGGGATCGGGCACGAAGAGCCCCTCCATCGGCTCCCAATACTCCCTGTAGAGGCGTTCCTGTTCGTCATGAGACTCGGTGAGCAGCAGGTAATTGCGCACGAGGTCGGCGATGGTAAGCGGGTAGCCCTTCGAGTTGAGGCCCTCGAAGATGCTCTGGGCTTGGTCGGCGTCATCGACTTGCGCAGTGATGGCAAAGAGTGCCTGCAGCCCGCGCCAAAGCGCCATGATGTCGAAGCTGTCGCTTTGCATCTGATCGCGGAAGAACGCAAGGTTTTCCACGATGCGCGCAGATGGCCTGGCGGGCATGGGAGCGCCCAGGACGATTGCTTGCAGCGTATTGTCGTCTTGGGGGGAAAGGACGAGCTTACATGCGGGCGCATCGCCCTGGGCGACCAAGTAGGTCTGTGCAAGTGAGGCAGGCGTTTGCCCTGGCAAAGCACCCTTGTGCGTCTCGAGGTAGTCTGCGAGCGCGCAGATGAGGATCGTGAGCGTGGTGAGACGTTGCTGTCCGTCAATGATGGCGATGCGTCTGCGCCCCTGGGCGTCATCGGCCTCGGGCGTGTAGAGGACCGTGCCGACAAAATGGCGTCCGCTTACCCTGGCGGCGCGCACAATGTCGCGCCAGAGCTCTTGGCACTGGCGCTGCGTCCATGAGTAGGCGCGCTGGTAAACGGGGATTACGAAGCGGGCGTTTTGCTCGCCGAGCAGATCGAGGAGAGACTGTTGACCGATGCGCATGAGGATCACTCCCTTGCTGTGAATAGCCAGGTATCCGTCTCTATTTTGGCCGTTATGGGTAGTAGGATGAAGTACAATATCGGATAATCTGTTCAATAGATGGACGAAGGTGAACATGCCAAGGCAAGACGACCCCCGCTATATCCAATCCGAACAATCGATTTGCGATGCGCTCGCGCGTCTGCTCGCACACAAGCCGCTGCAGTCCGTAACGATGAGCGAGCTTGCACGCGAGGCGGCTGTGAGCAGGGGGACGCTGTACGCGCACTTCAGCAATGTGGGTGAGGTCTACGAGCGCACCGTCGAGCGGTTCTATGGCCAGACACAGACCATCGACGAACATTTTGCCTGCGCGAGCTGTCGCAACGGCAGCCCCGTGCGCCCCTTCTGCGAACGCCTGCGCGAAGCCGGACCCTACGCAAGCCTCGTTGCCGACGAGCGCTTCCTCCCGACCACGATGCGCATCATCGACCCGCGGGGGCTCGAGACGGTCAGGACCAGCCTGCAGGTTGCGGGCGTGCCCGAGCAGCTTGCGCAGGCGATATACCGCTTCCAGATGAGCGGCTGCTATTCCGTCGCGACCTCGACCGTGGCCGATGACGACGAGTGGCGGCAATACCAGGAGGCGCTCGATCGCTTCATCCAGGGCGGGCTTTCCGCCCTCGGCGTCGAGCTGTAGGGTTGCGAAGCAACCCGCGCGCCTCATTTCGAGAAGTCGGCGCCGCCCATGACTTCTTCGACGACGTCAATATAGGCACACAGGGTCTCGTTCATCTTTGAACGCCGCCATGCGACGGCAACGGGGAACTCGAGACTGCAGTGTTGCAGCGGGATAAAGACCAGACCCTCACCGTAGTAATCCCTCAGGTGGCCTATGGATATGCCAATGTAGCCCTGCGTCTGCACCATGAGCGGCAACGAGTTGATGTCGTATAGCATGCCGCGCAGCTCGATGCTATCAAGCACCGGGCTCAGATAACTGCGCATTCCGTCGGCATTGGCCTGCCAAAACTGATGCGATGGAATGACGATCGTCTCGCCCCGGAAGTCTTCGGGCCCGACGCTTTCGAAAGAAGCGAGTCTATGGGAGTCGGGTACGACGGCAAAGAATTCATCGGTATAGAGAGGGCGCATATCGATTGAGCCGTCGTAGGAATTGCCAGGTGGGCGCGAAATGGCAACGTCCACCTTTCCGTTAAGCAGGGCTTCGTTGACCTCGTTGAATTCGAGGGCGAAGTATCGGACCTCGACATGGGGATGGGTCTCCGAGAACAGCTTTTGAATGCGGGGGATGAAGGGGCCTCCCGCACCCAGCAGGTAACCCACGGAAATGCTCTCCTCGATACCGTTTTTTCTGTTCTCGAGGTTTTCGAGAGCCTCCCAGTAGGCATCTATGATCCGGCGTGCATCCTTTGCGAAGCTATCACCTGCCGTCGTTAGGCGCACGCGGCCCTTCACACGATCAAAGAGCCGAATCCCAAGTTCGTGCTCGAGGCCGGAGATATGACGAGAGAGCACGGGCTGCGTAACGAAAAAGTGATCTGCGGTCTGCGTGAAGTTCAACGAATCCGAAAGGTGCACGAACTCCTCAAGATGCTCGATGCGCATCGTGTCTCCTCTCTTGGCACGGTTCGTCCTGGAGGGCTTCGTGTAATGAAAATATCCCGAACGGGAGTCATACGCAATATGCATGGCCCATGTTAGCTTTGCATTTCCACATCCAGTGCGCCGTTCCTATCCTCGAATCAGAAAGCAGCCCGTACGTGCGATCCCAGACACATCGCACGTCGGGCGGCTGTCGCGAAGCGAGATTGAGACGAGGAGGACGAATATGGAGATGGAGAGCAGCGAGACGTGCTCGGCTCCCGTAACCGCTGACGACCCGACGGGGCGCAAGTGGACGTGGGAAGAGGACGGCTTCACCGTTGTCCGTGCCAATGCGCGTACGGCACCCGGATGTCACGACAACTGTGGTGTCCTCATGTACGTCAAGGACGGGAAGATCGATCACGTCGAGGGCGATCCCGAAGACCCCTACAACCAGGGGCGTCTGTGCTTGCGTTGCCTGACCCTCCCGGACATGATGTATCACGAGGACAGACAGCTGTATCCCATGAAGCGCGCCAAGGAGGAGCGCGGCAATCCGGATGCGTGGGAGCGCATCACGTGGGACGAGGCGTTTGACCTCATCGAGACCAGGATCAAGGCCCTTCAGGCAGAGTTTGGCAATGAATGCGTTGATGTTGCCGCCGGCACGGGTCGCGACGTCATCATCTACGAGCAGCTGTTGCAGCGCGTCTTTGGCACGCCCAACCAGGCCATGGGCTTCTTCCCGGGCCAGGCGTGCTATATTCCGCGATCTTTCAGCACGAACCTGAAGAGCGGCGCTCTCTACGAGGGCGATTACTCCCAGTTCTTCCCCGACCGCTACGACAACCCCAAGTGGAAGCGGCCGGATTACGTGCTCATCTGGGGCAACAATCCCGTCGTCGCCAACTCCGATGGCACGCTCGGACATTGGATTGTCGAGTGCATGAAGCGCGGTACCAAGCTCATCACCATCGACCCCAAGCTCACCTGGGTCGCCGCCCATTCGGAATACTGGCTGCAAGTTCGCCCCGGCACCGACGCCGCACTGGCTCTCGCATTTGGTCATGTCATCATCGAAGAGGATCTCTACGACCACGAGTTTGTCGACAATTGGACCTACGGCTTTGACGAGTACAAGGAGGCGGTCAAGGACTGGACGCCCGAAAGGGCCGCTGAAATCGCCGATGTCGATGTCGATCTGGTCTATTCGGTGGCTCGTGCCATTGGAAATGCGGAGGGCTGGGCCCTGCAGTGGGGCGTTGCCATGGATCAGACGGCCGAGGGCTTCTATACCGGCATGGCGGCCTATGACCTTGTCGGCATCACGGGCATGTTCGATCATCCCGGTGGAATGGTCGCGGGCATCGTGCCCTTCAACATCGGCTTTCCCTGGATTCCGAGCATGGAGGAAGTCAACTGGATTCCCCAGGACCCGGCCATGCGCCCGCCTGTTTCGAAGCCGGAACTTCGCGGTCTCAACGCCATGGGCATGCCTGACTCCGAGTCCATCGTCGAAGGCATGGAAGGCGACGCGGGTACCAATGACTACACCATCAAGAGCGTGATATTCTTCGCGACCAATCCGCTTGCCAACGAAGGTGCGCAGCCCAAACGTACGTACGAGGCGATCATCAAGGGTACCGAGTTCAATGTCGTGCTGGATACCTGGATGACACCCACGGCCCTGGCCTGCGCCGACGTCTTCTTGCCCGTGGCGACGTACGCCGAGCGAAGCGGCATCTCCGGTCACCAGCCCTATCGTACCGGCGCAATCGTCAAGGCGGTCGAGCCTGCCGGCGAGGCGCGTAGCGACCAGAGCATCCTCATCGAGCTGGGCAAGCGCTTCTGCGGTGAGGAGATCTTCCCGTTTGACACTCCGGAAGACCTCTACGACTACATGATACAGAGGAGTGGCGCCTGCTTCACCTACGAGGACATGAAGAAGCGCAGCTGGGCCTACCCCGTGGTCGACTACTATCGCTACAAGACGGGTGGGCTTCGCCCCGATGGCGAGCAGGGCTTTCTCACTCCCACGGGACTCTACGAGCTCTACTCGGTGGGACTCGAGGCCATGGAGTGCCCGGCCATCGCCTCCTATGTCGAGCCTCCTGCAAGCCCCGTGAGCACTCCGGAGCTCTTCGAGGAGTATCCGCTCGTTCTCACGACGGGTGCGCGCAATTGGGGCTACTTCCATTCCGAGGGTCGCCAGATTCCCCACCTGCGCCGCGTCCAGCCAGACCCCATCTGCCGTATTCATCCCGACGATGCGGAGAAGTACGGCATCGAGGATGGCGAGTGGATGATCATCGAGAACTACCGGGGTAGCTGCAAGCAGAGGGCCGAGGTCACCCCGCGCATCAAGAAGGGCGTCGTGTCCTGCGATCACGGCTGGTGGTTCCCCGAGCGCGACCAGCACGACGGTACCTACTTTGGCACCTTCGAGTCCAATCCGAACAACATGCTCTCGTATAAGCCCGGAAGCGTGGGCTTGGGCAATTCCTATAAGTCTGATTTGTGCCGTGTGCGCAAGGCATAGGGGAGGTTTATCGACATGAGAGATGCTTTGCTCATCAATTTCGAGTACTGCACGGGCTGCCACACCTGCGAGGTGGCATGTCAGAAGTACCACGATCTTGCTCCGGATCAATTTGGCATCAAGATTTCGCAGATTGGTCCCGACCAGATTGCGGAGCGCAAATGGCAGTACGAATTCGTGCCCATTCCAACCGATCGCTGTGACCGCTGCGTGGATCGCACTGCGAAGGGAAAGCTCCCCATGTGCGTGCAACATTGTCAAGCCGGCTGCATCCAGCTTGGCCCCGTTGCCCAAATGGCATCCGCGATCGACAGCGACAAATACGTCCTGTTCTCTTAATTGATTGGAGAGCCATCATGGCTAATCAAATGGAAAAGCCAACGGGCATTCGTGCCTGGGGCGTGTCAAATGACCAGCTCTCTCAGAGCCAGCGTTGGATATCGCTCGTCTCGATGATGATCACGGGCCTAGCCGTCGTATTCGTCGTCATGAAGTGGAATCCCATCCTCGCATTCGTGGGCGAAGCCCACGGCATGGGAATGGACATGATTGGCAACATTTCCGGACTTGCCCTGTTCATGGGCTGCATCGTCTGCTTTCCCGCAGTCTGGATCATGAGAAACATAGGCGTCAAGTTCACGCTCGCACTGGCGATGATCATTACCATAATCGGCTCAATTACGAGTTTGTTCACGCCAGACGCGACGGGGTTCCTGGTTGCGCGCGTCATCGAGGGCACGGGCATGGGAATGCTCGCCGCCTGCGGTCCCAATATCGTCCCGCGTCTGTTTCCGTTGCAGAAGATGGGCCTTGCCATGGGCGTATGGTCGCAGTGGACCGTTGCGGGTCTTGTGACGGCGGTCATAATCTCCCCCATTATTTTCTCTGCGACGGGCTCCATTGACATGATCACCTACATAGGCATTGGCATCTGCATTCTTGCCCTGCTGGTTCACGTGGCGGTGTTCAGGCTCAATGCCGTTGACGAGAACATCCTGAATGCCCAGGCCGTCGAGCGCCAGGAGAAGACGGCTATCAACCACAACTACGTCCGTGGTGGCATCATCTGCTCCTTCGCCTTCTTTGGCTATTGCTGGATTTACGGCCTGTGCCAGGGCTTCTTCCCCACCTTCCTGCAAAGCATCGGCGTGGGCATTGTCGAGTCCAACAGCCCGGCGCTTTACTCTCAGATACTCGTCATTCTGTTTGGTGTCTCTTCGGGCGTCTTCTTCGAGAAGACCTCGCTGCGCAAGGTCTTTGCCATTGGCGGCTTCATCGTCTTTGGTGGCATGGTCTTGCTTTCCTACGGCAGCTATGGTGATAGCGCCGTCAACATGTGGCTGTTTGGCATTGGTATTGGCATGCTGGCGGGCATTGTTCCCGTGGCCATCAGGACGTACATCCCCGTCCTTGTTACCGAGCCAAAGAAGATGGACTACGTTCTGGGAATCATGGCTTTCGTCACCAACCTCACCTTCTTTGGTAACGGCATCTTCGGCGCGCTCATCGCGAGCTGGGGCTTCTTCACCGCCGCACTCGTGTTCCTCGGCGTGCCCCTGGCCGTATGCATTCTCCTGATCCTCTTCTTCGTGAAGAGCGACCACAAGATCATGAAGGAGGATCAGGCGCGACTCGAGGCACCCTCCGCCTCGGATAATTCGTAGTTTCCGTTTGTAAGTCCCTCAATACGCACCTCCCGCGCCCCCAGCCTTCGCGGGAGGTGCCCTTTTGAGCCATTTGAGAGGTTATTGGCATGTCGAATAAAGGCCCTGTCGGATTTCAGCGCATGACGAGCCTGTTCATGAACATTTTCATAGGCATCGTCTTGGGTAGCGTGTTTCTGTTCCTGTCTCATGATGTGTCGGTCATGCAGGTTGACGAGATCGTGCGTACGTTTGTCCAGTCGCTCATAATGAGCATACCCGTCGGCTATGCCGTGGGAGACTTCTTGCCCACGATGGAGTGGGGGCAAAAGCTTGCCAAGCGTCTTCACGCCACAAGTGGTGTTGCCATGCATCTTGTCATAAGCCTGACGCTTGCATTCGTGAACGTCACGGTCATCCTCACGCTCTGCATGTTCATTGCCCTGCTGGCAAGCATGAACGCGCTCGATGTCCTTGCCGTCATCGGCACGCTGTGGCTTCCCGCAGTGCTCGCGGGATTCGTCGCCATCTTCGCCCTGCTTCCCGTGGCCCAGAAGATTGCCGCCAAGATAAGCGGCTTTAACCCCAGGCCGGTGTAGTCCCGCTAAATCGCCCCAGGCGCGTTGCCTCAGTTGCGCTATCCTATGGGCCATGCAACTTGCCACGCCACAAAAACGTCTCGGACCGCGTGCCTTTCTCGCGTGCATACTCGTCATCAACACGACGCTCATCCTCGCCATCGACATGTACGTGCCGGCACTTCCCGGCCTGCTCCACGAGTTCGATACGACGGCATCGTTTCTCAACCTCACGATGTTCATGTTTATGTTCGTCTCGGCGTTCGCGATTCTCGTTGCCGGCCCGCTTTCCGACAAGTTCGGGCGCAAGCCCATTCTCATCGCGAGCTGCGCCATCTTTGCCCTCTCATCCGTAGGCTGCGCCCTGTCCTCGTCCGTGCTCATGCTCACGGTCTTTCGCGTGGGGCAGGCCATCGGTTTCGGCTTGGTCGAGACCGATGTGACGGCACTCATCAAGGACGCCTACGCCGACAAGGACCTCAAGTTCGCGATGTCGATGCTGCAGTCGCTTGTCATCATCGGTCCGGTACTTGCGCCGTTTCTGGGCACGTTGTTCCTGAGCATCGGCGGCTGGCGCGAAATCTTTGTGGCACTCGCCGTCATGGGTGTCGTCGACCTCTTTCTCGCGTTGCTCGTCACCGAGACCCTCCTGCCCGAGCAGCGTCTGGCGTCGGGCGTGCTCCCTGCGCTGCGCGACACGTTCTCACGCGGACGTACCCTGCTCTCGCGCCGTGCGTTTTGCGCCATGGCGCTCATCGTGGCGCTTGCGGGTCTGCCATACATGGGTTTCATCGCCGTCGCCTCGTATATCCTGCTCGACGACTTCGGTGCTAGCTACTTCGTCTACAACCTGGTGTATGCCGGAACTTGCGGCGTGAGCGTTCTTGCCCCCTTCGTCTACCTGCGACTTTCCAAGGCGATGAAGCCAAAGCCCCTCACGCTGCTCTGCATTGTGCTCGGCCTTGGCAGCGCCGTTCTCGCCTGGTTCTTCGGCCCCATCGGGCCGCTCGCCCTCTTCCTCTGCTTCATGCCCTACGCTCTCATGGAGGGCATCGTTCGTCCGCACGCCTTCGTCATCTTGCTCGACCAACCGCCCGAGCAAGTTGGCTCGGCCAGCGCCATCGTGAACTTCATCTACACGGTGCTCGGTGCGGTGGGCACCGTCGTCATGACGCTGCCGTGGGCAAGTTACGTGGGCGGGTTGGCCATCGTGATGGGTGCCTGCTCGGTGCTTATGCTGCTTCTTTACGCCGCGGGCTTACGAAAATGAGACGGCGAGTGCGAGCGCTTGTCTCAAAAAAACCAAGCGTTGAATAGATTGTCGAACCGAGGTCTAAGGGAGCGCGCCGTAGGGACTGCGAAGCGGCCCGTCGGGAAGCGACCGTCGAGGTGAGGCAATCTGTTCAACGCCATCCTGTGCTATCGTAGACCCACGTCACGAACGTCGATGCAGACTGAGGAGAACCATGAAGATTCTGGTTACGGGTGGAGCGGGCTTCATCGGAAGCCATACGATTGTCGAGCTTCTAAATGCTGGCCACGAACCCATCGCATACGACAACCTATGCAACGCGTCTCCGGTTGTGTTCGAGCGCATCAAGGCCATCACGGGCGTTGACGTCCCCTTCATCGAAGGCGACATCCGTGACGCGGACAAGCTGCGTCAGGTTTTCGCGGAGCATGACATCGATTGCGTGATTCACTTTGCCGGTCTCAAGGCCGTGGGTGAATCGGTCGAAAAGCCCATCGAGTACTACGACAACAACGTTGGCGGCACGGTCAAGTTGCTCGAGGCCATGCGCGATGCGGGTTGCAAGAACATCATCTTTTCCAGCTCGGCCACGGTCTATGGCACGCCGCAGGCGCTGCCCCTGACCGAGGACATGCCCAAGGGCGAGGCGACCAATCCTTACGGACGCACCAAATCCATGATCGAGGACATTCTCGCGGACGTGCAGCATGCCATCCCGGACATGAACGTCGTGCTGCTGCGCTACTTCAACCCCATCGGAGCCCATCCGTCGGGCACCATGGGCGAGGATCCGGCTGGCATCCCCAACAACCTCATGCCCTACATCACGCAGGTTGCCGTGGGTAAGCTCGAAAAGCTCGGCGTCTTTGGCGATGACTACGACACGCCCGATGGCACAGGCGTGCGTGACTACATCCATGTCATGGACCTTGCAAGCGGACATGTCGCAGCGCTCAAGGCAATCAAACCCGAGGGCGGCCTGTATATCTACAATCTAGGGACGGGCAACGGCACGAGTGTCCTCGAGCTCGTGCACGCCTTCCAAGATGCGACCGGTGTCAAGGTTCCCTATGCTATCAAGCCGCGCCGAGCGGGAGATATAGCAGCTTGCTATGCCGATTGCAGCAAGGCGGCCAACGAGCTCGGTTGGGCGGCCCAGTACGACATCGCGGACATGTGCGCGGATTCGTGGCGCTGGCAGCAGGCCAACCCCAACGGGTACAGGAGCTAATCCAAGCATCATGCTCGGGCTCGTCAGGACATACTTCATGCGCTTCACGCCCCTGTTTATAGGGGCGTTCGTTCTTACGGCCATCCGCGTTGGCTGTGACCTCATGATTCCCAATCTCATGAGCGAGGTCATCGACGAGGGCGTCGCGAACAACGACGTGCCCTACATCTTCCAGACGGGTGGCGTCATGCTGCTCTGGGCCCTCGGCTGCGTCGTCGCCGATATCGCGGCGGGTTTGTGCGCCGCGCGCGCATCCATGGGGTTCGGACGCAACTTGCGCAGCGCCGTCTACAAGCGCGTCACCGCGTTTAGCTTGCGCGAGGTCGGCGAGTTCGGCACTTCCTCGCTCATCACGCGCACGACCAACGATATCCAGCAGCTTGAGCGCTTCGCGTTGATGACCATGACCATAGCCATGATGGCACCCATCATGTTCGTCGGGGCTGCGCTCATGGCGTTTCAGAAGAGCGTCGAGCTCTCGATAGCCGTGTTCGCGGCCATTCCCGTCATGGCCATCATCGTGGCGATTGTGATGAAGTTCACCGTTCCGCTCCTGCGCTCTCTCCAGGCTCGTATCGACGACCTCAATCGCGTCACCCGTGAGGGGCTCACGGGCATTCGCGTCATCAGGGCGTACAACAAGGAGGATTTCGAGGAGAGGCGCTTCTCGACTGCCAACAAGATTCTCGCTGACACCAATGTCTCCGTCGCACGTCGCATGTCCGTTCTCATGCCACTCATCGGCTTCGTGCTGGACCTTGTGATCATCGTCATCGTCTGGGTTGGTGGCCACCTCGTCGATCTGGGCAGTTTCCAGGCGGGTGATCTGATGGCGATCATCCAATACGCCATGATGCTGCTCATGTCGGTCATGATGCTCTCGATGATCTTCATGATCTGGCCGCGCGCGCAGGCTGCCGCCGAGCGCGTGACGGCCGTGTTGCAATGCGAGCCGACCGTGCACGATCCCGACACCGCCGAGCGTATGGAGGTTCCCACATCCGCCCATGCGCATTCCATGCGCTTCGAGGATGTCAGCTTCAGTTTCGAGGGTGCCGAAGAGCCCACGCTCGATGGCATCAGCTTCGAACTCGAAGCGGGCAAGACCTATGCGCTCATCGGGGCGACGGGTTCGGGCAAGAGCGTGCTCGTCGATCTCATCGAGCGTTTCTACGACCCCACGAACGGCCGCATTCTGCTTGACGGCATCGACATTATGCGCATCCCACAGACACAGTTGCGCACGCTCATATCCTATGCCCCGCAGAAGACCACGCTGTTCACGGGAACGATCGCCGACAACATTCGCTATGGCAATAGGAATGCCAGCGATGAGGAAGTCACCGAGGCTGCGCGCGAAGCAGCGGCGTATGACTTCATCATGGAGAAGCCCGATGGCTTCGAGACGCAAATCACCCAGGCTGGTGGCGGCCTTTCCGGCGGGCAAAAGCAACGCATTGCGATTGCGCGCGCCCTTGCCAAGAAGGCGGGGCTCTACGTTTTCGACGATTCCTTCTCTGCGTTGGATCTCAAGACGGATGCCCAGGTTCGTGCCAACCTCAAACGGGCGACGAAAGGGGCCACGGTGCTCATCGTGGCACAGCGCGTCTCCGTTGCCATGGACGCCGACATGGTCATCGTGCTCGACGAGGGGCGGATCGACTCGATCGGTACGCACGAAGAGCTGCTTGGGGCGAGCGAGGTCTACAACGAAATCGTCGCTTCCCAGATCACGGACGAGGAGGCGAGTCGGTAGATGTCTCCGCAGCACAAAAATCCCATGGCGGGCAGCAGACCTGGTCCCGGCCCTGGTCACCATGGCCCGCATGGTCCCCATGCCGCCATGCCGACGCAGAAGGCCAAGAACGCCAAGGGGACGTTTCGTCGCCTGCTCACGTTCATCAAGCCCGAGATTCCCAAGATCGTCCTCGTGCTCGTCTGTGCCATTATCGCCACGGTCTTCGACATATTCGCACCGCGCCAGTTGGGTTTGGCCACGACGGAGATATTCAGGGCCGGTGTCGCGATTGCCAATGGCGAGCCGGGTGCGGGCGTGAACTTCGATTTGCTGAGGGAGATCCTGCTCGTCCTTATCGTCTTGTACGTTTGCTATCAGGTATTTACGTATCTGCAATCGTTCGTGATGGCGCGCGTGGCGCAGAACGTCGTCTATTCGCTGCGCCAGAAGACCGAGGAGAAGCTTAACCGCATCCCGTTGTCCTACTACGATTCGCATGCGAAGGGTGACATCCTCTCGCGCGTCGTCAATGACATCGACCTCATTTCGACGACCTTGCAAGATGGCATGACGCAGGCTCTCACGTCGGTCATCACGATCATCGGCGTCTTCGTCATGATGATGGTCATGAGCCCGCTCGTCACGATCGTCGCCCTATGCACGCTGCCCGTTTCCATCGCGCTCACGGCCGTCGTCGCAAAGCGCTCGCAGAGGTTCTTCCTCGCCCAGCAAACCGCGCTCGGCGTGCTGGATGCGCATATCGAAGAGACCTACGGCGGTCATACCGAAGTCAAGGCGTTTGCCCACGAGGAAGGCGCGATCGAGGACTTCGAGCGCATCAATGACGAGTACTTCGGTCATGCCTGGCGCGCGCAATTCGTTTCGGGTCTGATTCGCCCGCTCATGATATTCGTGGGTAACCTTGCCTACATCGCCATCGTGTGCATAGGCGGTTGGCAGGCCGTCATCGGCGCGCTCACCGTTGGCGAGGTGCAGGCGTTCACGCAGTACATGCGCAACTTCACGCGGCCCATCAGTCAGTTGGCGGGTATTATCAACACCTTCCAGGCAACGATTGCCGGCGCCGAGCGCGTCTTCGAGATTCTCGATCAGCCCGAGATGAGCGATGAGTCGGCGTTGCTCCCCGACACGACGCCACGCAGGGGACACGTGCAGTTCGAGCACGTACGCTTTGGCTATGACCCGGAAAAGCCCGTCATCCATGACCTCTCCATTGACGTGCAGCCTGGTCAGATGGTCGCGATCGTCGGTCCCACAGGCGCGGGCAAGACCACGCTCGTCAACTTGCTCATGCGTTTCTATGAGATTGATGCGGGCGCTATTCTGCTCGATGGCCACGATATTCGCACCATCAAGCGCGACGAATTGCGCAGTCATATGGGTATGGTGCTCCAAGATACGTGGCTATTTAACGGGACCATCCGCGCCAACATCGCATATGGCGTCGACGACGCAAGTGACGAAGCCATCGAGCGTGCAGCGAGGGCCGCGCATGTCGACCACTTCATCCATACGCTTCCCGAGGGATACGATACCGTTATCAACGAGGAGGCATCCAACATATCAGCGGGGCAGCGCCAGCTCATCACCATTGCGCGTGCCCTGCTCGCGGACCCCGAGATCCTCATTCTCGACGAGGCGACGAGTTCCATCGACACGCGCACGGAGCGCCTCGTCCAGCGGGCGATGAACGAGCTCACGAGTACGCGCACGAGCTTCGTCATCGCGCATAGGCTCTCGACCATTCGCGATGCGGATTTGATCTTGGTGCTGAGGGACGGCGACATCGTCGAGATGGGTACGCACGAGCAGTTGCTCTTGCAAGATGGCTTCTACGCCGAGCTCTACAACTCGCAGTTCAGCGACTGCATCGACGAGGTGGATTACTAGGGACGGGACTGGGGGGACGGACGAGACACATTGGACAGGTACATCTGTCTCATTGGGGCTCATGAGACAGATGTACCTGTCCAATGTGTCTCGTCCGTCCCTCCCTTAGCGTATAATGCGCACGCACGTTTGTTATTTCACGTATGGGAGAGGCGCATTGATACGCGTAGCCGCATTTGACCTAGATGGGACGATTCTCGACGGAGAGTCGCCTCTCAAGCTCACGACGAGCCTGCTGCGCCATCGCCAGCTACCCATACACAAGGCCTTCCTCATGGGCATATGGGGTATTCGCTATCGTCTGCGTCTGCCGTTGGTCGAATCCACGCCACGAGAGCTCCTGTTCTCGGCGCTCACCGAGCCGACGGTCGAGGAAGTCGATGCCGAGATCATGGATGTCTTCAACAGGCGCATTCGCAAGCACATCCGCCCCGGTGCGATTCGCGAGATCGAGCGCTGCCGCGCTGAGGGCATGAAGGTGGTGCTAGCATCCGCGTCCTTCAAACCCATCACGACGACTATCGTCGAGGAGCTTGGCTTTGATGGTCAGGTATCGACCATCATGGAGGAAAAGGATGGCCATTACACGGGACGGGTCATGGGCGTTCCCGTTCAGGGCCGCGAGAAATTGCGTCTGCTCGTACAGTTGTGTGATGACAAGTTTGGTCCGCATGGTTGGGTGCTCGAGCGCGCATATAGCGACCACTACAGCGATGTTCCCATGCTCGAGCATGCCAAGGAGGTTGTCGTGGTGGATCCGGACAAAAAGCTCAAGCGCATTGCCGAGCGTCGTGGCTGGAAAATTGCCGACTGGGATTCGTAGCGATGGACGTGTCGTCCGAGAGGCTCGGCGAATTCGCTGAGACGGTATGGAGTCGCGGACGCGAGCTCTATCGCGACTTGCCCTGGCGCAATACTTTCGATCCGTATGCGATCCTGCTTTCCGAAATCATGCTTCAACAGACGCAGGTCGTCCGCGTGCTTGGGCGCTGGGAGCAGTGGCTTGAAGCTTTTCCCACGGTTGCCGATTTGGCGATGGCGCCCCTGCCTCCTGTGCTCGAGCTCTGGCAGGGCATGGGCTATAATCGCCGCGCGCTCAATCTCAAGCGCTGCGCCGAGGAAGTAGTCGCCACATACGGCGGCGAGATTCCACACGACAAGAAGGCGCTGCTTGCGTTGCCGGGCATCGGACCCTCGACATCTGCGGGTGTGCGCATATTTGCATTCCAGCAGCCTGATATGTACCTCGAGACCAATGTGCGTGCCGTGTTTATCCACGAGTTTTTCAGTGAGCACGAGACCGTGTCTGACAAGGAGCTCGTTCCGCTTGTTGAAGCAACTTGCCCTGATGGTCGTCGCGTGCGTGATTGGTATTATGCGCTGCTCGATTACGGTGCCTATTTGAAGAAGACCACCGTTAACCCCACGCGAAAGAGCAGGCAATATACGCGACAGTCCAAGTTCGAGGGCAGTCATCGTCAGAAGCGCGCCTACCTGCTGCGTTGCGTCATCGATGGCGCGCTCACGAGCCAGGAGCTTGCCGAGAGCTTGGCGCGAAGCGAACTGGAGGCTGGACGCGAGGCACCGTCGCCTGAGGAGACTCAGGCAATCCTGTGCGAGCTTGAGCGCGAAGGCTTCATCGCACGTCAGGGAGATACGTGGCTATGCGCGGAGTAGGCGTCTGCCAGGCTGTGCTAAAATGCCCTGTCATCGCAAGCTAAACAAAGGTCTCGCATCATGTCTCAGCATAAGCTCACCTATGCGTTTCTTGGCCCTGCCGGGACGTTCTCCGATATGGCTGTCCGTGCCCTCGTCGAGCGCGGTTCACTATCTGCCGATTACGAGTCACTGCCTTGTGACTCGCTGCCCGAGGTTTTCGAGGCTGTCGAGCGCGGCAAGGCCGACTACGGTGTTGTCCCCATCGAGAACTCCCTCGAGGGCTCGGTTACGGCAGTGCTCGATGCCTTTGCCTTTACTTCGCGCGCCGAGATTCTCGGAGAGATTGCCATTGACATCCATCAGGCACTGCTGCTCAATCCCGATGCCACGCTCGATGAGGTGACGACTATTGCCTCGCATACGCAGGGCATTGGGCAATGCCGTCGCTGGATTAACCAGAACCTTCCCAATCGGCAGCTGCGCCTTGCTGATTCGACGGCCGCCGCTGCCGAGATGGCTGCCGCTGACAAGAGCGTTGCCGCCATCGCCTCGCCGCTTGCCGCCGAGATTTGCGGTATCAATGTCTACGAGGAAGCCATCGAGGACAATCTGAGCAGCCAGACGCGTTTTGTCATCATCGGCAAGGGGCCGGTGGCGCATGATGGACCAGGCAAGAGCACGCTTGCCCTTTTCATGAATACCGATCGTCCGGGTACGCTGCAAATGATTCTGTCGGAGCTCTTCTTCGCCGGCGTCAACCTCACGATGGTGCAGTCGCGACCCACCAAGCGGGAACTCGGCGATTACATGTTCTTCATGGATATCGATGGCTATGCCGACGAGCCTAATATCCAGGTCGCCCTCAATTGCCTGCGCATGAAGATGCGAGAGGTCAAGGTTATCGGCTCATATCCACGCAGCGTATGAGAATGCCGTATACTTAGCCGCATGCAAACGTGGATACACTACTTGCTGATCTTTGCCATCGCCTTTGCCGCGACAGCCGCTTTTGTTCCCCCTGTCAGGCGCTTTGCCATCGCGCGCGGTATCGTTGACGAGCCAGGGCCTCGCCGCGTCAACCGTCGCACCGTGCCACGTCTGGGCGGCGTCGCCATGTTCGGAGGGTTGCTCGTCGCCGTCATCATCGAATACATTGGCGAGCGTACTGGCTTTTGGCATGGCCCTCTCTACATTCCAGGCGAGGTCAACGTCAGGTCGCTTGGTGTGCTCATCGGCCTCGCGGTCATCGTGATCGTGGGTATCATCGATGACGTGCGCAGTCTTGGCCCAGGTGTGAAGTTTCTCGGACAGCTGTTTGCCTCCTGCATCATTGCAGGCACGGGAACCATTTTGCACGCGTTTCAGATTCCCGGCTCCTCTGCCGTCATCGACTTCGGGCTCTGGGCCTATCCCATTACGGTCATATATCTCGTCTGCTTCATCAACATCATCAATCTCATCGACGGCCTCGATGGCCTGGCTGCGGGCATTACGGGCATGGCGGCTATCACGCTCTTTATCATGTTCATGACCTTGCAGCAGACGGAGGCCGCGCTGCTCGCTGCCATCACGGCCGCTGTGGCCGGTGCCTTCCTCATCTATAACTTCTACCCGGCAAGTATCTTCATGGGGGATTCGGGCTCCATGCTCCTCGGCTTGTTGCTTGGGTCGGTCTCGCTTGTCGGTACGACGCGCCTGCTCTCGATCACGCTACTCATCGTTCCTGTCATCGTGGCACTCGTTCCCATTATCGACACGGCTGCGGCCATCGTGCGTCGTCTGCGCAAGCACGAATCCATCGCCACGCCCGACGCCGGCCATATCCATCATCGCCTGCTGCTGCGTGGCTATTCGCAGCGCAAGGCCGTCCTGCTCATCTATCTGTGGACGGCCGTTCTCTGCGTCGGCACCTTGCTCATGTGGGTGCTCGGCGGGACGGCCAAGATGGTGATCTTCATCCTCCTGCTCATCGCCTCGGCCATTATCGTGTACAAGATTGGCCTTTTCCATCCGGTGCGTCAGCGCCACGGGCGTGGTGACGTCATATACGACACCGAGGGCATCGACCCCGAACACGAGGCACGTCATGACGAGCAGCACGGACAATAGCTCTGCACCCGACCTGCGCGAGCAGCTGAAGAGCGTGCCCGAGGCTCCTGGCTGCTATCTTTGGAAGAACGCTCAGGGCGAGATCCTGTACGTCGGCAAGGCAGTCGACCTACGTGCGCGTATGATGCAGTACGTGTCGGGCCAAGACGAGCGGCTCAAGATTCCGTTCATGATGGAACAGGTCGCCTCCTTCGACTACATCGTGGTGAACAACGAGACCGAGTCGCTCGTTCTCGAGAAGAACCTCATCCAGCAGTACAATCCGCCCTTCAACGTCGACTATCGCGACAACAAGAGCTACCCGTTCATTGCCATCACCAAGAGCGCCGCATATCCCGCCATCAAGTTCACGCGCGAGAAGCACAAGAGCGGCACACGCTATTTTGGGCCCTACACCGATGCACGTGCAGCCCGCGAGACCATCGATACCGTGCGACGCATCGTGCCGATTTGCGCCGTGTCCTGCGAGCAGTATCGCAAGATGACGCGCATGATCGAGGCGGGCAGATGGCCCACGTCCGATGACAAGGCCTGCTTCGCCTACCACATTGGCAAGGGAACGGGTCCCTGTTGCGCGGCTATCACGCCCGAGGAGTACGCGCCGCTTGTTGCCCGCGTGGAGCGTTTTCTGGCTGGTGAGCGTGACGAGTTCGTGGGGGAGCTCGAAGCCGAGATGAAGGAGGCGGCAGCCGAGCTCGATTTCGAGCATGCCGCACGTGCACGCGATCGTCTCGAGGCCATCAAGGCACTGCAGGAGAAGCAAAAAGCCGTGCTTTCGCGTCCGCTCAACATCGACGTCATCGGATTCTTCCGCGAAGAGACGATTGCGGCGGCGCATGTTTTCGTCGTGCGAAACGGCCGAATCATCATCAGCAACGATTTCGTCCTCGACAAGGGCCTTAACGTGCCCGAGGCAGACCTCGTGGGCCAGTTCCTTTCCAAGTACTATGACCAGACGTCCGAGCTCCCGCACGAGGTCGTCATCGCCGAGCATCTGCCCGAAGAGGTAACCCGGCCGCTTGAACAGTGGCTCACCGAGCGTCTCGCGAATCCCCATGGTGCAAAGGTACACGTGGTCGTGCCCGAGCGCGGTGAGCGCAATCAGCTGCTCGACCTTGCGGCGCTCAACGCCAAGCATGCGCTCATGCGTCACAAGATGCGCACCCGTTACGACGAGGAACGTCTCGATCTTGCGTTGCTGCAGCTTGAAAGCGCGCTCGCGTTGCCCGAACCGCCCATGCGCATCGAATGCTTCGATATCTCGACCATCCACGGCAACTATTCCGTCGCGTCGATGGTCGTCTTCACCAATGGCAAGCCCGATAAGTCGCAGTACCGTCGTTTCAAGATTCGCAAGGAATACGGCGAGGCCAACGACTTTGCGATGATGAGCGAGGTGCTGCGTCGGCGCTATGCACCCGAGCGCATGGCTGACGAGCGCTTTGGCTCACGGCCCGACCTGCTCATCCTCGACGGCGGCAAGCCGCAGCTCACAGCTGCCATTAACGAGCTCTCCGAGCTCGGTCTCGACATTCCCATGGCGGGTCTGGCCAAGAAGGACGAGGAACTCTACGTGCCTTGGGATGATACGTGTCCCGTCGTGCTGCCCAGCGGAAGCCCCTCGCTCTACCTCGTCAAGCACGTGCGCGACGAGGCGCACCGTTTTGCGATCACCTTCCACCGCGAGCTACGCGACAAGGGCATGGTTGCCTCCATCCTCGACGATGTTCCCGGCTTGGGTCCCAAACGGCGCAAGCAGCTTCTCAAGCACTTTGGCAGCGTCAAGCGCATGCGCGAGGCGAGTCTCGAGGAGCTCGAAGCCGTACCCGGCATTCCCAAGCAGGTCGCCGAAGACCTCTACGCGGTCATCCTCGACTTCGATGCCGAGCATGGGGCGTGATTCCGTCCCTCCCTTGTCATTTCGAGCGGAGCGAACGTAGTGAGCGAAGTCGAGAAATCTCGATCTTCCCGCTGCAACGTGGAGATCTCTCCACTCGCTTCGCTCGGTCGAGATGACAGGGGGGGGTGTCTGCGCACCTTCGGTCGAGATGACATGAAGCCACTCACTCGCTGTATACTGTGAGCTCCTGCAATTTCGATAAAGGGGAGTCCCATGGCTCAGCAAGACGTTATCGAAGAGCCCAGCCCTTCGACGCTTGGTCCCGACCTCATCGTCATTACCGGCATGTCCGGCGCAGGCCGCACCGAGGCCATGCACACCTTCGAGGACCTTGGTTACTTCTGCATCGATAACCTGCCGCCTTCGCTGCTGCTCAACCTCGTGAGCCTCGCCGGTCTCAACGTTGGCTCCTCGCGCAAACTCGCCGTTGTCTGCGATTTGCGCGCCAAGGAGTTCTTTCCCGAGCTAGCCCGCGAACTCGACAAGCTTGACGAGATGGGAATCACCACCAAGGTGCTCTTCCTCGATTCGACAGATGAGCAACTGTTGAATCGTTATAAGGCAACGCGACGTCGTCATCCGCTTTGCGAGGGCGACATGTCAATTCTCGATGGCATTTGCAAGGAACGAGAGCTGCTCGATGAGGCGCGCACGCAAGCCGATTACGTGCTCGATACAAGCGTCACGCGCCCCCAGGAGACGCGTGCAAAGATTCGCGCGCTCTTTGCGTCCGAGAACGATATCGACGAGATGCATATCTCGGTTTACTCCTTCGGCTTCAAACACGGCGCACCCATCGACGCCGATATCGTCATCGACGTACGCTTCCTTCCCAATCCGTACTACGACAAGGAGCTGCGTACCAAGACGGGTCTCGATCGTGAGGTCTCCGAGTTCGTACTCGAACAGCCCGAGACCAAGCGTTTTCTCGAGCGCTGGTACGCCTTGCTCGACGAGATCATTCCCGGCTACATCCAGGAGGGCAAGCAGTACCTCACCATCGGTGTGGGCTGCACGGGGGGCCAGCATCGCAGCGTTGCGCTTGCTATCATGACTGGTCAGCATCTCTCGCAGGCGGGCTTCCACGTCAACACCGCTCATCGTGACCTGGCGCTTGCCGAGGTCAACTAGGAGGTCCCATGAATCGAACAAATGCCGTCGTCATAGGTGGTGGCACGGGCGCACCCGCTTCCATCCGCACGCTGCTCGACATGGGCTGCAAGGTCTCCTCGGTCGTCGCCATGGTCGATGATGGTGGCTCGACGGGCATCCTGCGTGAACGTGGCGGTGTGATACCGCCGGGTGATATCCGCAAGTGCATCAGCGCGATGTCGGCCAACTACGAGGGCATACTCGCACGTGCGTTTCGCCATCGCTTCGACTATCTCGACAATCACTCGCTCGGAAACCTCATTCTCACGGCAATCGCAGACGAGACCAATTCCTTCCCTGATGCCATTCGCGTGTGCGAGGGACTCATCGAAGCGCGTGGCCACGTTTATCCCTCAACGCTGCATGATGTGAGCCTTTACGGTCTCACCAACGATGGCACCGAGCTCGAAGGCCAGGCCGTCATAAGCGATGCCGATTGCAGCATGCGCTACGTTTCGTTGCATCCCGCCGATGCGCAGGCATATCCTTCGGCGCTACGCGTCATCCGAGAAGCCAACTTCATCGTGCTCGGCCCAGGCTCGTTGTTCACCTCGATCATCCCCAACCTGCTCGTCCCCGGCGTCATCGACGCAATCCGCGAGGCTCATGACCGCGAGAACGATCCGGCTTGCACGCTCTTCGTGTGCTCGCTTGCCGACATGCAGGGTGAGACCTGGGGCATGAACTGCTACGACTATGTCGATGCGCTTCTTCGTCACGGCATGCGCGGCCTGCTCGACATCGCGCTCATCCATCGCAATTCCGAGACGAGCCCAATGGCGAGCGGCGTCTTTCCCGCCATCACTGATTACTCCGATGCACGCAAGTACACGAAGGGGCGCAGGGCCGGCAAGCTCGCCCATGTGGAGGCGAGCAACGAGACGGTAGGAAGGGTCATGGAGCTTGGCGTGCAACCCATGGTGCGTGATCTGGTCGATCCGGTGCGTCCCACCTGGCACGACCGCGAGAAGCTTGCCAAGGCGTTTCAGGAGGTGCTGGCAGCGTGTCATTCACGTCAGAGGTGAAAGACGAGCTGTCCCGCATCGAACCTACGTGCCCGCGCTGCGATCGCGCCGAGCTCTCCGCACTCATCCGCATCGAGGGCACGCTTTCCATCAGCGGGGAGGGTCCGCGCCTCGAGCTTGCGACTGAGACGGCGAGCGTTGCCCGCACGGCGATTCGGTTGCTCCATAGCGTTTACGAGCTCGCCACCAATCTCACCGTGCGCCGCAGCATTTTGCACAAGACGCACAACTACCTCATCACCGTACCGCCGCAGGCTGGACTCACCGATGCCCTGCGCGACATGGGCATTCTCGGCGATGAGGGCTTCGAGGGCGGCATACGTCCCGAGCTTGTCGAAGACGCCTGCTGCGCCGGCGCCTACCTGCGGGGCGCTTTTCTTGGCGGCGGCTACATTGCCGATCCGCGCGGTGCCTTTCACTTCGAGCTTGCGGGGCCGTCTGAGGAGCTGATTGCGGCTTGTCTTGAGCTCATGCGCGAGCATGGCATCAAGGCACGCTACATTCGCCGTCACAACATGTACGCAATCTACATCAAGGGCATCGAGCAGATTATCGCCTTCCTCGCATTTGTGGGGGCTCATCAAGGCGCGCTCACCATCGAGAACGCACGTGTCATCAAGTCGGTGAGAAACGACACGAACCGTCGTGTCAACGCCGAGATTGCCAACCAGGTCAAGGCCACGAAGGCCTCGTTGCGGCAAATCGAGTGCATACGACGCCTCGTGGGCCAGAAGGGCATCGAGGCGATTCCCGCATCGTTGCGCGAGGTTGCCCTGCTACGCATCAAGCATCCCGATGCTTCGGTCAAGGAGCTTGGCGAGCTTGCTGATCCGCCGCTGTCGAAGAGTGCGGTCTATCATCGCATGCGGCGCATTGCGGCAATGATTGACGAGGAAGAGAGCTGACGCTCCCGTATAATGGCTGGAACGCAAGAGCAAGGGACTGCAGGAGAAAGGGCACGGCACATGGGCGAGGCACTGGAAAAGGCGAAAAAGGCACGCATCGCATCGCGCGAGCTGGCACAGACGAGCTCATCGCAACGCTGCGACGCGCTCAACAAGATGGCCGATGCGCTTGTTGCGCAGGCGGCGCAAATTCTCGAGGCGAATGAAGCCGATATGAACGCTGCGCGTGAGAAGGGTACGCCCGGTCCATTGCTTGATCGCCTCATGCTCTCACATGAACGCATCGACGGCATTGCCGACGGTTTGCGACAGGTTGCTGCGCAGCCCGAGGTGCTCGGCGAAGTCCTCGAGGGAAGCGAGCTCTATAACGGGCTGCGCATGATCAAGTATCGCGTGCCGCTTGGAGTCGTCGCGATGATCTACGAGGCGCGCCCCAACGTCACCGCCGATGCCGCTGGCCTGTGCATCAAGACGGGCAATGCCTGCATTCTGCGCGGTGGCAGCTTGGCACAGCGCTCCTGCCTCACCATCTCGCGCATTCTTGCCGAGGCGGCAGCCAGTGTTGGCCTGCCTGCCGACTGCATCCAGAGTATCGAGGACCCTGGCCGCGAGGCAACCGATGAGCTCATGGGCCTCGCCGGTTTGGTCGACGTGCTCATCCCGCGTGGTGGCGCCGGCCTTATCCAGCACTGCGTGAAGAACGCGACCGTTCCCGTCATCGAGACGGGCACGGGTAATTGTCACGTCTACATTCACAAGCAGGCTGACCCCGCCTATGTCGAGCCCATCATCATGAACGCGAAGACGCAGCGCCCCGGTGTCTGCAATGCCTGCGAGAGCATCCTCATCGACGAAGAGGTCGCCGAGATCTTCCTGCCCACGTTGCTTATGGCACTTGCCCGCGCAGGCGTCGTCATCCACGCCGATGCTCCTGCCGCTGCCATTGCTTCCGCGCACGGCATCGAAACCACTGCCGCGACCGAGGAGGATTGGGGCACCGAGTACCTCGACATGGAGATCAGCGTCAAATGCGTCACCGGTGTCGAGGAGGCGATTGCACATATCAACGCATATGGCACGGGCCACTCGGAGAGCATCATCTCTCAGGACGTGAGTGCCGTTGACGCGTTTCAGCGTCAGGTCGATGCGGCTGTTGTCTATGCCAACGCCTCGACGCGCTTTACCGACGGTGGCGAGTTCGGGCTAGGCGCCGAGATTGGCATCAGCACCCAGAAGCTTCACGCACGCGGACCCATGGGCGCGGCTGCGCTTACATCGGTCAAGTATCTCGTGAGCGGTGAGGGCCAGATTCGAGGCTAGGGTGTGGAGAAAGATGCGCGCATAGGCATTATGGGCGGCACCTTCGATCCGGTGCACAATGGGCATCTCGTCATCGCGCGCAGCGCTGCCGAGCAACTTGAGCTCAGCCGCGTGCTTTTCATTCCGGCGGGTAATCCTCATTTCAAGCAGGATCAAGAGGTCACGCCCGCATCGCAGCGTGCCGACATGGTCGCGCTCGCGATTGCGGATGACTCGCTCTTTGCGCTTGACCTCTGCGAAGTCGAACGCGGGGGCGTCACCTATACGGCTGACACGCTCGAAGAGCTGACACAGCGCTATGAGGGTGCGCGGCTCTTCTTCATCATGGGCACCGATTCGGCAATTACCTTGCCAGGCTGGAAGCGAGCCGATGATGTCGCGCGGCTGTGCACCATCGTCGTGGCGAAGCGCCCGGGGCAATCCACTGGGCGCGTGCGCGAGGCCCTTGGGGCAAGCCCCGTCGACTTCGATGTCATGTATCTCGACGTTCCGCAGATTGACGTGTCCTCGACCCAGTTACGCGAGGACATAGCATGTGGCAGGGACGTGAGCGACATGATCCCGGCGCCCGTCGGGGCATATATCGCGCGGACGGAGTTGTACCGGGATGTCTGATGTGAAACGATTGACCGGAAACCAGACAATTCTGCCCGGCGAGTTTTGTCTGGTTCCCGTCGGCATCTATCCCATCCCGTCCGGCTGGCACATCGAGAAAGAGGGTTTTCGAACGTGAAGGAAGATAAGAAGCTGTTGAGGCGCGTGACCAAGGCGGTGGACGAGCGCTTGTCGGGCAAACGTCTCGAGCACGTTCACTCGGTTTCCGAGTGCGCTGCCAAGCTTGCACGTATATACGGAGCCAACGAATTCGACGCTCGCATCGCGGGGCTGTTGCATGATTGGGACAAGCTGCTGACTGATGACGAATTACCGGCGCGTCTTGACGAGCTAGGCATCGAACGTCCCGCAAACATCGAGTACCTGTATCCGGTCTTGCACTCTTTCACGGGCGCTGCCGCCGTCAAACGCGAGTTCCCCGAGCTCAGCGATGATATCATCAGCGCCATTCACAAGCATACGCTGGGTGATTTCGAAATGAGCGATCTGGATATCATCATCTTCACGGCCGATATGATTGAGCCGCTTCGAAAGACGAAGGGACGCCCGCAGATCAAGCGGCTACGCAAGATGGTAGGGGAGGCATCGCTCGACGAGCTGTATTTCGAGGCCTATGCAACGACGATGGTGTCGCTCATCGAGCGCAAGCGTTTCATTGATCCGGTTGCTCTCGACATCTGGAACAGCCTGGTCGAGCGCCATCATCCCATCGACAAGTCGCGCCAGGGCGACCCCGACGTCGTCTTGTAATACAATTCGCTATCATTAACGCAAGCAAACTTGCATGTCCGTAAAGGGGGCACGTTGACCGAGCACAGCGCATTCAAGGAGCAGGCACTCGTTGCCGCGCGCGCCATCGACGAGAAGAAGGGCACCGACATAGTCATCCAGGATGTGTCAGACCTTCTCAATGTCACCGACTATTTCGTAATCTGCACGGCAGCTAATAATCGTCGCGTCGATGCGATTGCCGAGGAAGTCGAGGAGCAGCTTTTCAAGGATTTCGGCATCAAGCCGGTGAGCATCGAGGGCCTCGACGAGAGCGAATGGGTGCTCATGGACTACGGTCCTATCGTCGTGCATATCTTCCAGCCTGGTCCGCGTGATTACTACCGTCTTGAGCAACTTTGGGATGCGGCTCCCACCGTGGATGTCGCTCTCGCGGGCATCGAGGACCCCGTTTACACCGAGCGCATCGCGCGTCTCCTCGAGCGTGCCGAAGGCGCAAGCCAGGACACGGTGGACGAGGACTAGCTCATGAGTGCCAGGACGGTCTGCGCGGCGCTCGTCTGCAAGGCGACGTACCATATGCTACGCCTGCTCGGACGTGGTGGCACCTCGCTGCCCGGTAAGCTTGCCCTCAAGATTGATCCCGAATATCTGCACCGCCTGAGTCGTGGCGTGCGCACCATCGTGATCACGGGAACCAACGGCAAGACGACGTCCACGCATATCGTTGCCCAGGCACTCGAGAACATGGGCGAGCAAGCGTTCTATAACCGTAGTGGCGCAAACCTCATCCAAGGCATCACGACGGAGTTTGCGATCCGCTCGAGCATCACGGGCAAGCCGCGCTACAAGCTTGCCGCCATCGAGTGCGATGAGGGCGCGTTGCGGCGCGTGTGCAAGCAGCTTGACCCGGACGTGCTCGTGGTCACGAACGTCTTCCGTGACCAGCTCGACCGCTACGGCGAGGTCACTCACACGCTCGAGAACATCATGGCGGGCGTGACGAATTCTCCGCATGCGACGCTGTGCCTCAACGCAGATGACTCGATGGTTGCCTCGATTGCCGACAAGGTTGATAACGACGTCATTTTCTATGGCGTGAGCTGCGAGATTTACCCCGAGCGCGTAGCCGACCTTTCGGATGCGACGCACTGCATCATGTGCGGTGCCGAATATGCCTACGACTATGTCACGTTTGCACATCTGGGCGGATTTCGCTGCCCGGCTTGCGGCTATGCTCGTCCCGTTCCCGCAGTCGCGGTGGAAAAGATCCTCGAGCGACACAGCGATAGCTGCGTGCTCGAGATCAGCGTTGACGGCGTAAGCTCGGCGGTGCCGGTCGATGTGCCTGCAAGCTACGATATCTACAATTGTGCATGCGTCGTGGCTGGCCTTTTGGCGTTTGGGTTTTCCAAGGAGCAGGCCTTCGAGGCGCTTGGCAAATTCAAACACGGTTTCGGCCGCTCGGAGGTCCTCGACGTCAATGGCACCAAGGTGCGTCTCATGCTCATGAAGAATCCGGCAGGCTGCAATCAGATTATCAACCTGCTGCTCAACGAGACCGATGAGGACATGGGTCTCGTATGCATACTCAATGATCAAGAATGCGACGGGACGGATGTCTCGTGGATTTACGATGCCGGCTGGGAGGCGATCTGCGCACGCAAGTCCGAGGCCATCTGCAGTGGCGACCGCGCCGAGGACATGGCGCTGCGCCTCAAGTATGCGGGGATGCCCGCCTCCGGCATCCGCATCATCCACGATTATGGCGAGCTCATCGAGGAGCTTGATTGCATGGACCACACAGTGACGGTTGTCGCCAACTACTCGGCGATGCTCGGTTTTCGCGCGAAAGCGGCAAGTGTTCTGGGTCTCGCGGGATTCTGGGAGGGCTAGGCAGTGACTGACGAGCGTATGCACATCACGATCGGACATCTCTACCCCGACCTGCTCAATCTCTACGGAGACCGTGGCAACACAATTACGCTCACCAAGCGCTGCGAATGGCGTGACATCGATGCGCAGGTGGTTGACCTGGGTGCAGGCCAGGATGCGGATTTCGAGGATATCGACCTCTTCTTTATCGGGGGTGGCCAGGACTTCGACCAGCGCACGCTGCTGGCAGATCTGGGCGTGGGAGTTGCCGGCTCCAAGGCCTCGCGTTTGCAGCGGGCCATCGAGAACGATGTCCCCGTACTCGCCATATGTGGCGGTTACCAGATTCTCGGCGAGTATTATGTCGATCACGAAGGCCACGAGGCTTCCTATATCGGCGCGCTGCCCATGTATACCGAGGCGGGTGATACGCGTCTCATCGGCAACATCGTCTTCACGGCAGACGCCATCGAGGGTGCGCCCGTGGTCGTTGGGTTCGAGAACCATGCAGGTCGCACGCATCTACGCGAGGGAGCACAAGCGCTCGGTACGGTGGTTAAGGGCTTCGGCAACAATGGCGAGGACGGTACCGAGGGTCTACGCTACCGCAATGTCATTGCGACCTACAGCCATGGCCCGCTTCTGCCCAAAAATCCACGTGTGGCAGATGCGCTCATCGAGCTTGCGCTGCAACGCAGATATCCCGGGGTGCAGCTTTCTCGTCTTGATGATGCTCTTGAAGATGCAGCTCATGATACTATGGAGCAAAGACTAATCTCATAACCGTTTAATCGGAGGGAATTATGGATCAGACGAATTACAGCGGGAAGTATTTCCGTACGAGTTACGGTGACATCAAGTCATCGAAGGGCTGGTTCGGCAAGGTCTGCCTGCTCGGTCTCATCTCGTTCATTCCCGTGTTCGGCCAGATGACTGTCTACGGATACGCTTGGGAGTGGGCACATAAGGCAGCATGGGGCGTCGAATCGCCCATGCCCAAGAAGATTTACGGTCGTCAGGGCAGCAAGATGCTGCGCTGGGGCTGGTTTGCGCTCGTCGTCGCAATCGTGATGACTATCGTTCCCGGCATCGTCTTGTCGATTGGCAGCTGGTTTAGCTCGATGGGCATGGAAACCGGCATCTACACGGCAACGGGCCGCTATATGGTCGTCACGCCGGGCAACTTCGCCTTTGCCGGCATCGGGTGGATTCTCTACGTTGCCGGTATCGTGCTCACTGTCTTTGCCAGCATCATGATCTGGGTGGGTACCATTCGCATGACCATGTACGATCGCCTGGGCACGGGTCTGCAATTTGGCAAGATCTGGGCCATGTTCAAGCACGACTTCGGTGGCATCATGCGCATCTTCGGCATGGCAATTCTCTTCGAGCTCGTTGGCGGCATCATCATCGGTATCATCGCCCTCATCATCGTGGTGGCTGTGCTC
>ERZ827492.624-NODE-624-length-32376-cov-66.732805_pt1 | contig 32376 bp, 27 predicted proteins | sample MGYA00519704_ERZ827492 | MGnify/ENA primary metagenome ERZ827492 (study PRJEB31778, sample SAMEA3449325) | human gut metagenome | biome: human gut; feature: human-associated habitat; material: faeces | place: United Kingdom | collected 2010/2012 ... | reverse complement strand
GTCCGGTGACTTCCGGCAGCTCATCGTCATCTGTCGGGGAAGACCATTCCAGTTCCCCCCACAGCACATCAACGAGCTCTCCGCGCTCATACAACTGCCAGCCACAGAAATCACAGCCCTGTTCGGCATACCAGTGCTCCAGCGTGCAGCTGAAACGGCGGCTTAATTCTGCAATAACGTCGCTTTCCGGCTGACACCACGGCGTGTCGAAATCAACCTGAATGAAGTTGTCTCCCTGACTACTGATATTCACCTCATACCCCACAGGCCACTTCACGCCATACTGTTCCGTATACCAGTGATATGCAGAAGGAACACCGTTCAGAACACCACCGTTAAAGCCATTCACTTCAACATCCAGGCGGGTGGGCAGAACCGTCAGCAGGTCAAACGGCATGGTTTTTTCCGGCAGTACGTTGTCACACAGACGGTTCCACCACACCGATACATCCTCGTTACTCCAGAAGCCACACCAGTCACCTCTTTTTGCGGTGAAAAGTGCGGTGATGGTATCCCTGACATCGTCCGGTAATCCTTCCCAGCGACGCTGTTCAGTACCGCTCTGCAGCCAGAGTTCATGCAGCATCAGGCAGTTTTGTTCATCCAGTAGCACACCGTTCTGCAGGTGTGTCAGCCAGCGTGTGAACGCGATATTCTCCGGCGATACAACACCACGTCCGGCAGCCGTCAGTCCGGGGCACGGTTCAAACTGCACATCTTCAGTGGTCTGCAGAAGTCCGGCACTTCCGGCCAGAAACAGCTGAATACCTTCATTTGTGGCGCGGCGATAAAACGGTGTGACTGCGCCGCTGGCCAGTCGTTTAATCTCAGCGATCTGTGCCGGTTCACCAGAAAAATACATACGATTCGAGCACCAGTTTGGCATGGGAATTCTCCTCTCACATGCGGCCTCCATCAGGCCGTGCCGCACCTGTAACCGGGCGACCGCATACGAATGCAGGTGCGGCCCCGAAGCCGCAGCGCGTGGAGGAGGAACGACGAAACGTGACCGGGTGAGGAGGCCGGCGACAGCGACACACTTGCATCGGATGCAGCCCGGTTAACGTGCCGGCACGGCCTGGGTAACCAGGTATTTTATTCACAGAACCGTGCGCAAAATGCTGTGGATAAGCTGAACACAGCAGTCCACAGCAGGCATACAGCCACACTCTCAGAGAATTGAGCGCTTTTTAGTCACAATAATGACATTTGACTGTGTGTGGATTCAGTTATTAGAATACTGTATATGCATACAGCAAAAGAAAAGGGAGATGAGAACATGATCCGCATTGAAATTCTTTTCGACCGCCAGAGCACAAAAAACCTCAAATCAGGCACACTTCAGGCGCTACAGAATGAAATCGAACAACGTCTGAAACCACACTACCCGGAAATCTGGCTGCGTATAGACCAGGGCAGCGCCCCGTCTGTATCTGTCACAGGAGCCCGCAACGACAAGGATAAAGAACGTATCCTGTCTCTGCTGGAAGAAATCTGGCAGGACGACAGCTGGCTGCCTGCAGCATGAGTACCGTTTATCACCGTCCGGCTGCCCCTTCAGGCGATGACAGTTACGTGCGACCGTTGTTTGCCGATCGTTGCCAGGCCGGTTTTCCTTCGCCTGCCACTGATTATGCTGAGCAGGAACTGGATCTGAACAGCTATTGCATCAGCAGACCTGCAGCCACCTTCTTTCTGCGCGCCAGCGGTGAATCGATGAACCAGGCTGGCGTGCAGAATGGTGATCTGCTGGTAGTGGACAGGGCCGAAAAACCACAACACGGGGACATCGTTATCGCTGAGATCGACGGTGAGTTCACCGTCAAACGACTGCTGTTGCGCCCACGCCCGGCACTGGAGCCGGTTTCAGACAGCCCGGAGTTCCGCACACTGTATCCGGAAAACATCTGTATTTTTGGTGTTGTCACTCACGTGATACACAGGACGCGGGAGTTACGCTGATGTTTGCACTGGCTGATATCAACAGTTTCTACGCCTCATGTGAAAAAGTTTTCCGCCCGGACCTTCGCAACGAACCGGTCATCGTACTCAGCAATAACGATGGCTGTGTGATCGCGCGCAGCCCGGAGGCAAAAGCCCTTGGCATCAGAATGGGGCAGCCCTGGTTTCAGGTGAGACAGATGCGCCTGGAGAAGAAAATACATGTATTTTCCAGCAATTATGCGCTGTACCACAGCATGAGCCAACGGGTTATGGCTGTTCTGGAGTCGCTTTCTCCCGCAGTTGAGCCCTACTCAATTGATGAAATGTTCATTGATTTGCGGGGGATAAATCATTGCATCTCTCCGGAGTTTTTTGGTCATCAGCTCAGGGAACAGGTAAAAAGCTGGACAGGACTCACCATGGGGGTGGGCATTGCGCCTACAAAAACGCTGGCTAAAAGTGCACAGTGGGCAACAAAGCAATGGCCACAGTTTTCCGGTGTGGTCGCGCTGACGGCAGAAAACCGTAATCGGATCTTGAAGCTACTGGGGCTGCAGCCAGTTGGTGAGGTCTGGGGAGTAGGACGCAGACTGACGGAAAAGCTGAATGCGCTGGGTATTAACACAGCACTGCAGCTGGCGCAGGCTAACACGGCATTCATCCGGAAAAACTTCAGCGTCATTCTTGAGCGTACGGTACGCGAACTCAACGGCGAGTCCTGCATATCCCTGGAAGAAGCACCACCGGCAAAACAGCAGATTGTCTGTAGTCGCAGTTTTGGTGAACGAATCACAGACAAAGATGCCATGCACCAGGCTGTTGTTCAGTATGCAGAGCGGGCCGCAGAGAAACTACGTGGGGAGCGTCAGTATTGCCGGCAGGTGACGACATTTGTACGGACATCCCCCTTTGCAGTAAAAGAACCCTGTTACAGCAATGCCGCTGTGGAAAAGCTTCCATTACCCACACAGGACAGCCGGGACATTATTGCCGCAGCATGCAGAGCGTTAAACCATGTCTGGCGTGAAGAGTACCGCTATATGAAGGCAGGAGTCATGCTGGCTGATTTCACACCATCGGGTATAGCGCAGCCGGGATTATTTGATGAGATCCAGCCCCGTAAAAACAGCGAAAAGTTAATGAAAACACTCGATGAACTGAACCAGTCTGGAAAAGGGAAAGTGTGGTTTGCGGGGCGAGGAACCGCCCCTGAATGGCAAATGAAACGGGAAATGCTCTCGCCTTCGTATACAACACAATGGACTGAGATCCCCATTGCTTCATTCTGATATATCAGAATAATTTTTGCATTTTAAGGCGCACATCATTCATTGCCTCCTGCACCGAATCAGTAGCAGAAGGAGGCATTTTTTCAGCAGATTGCAAAGCACCGAGTTCAGTCAACACAGCTCTGATATCGGCCTGAGAAGGCTTCCATCCTGTCGTCTGACTGAGTAAGGTTACAACCTGATCTGCTGAAAACTCCTCGCTCAAAATGGCAGTCAGCAATACAGGCAGGCGAGGATCAAGTTGGTGTAACGCCATTCCAGAAATAAATGCATTCCGGAACAGCTCACCACGCTCAGAACGCGGAACGGACTCTATCGCTTCCAAAGTTTGAAAGTCTGCAGCTTTTTCCGGATGCAGATAAAGTGTGAATTTTTTCCTTTTCCGTTCATCGTCCACAATATTACTCCTCTTTGAAAGCCGCGATAGCTTCAACCAGTGCTGTCTGTGGCGACTCCATCATCACTACTTTTTGCCCAAGATGGTGCCATGCCGTTTTTATCGAATCATAGATCAACGGGGCCCCACCACCGACAACATAAACACGATTCACATGATGAAAATCACCGAGCTCATTGACTACTTGCTCCCCCAGACTGGCAATAGCCCCCTCAATGGTATTAAGGACCAGATCAGTTTTTGTTTCGTCATTTATAACCTGCCGAACAAAGTCCGGGTCATTACGACGTTTAATCAATTCATCTGCAACGAGGAAACTGGTATCACTGGATGCCATGCGCAATGCACTCATTGCAGCTTTCGTAACTGAAGACACACCAATGCCAGAATTACCATGAATGGCACTTACAGAGTCAAATTGACCAACGATAACACCAACATCAAGCGTAGTGCCGCCAATATCAACTACCAGCGATTTTTCGAACTGACCAACTTTATCCATGACCAGACGAGAAAACACAGCTGGCAATGATTCAGGCATCACATCAACGTGTTCAATGGTGAAAACATCGCCTTTATTAAGACGAATCGGCCTCATTAAATTCTCAATTTTACGCTGAATGTTGAGTTCATTTTTTTGACACTCTTTCGTGTAGAACTCACTGATAGGCAAAGTCACAGTCAATGATACAGGCTGAGGCGCTAATCCACTATTCAGTAAAGCGTGATGCACAGCTAACAGGTTAACATCCGTATATTGATACTCAATATGAGTCGTAAGAATAGATTGGTTGCTAACTTCATCATACGTGTATTTTTTACCATCCAGTTCATAGTTAAATGTCTGGCGAATCCCTAACCCGTCAACCTTCCATCCATGACGAAATGAGTTTTGCGACAACGACTTACAGATTTTCCCATTGTCATTCCATGCCAACTTGATTGTTGTTGAACCATCATCGCAGTATACGTTCATCTATAGCCCCTTAAATACTCAATCTGAGTAAATCACTGTTTCTGGTTGCAAGATAATACTCAATTTGAGCACCATCATAGTTATGAAATCACAAAACACAAGTAATATTTATTACATCATATGACATACTTCATATTTCATACTTCATAAATATGAATGCATGTTGACACATCAGGTTACCGTGTCAAAATGTCATCATACTTCACACATCACATTTATGAGGTTGCAATGATTACTGTAGTTGGTGGGAACAAAGGTGGTTCAGGGAAAACTACCATTGCATCAAACCTGGCTATTGCTCTCGCAAATAAAGGAAGGGAAGTCTGCCTGTTAAACGGAGATCTACAACGAACAGCCGCAAAACATCATGCAGAACGAGAAGCTGCAGGACTGTTACCAGCAATAACCCTTGTTGAGAAATTTGATAACCTGACACAAACATTACAGGCTCTGAATGAAAAGTTCGATGATGTAATAGTGGATGTCGCAGGAAGAAACTCAAAGGAATTCATAACGAGTGGAGTTGTCGCACATCAAATAATTGCGCCACTACAGTGTTCTCAACCAGATCTGGATACTCTTACAGAACTAGAACAACAGATAGACGCAATGCGTAACCTTAACCCGGAACTTAAGGTTTATTGTTTACAAAGTATGGCAACAACCAATCCGGTTTTGAGGGGAAATGAGAGAAAAGAATTCCTTGAATATCTTGAAGAATTCCCAACAATTCAAGTCCTGGATTCAGTTATTTGTTTCAGAAAAGTCTATCGCGATTGCATGAGCAACGGCACCGGTGTAGTAGAAACGAACAATACAGCAGCCAGAGCAGAAATTGAACATTTAATGAATGAGGTATTTGGCCCATGGTGAAGAAACCCAGCCAGCAAGCATTAAACAGAGCTGCAGTTACGGTAGAACAAGCAGAGGCTCTGGCTCAGCGCCTTGCGGATAAACCATACGGCGCGCCGGAAAAACCCGAACCAGAAAAACAATGTCGGACGACAATCTCTCTTGGTGAAAGCATGCTTGTCACAATAGAAGATCTGGCATTGAGGAATAAACGCAATGGTAAAGATCCAAAAAATGTAAGTGCCATCGTCAGAGTAGCCCTTGAGCAATACTTAAAAACACTAACGTAATAATCAAGAAGTTATTACTTATGAAATCACACTTGTGAATTCACACTGTTTAAGCACCCTTGCATACAAGAGATCACATATTGCAGTGGTCTCTTCTTTTATAGAATAAATCACAATTCATAATTATGATTTGTGACTTATGCGTGTCTGTTTTTCAGCATTGTGACAGCATCGGACTCAGGCATCGAAAACTGCACCCGGTGCCGTGCAGCCACATCCAGTGCAAACACCTTCGTGTAGACCTCTGTTGAGCTGATGGACTTATGCCCCATCAGGCTCTGCAGGACCTTCAGCGGTATACCGGCATACAGCATGTGCATCGCATAGGAATGGCGGAACGTATGTGGCGTGACCGGGACAGAGAACGTCACACCGTCAGCGGCAGCGGCGGCAACCGCCTCCCCAATCCAGGTCCTGACCGTTCTGTCCGTCACTTCCCAGATCCGCGCTTTCTCTGTCCTGCCTGTTCGTTTATTACGCCGTTCCATGGGGATTTTCAGTGTGGCCACCATCGTCTGCAGCTGGCTGACGAACCAGGCGTCGGAGAGCGGAACCAGCCGGTGAGTCTGCTGACCGGCGGGCATTCTTCCTGCCGTCCTGGCGGCTTTTTCCGTCCGTTGTTTCAGGGTCGCAAGCTGCACAAACGGATACGGAGGCGCAAGCGAAAAATCCCCCCTTGTCAGCGCCAGCGCTTCGTTAATTCGCGCGCCCGTGTTCCAGAGCGTCGCCAGCAGCATCTTGCGGTGAAGATCCGGCACGTAGTGGAGCAGGGCGCTGACTTCCGGCGCCAGCAGGTATTTCGGGAGTTCGTCCTGAACGAGAGCCATCTGGCGAAGTGCCAGCGCTGCTGGGTAGTCTATGGCGACAGGTAATGATGTGTTGCTTACTGGTATACAGTTAGCGGGAAGCGAAGTCATCGACATATCCCTCAGTGAAGACGCTTATGGATGGTGTCGCTGCGGTAATTTCAGAATATGCCATCATCCGTCCTGTATAGTGCATCTTCCTGCAGAAGGGTTTCAGCCGCCACGGTAATAAATGCTCGTACCGTGCAGATAGCATTCTGTACACTCCCCGAACTGATATACACGGGTTCAAGAGATTCGGTAACTCCATTACGGTGTACCAGTGCGTTTCGGGTCTTGATTACACCCTTAATCTCCTCCAATGGCCACTCATGTGGCGTTGTCAGCATCCTTGAAAAATACCGACCTATCACTTTGTGGCTCTGAAATGTCTTCTTCGCTACAAGAGACTGAGCTCGCCAGGTATAAACCTTCTCAGGAGTGTCTTTATCCGGCTCCTGCTCGACCCATTTGGAAGCAAGTAATTTTCTTCTGTCTTCCTTATTAGGAACCAACGAATCAGCCTCGTGCAGGAACTTCTGTAAATGCGGGGGATGACTAAGAAGTGCTCTTGCGCTGTACATCAGAAAGCTGTCCAGTACACTCACGCAATGAACGTAAGCCATCCGCTCTACGATCCTGGGTTGGTTGAACTGCATCAGGCTCTCTAACTCATCCAGTTCAGCCTTTGCATCCTGCAGGCGGTCAGGAATACTGGCAAGCGAAGCCTCAAAATATTGCTGCTCAGCCGCCTCTTCCATCCAGTCCTGAAACCAGCTGTATTCCTGCGCTGCCGCATCCCATTCAGGAGTTCCTTCCTCAGCATCCGGATAATTTTCCGCAATCCATTCGTCACGCCGTTCCTCCTGCATTTCAAACAGCAGTTCTTTCATACTTCCCATTTAAACCTCGCCATCAATGATGTAATCCCGCCATCAATTACTCCTCTGACCTTCAGGGGGCGATAATGTAATAGCCTTTAAAATAGTCATCTATCTGACAGGATTGCCAGGGCGGAGCACAATGTTGGAACAGCGGTTTTTTGTAGTCACCAACCAGTTGCCATGAGTCCGAGTTATCCATTCGTTCTGCAACCATTCTTCCGTTACGTTTCAGGATTTTTGGCGATTTCCAGTTATGTCTGGCGTTAATCATTTCTGTTGGCGTTGCGTATGCCGCTCCTGAATACAGCCATAGCTCTTTATGGCCATATACATCCTCAAGCTCCCGGACCACATCGTAAAATGATCTAAATGTTGGTTTACCCATACCTCGCCTCAAAAATAGTATCCGGTTCAATAGTCACGCAGAGTAATGATGACGCGCGGCACAACCCTGCTTCTGTCACACGGATGATTTTCCCATGACGTCATCATTTCCAGGCTGATAATAAGCAGCCACATAACCACTCAATTAAATTACCGGATGGCCATTCCGGCCAGATCCGACTTTTATGTTATTCCGCATTTTCCGGAAGTGTACCACGGTCAGGAAGTAAGCGAAGCACTGTTTTCTGCTGCTGCGCGGCGCATCACAGGTCAGGGAGATGACACAGCATATAGTGTCATTAACAGCTAAATTCAGCACTACATGTTGTGCTGACGGGAGATGGCGCTGTGCGGAGGGAGAGGAAGATCCGTAACTCACAGAAACCGGATCTTCCGGAAGGGAAAGAACTATTGATGTAACAATAGCAATAATAACCTTCAATTAATGACTCACACAGATTAATACCCGTTAAGCATTAATCTGTTTTGATTTTTGTATTTAAAACAATTAACACACTGCATTACTGAAGCTCAGTCATAAAACTCCTCATCACGGACACCGCGTACCGGAGTAATCACAATTTTGTGTTCATCACGTCCCGTACCCATTTTTGGTGGCTGAATGAATCCAAGATTGCTGATTAATTCAGCCACTTCCCACAAATCCGCTGTGTGTGGGATTTTCCTGAACCTGTCATGCGGTAACAGTCCGTGATAGCTCTCATCAGCAAAACTGTTCAGCACTTCACAAAGGCTGTCTTTGTCAGCATCCCCGGCAACCAGACAACGTTTAAGCAGTGTCAGTCGCAGGCCATCATCATTCATCCAGGAACTCAGTTCTGCCAGAATATCCAGTGACAGAAGGTGAACCTTCTCAAGAATACCGGGGTTGTTATCACGCAACCAACGCAAAGCGCCAACTTTAATATTTGTATCAATTAACTCGTGACGAAAAAGTTCACCTGCCAGCCCTTTATCAAAGTCACCTTCAATATAAAAAATATCATCCGGATACTGAGATATAATCTCAGGACGCCGGGCAATAAGATCAGCAAGCAGAGCATTCATCCTGTTAACATCGTCGACATTTCCGCTGAGGGCATTAAATACCCCCGTAAAGACATTAACTGTCGGTGCCAGCTTCTTCTCTGAACATAACAGCTCAGCATTTCGCAATGGCATTTTTTCGGGTACGTCGATAATCACGGTGTTTAGATTGTTCAGTACTTTCAGCAATGCTCCTTCTGAAAGCTCTGGTGAACAAATAAATTCAGAAACGAAACTGTCAAATACTCCCGTATTATTTATAACAATGGCAGATGGTTCTAATTCAGCGTATTTATCATTTACCCACGGAACAAGTTCACCGGAAATATTAACAGCATTATCATGTAGTAAATGAACGAAATTATTAAAAGATGGCAATATTCTGCCAGACTGCAACAGTATGCTATAAATATTACTACCCGAAGACTCAGAACGATTAATTATATCATCCAGTTGATGAATACAAAAATCCATTTTAGCGATAATCTGTTCAACAACCCTCATTGAAATCTCATGAGAATTCAGTAACTCAGGAACACGGTCAACTTCATCCGATTCAATATATACCGACAAAATAAAATCATCTATGTTAGCCCACAGAATATCTGTCACTTCAGGGATTTTCAGAGATCCCAGACAATGAAAGGGATAAAGAGAAAATGATGTTATTTCTTCATTCTTATTCTGCATCAAACTAAGATAAATATTTTTAAGATTACTGACGGAGTATTTAAATAAACCCGCACCCGCAATTTTTCTGATAACAGAACACTTTTCATCCCCTGCAACATCAGGAATATATGAGACTGAAAGCGCATTTTTTTTCAACACCTCAACAAAAGCATCACCATACCCTTCTGGTACAGCAGTAATGAGCAGGGGAGAGGAATCTGTAAGTTCACTGATATATTTATTAATCTCAGCCGACTGCCAGACAGATGTTCTCTCAGTCAGGCATAACAGGTGGGCCGCCATTTTCTGAACAAAAACCTGTTGCTCTTGTGTACGCTCTTCTGACGCCCATAAATGTGTCAACAGCCTGTTCAGTATACTCTCATCTGACATAAAAATGTCCAGGTAACGCAGGCGGATATATGTTGCGAAATCGTTCTGTATCAACATCAGCAAACTAACCACACGCCGGCTATCCGTCTGACTCAGCAATGCCATTATATTGTTTTTCAGGGTATCCGGTTCATTATCAAGCAGCCATCTGATAACAGCAGGATGCTGAGCATTGTCACGCTGCAGAACCCCCAGTTTTTTAAGACGTGCAACAATATTATTAACGTTATCAAGATGGAATGAGAATGTTTTTTCCGGGCCTTTACCAGACATAACATCCTTAAGAAATAAATTATCTGTTTCACTCAGTCCCCCGGGAATGAAGATTGAACGATAGGACATGTAGTCCGTTGACAGATAGCCACTTGATAACAGAAAAAATATAAAATCAATCTGCTCATGGTCCGACTGCATTGTCAGAACACCTGTATCCTCTTTCTTCTTAATCCAGGAAATAAAGCCTTCATTTGTCATCTTTTCTGCTATATCAGACACTGTTCCGGAAAGGATTTTTGTCTTCAATAATTCCAGACCGGAAATCCTGTTTTTAATTTTAGTAATATTATCAATAGTTTTATTATCAATTAAATGACATCGTTTTTTATACTGAATTTTCAGAGGTTCTATGTCCTGTTCGTTGAGTCGGATAAATCGTTGATTATTACTGAGGAAATTGATTGGGATATTTCCTTTATCTAAAAGCATGAGGAAATATTCTTCATTTTTTATTGCCATATCAAGTGTTATTTGTCTTCCATCCACCCAAAAAACCAGAATATCGCTATAAGCCTTACTAAGGTAAGGCATAAGTAGTTCTTCGCGCAGGCTTTCCCGGTTTGCGTTTTTTTCATTTTTTATCGATTCAAGTAACTGAACCATATCCTCAAGCTCGTTATTTACAGAGCGTAATAATTCATCCTGGATTTCATGGTCTATGTAACTTTGAATAAAATGATAAAGCACACCTTTTTTACTATCTATACCATGATAATCCTCCGCACAAAGATTTTTATATGCGATCATGGCAAGTAGTTTGGCCAGATTTTCCCGACTGTTGACTAAATTCTGATAGAGTCGAAACTCATTTGTAATATTATGCATTACACGCATATTGGGAATAAATGCCGCAATACGGGAAATACATTCGCTTAAGTTATTATTTATCTCTTCTTCTTTAAATTTTTTAACAAAATGTTCATAAGCATTCTGCTCATCCATCACTGGAATAACGGGCATAACAAAATCAAAAAATTTTGTTCTTGACTCAGCTGAGTTGAAAATACCATCCCTGACAGCATAAATAAATTTTACCGGTTTTCTGTCAGAAAGACAGTTATTAATAATCTGATTGATTTCCCGCAATTTCACGAAAATCCGGCCATTGTTAAAACGGTCAAGATCTTCGAATATCACCACATCATATTTAGTCGAATCAAAAAAATAGACAATTTCATCAATATAGACATTAAGTAAAGAAGGTGACGATGCCCGGGTTGTAACAGCGCCTTTCAGGAGGTCTACTTTATCAAGACTGACTTTCCTGTCAAATATACCGATACGGTGTAGTTGCTTCAAAAGCAGACATAAGGCTCCCATCACAGATACCACAGCACCGGACAAACGCCACTCAAACGGATGTTCAAGAAGATAACGGGCGAGTGTTTCCGGCAAAGACAGCTTTGTCGTAACATAATCTGGCGAGAGGAAAAATAAAGCAGCCCCGCTCAGTAAAACAGTTCCTGTCAGAAATGAGGCAGACCGAAATATTTGTCCCACTGTCACATCTGATATGCGATCAATGCGGGAGCAGGGTAGTTCATGCTTTTTATTTTTATAGAGTATTTGTTGCAGGATGCTGTATTCAATAGATTTTTCAACAGTACCAGTATTTTTCTCCCCCTCGTCAATAGTGCTGCCAGCATTGCTTTCATCCACGTGTCTCTGCATATCAAAATCAGCAAGAGAAACAGTTAACACCCGCAGTGTCGTATTGTGAGCTTTGCACCATGTTTTTAATACTGAGCTTTTCCCGGCACCATACGGTCCGGTAACAGCAATATTCCTGATATCCGGATGTTCATAAGCATAATTAAGCGCACTGATATAACAGCCTGCTTTATCTGCGTCGAGTTCTGTCGGCGTAAGAGCTTCATAACGCACAGCATTTGCCTCAGTATGATCACTTTCGGCAACAATCGGTATCAGCCACGGTGTGAACATTATCATTGATACAATTCCGTTGTTGTTTTCGTGACATTTTACTGGTTTTCTTCCAGTGCCAGTGAGATAAGGGAGTCAAAAATCGTGGCGTTGAGAGCTTCGATAAAATCCTGTCGTCAGGGAGTGAAATATTTATATATCTGCTGAATTATTCGAAAGTATCCGTCCTCCCTGCACAAATCATGGCTCAAATACGCTTTGTGAGAAAATCAACCATATTGGTGGTCGCTGTAGCTTTACCAGCCTCACAGAGAAGGGTATCCCAGTCATCCGGTGGATTTCCAGCTTTCAACATTTCACCAAATACCTTATAGGCATCCGTCCTGGAATCATAAGCACGAAGCGTGTCAAATCCATTTACCCAGCCAATAACAATTGTTTTATGTTCCTGGCTACAACGATAAAACAAACGGAACTGCATCAAAAATTTTGCCCGGAACCAGTGTTTGTATTCTTCGCCTAAAGTATTCCCCTGCCGAAACTGTGGATCAAGCGGGTTAGCGGTTATCCTTTCCTCTATAACACGCTCGATCGCAACAAGAAGTTTAGTTTCCTTTTTCTTATGATATTCCAGTGGTTTAGAAGCCTTTAACTCTGCCACCTTCTTCATTAGTCCTGTAATCTGCCTTAAAAAACACTCGTGAAAGCAGATTTTCCAACCGTTTATTTCTAAGTATTCCATTTGTCACCGGCGTTTCTAATCATTAATCTTCGGTAAGTGGTGCGTCTAAATCAACATTAATTCCGGCAGTTAATGCTTTCATGCTTTCCCAGAACATTGTCGGAACTGGAGCAATCTTCTGTGGGTTCTTTTTCATGTCGTTTTCAAGAAAAGTCAAAAACTGCGAAATCACAGGGTCGTCCTGTTCTTCATTCTGTCGTGACATGATGACCTTACCACCTGCAAGTAAAGTGTAATGAATATACTCACCGGGCTTGAGATGCAAAGCATCGCGTATTACTGCCGGGATCGTCGTCTGACTGCGTTCAGTAAGTCGTGACTCTGCACGCAGTGACACTTCTGCACTATTTAAAATTTGAGTAGCCATAATTCGGTCCTCTTTAGTTCCTGTTTCTCTCTCTCAAGACGCGAAATATGAGTCGCAGGAATAGTTCTTAGCATGTTCCCAGAGCCTGTAACTTCAGAGCTACCGGCTTGAAAATCCGCTGGGTGGTATTCTTAATTAATATGCATTTTATCGCGAGTGCTCGGGCGAGTAAGAACAGTATAATGCACTTGCATTGCATAATGCAAGTGCATTGCATATATGACTGTAGTTATGATGCAAATATGTATTGCGGGAGCTCCCCAGTTCTCTGGCAATCGCCCGGCGACTCATTCCCTGTTTGTGCAGGATTTTAATTTCCATAACTGTCTCAAAAGTAACATAGGTTCCCTGGATCGGAGAGCAGATTACCCCCTGGATCCGATTTTTACTTTTTTCGGATCTCCGATAAAAAAGAAAGAAATAGAGATATGTTAAGCATATGCATATGCCTGGCATCTACATATGCTACCGCTATACATATGCCACACATCTGCCTATACTAAACATATGCACACACCCGGTGCTTTGAATATTCCGGATATGTTTCACATATCCATATGCTCGGGAGAGAAAGAACATGAGAACCGTATCGATATTTAAAAATGGCAACAACCGCGCCATCCGTCTGCCTCGTGATCTGGATTTTGAGGGGGTGAGCGAGCTCGAGATCGTCCGGGAAGGGGACAGCATCATCCTGCGCCCCGTCCGGCCAACCTGGGGCTCATTCCTGGAGTACGAAAAAGCCGATCCAGATTTTATGGCGGAGCGCGAGGATGTTGTCAGCGACGAAGGGCGATTTAACCTGTGAACAAGACTTATATGCTTGATACCTGTATCTGCTCGTTCATCATGCGTGAACAGCCAGAAGCCGTCCTGAAGCGTCTGGAGCAGGCGGTGCTACGCGGCCACCGTATAGTGGTCTCGGCCATCACCTACTCTGAAATGCGCTTCGGGGCTACCGGCCCAAAGGCCTCACCACGTCACGTCCAACTGGTCGATGAATTCTGCGCCCGCCTCGATGCCATCCTGCCCTGGGATCGCGCCGCAGTAGACGCCACCACGAAGATTAAAGTGGCACTGCGGCTGGCCGGGACGCCGATCGGCCCGAACGACACGGCGATTGCCGGGCACGCCATCGCCGCCGGGGCGATACTGGTGACGAATAATACAAGAGAATTTGAGCGGGTGCCTGACCTGGTGCTGGAAGACTGGGTGAAGTAAGACACTCTTTTCAAAGTCAGGAGATAAGGGCACCAAGAAACAGCCCGTATACGGGCTGTTTTAACAGATATCTACAGTAAGCGATCCTAAACTGTAGGGTATCTTCGAAGATCAGACTATCAGGGAGCTAAAGCCTATCTTCCGGCGGCAAAAACAGTGCCTCAAGCGATACGGGCAACCGAGCTCTGGTTTGCTGCCGGTGGCAGGGCGATGAGCTTGTCACATTCCATAATCACGTACTCCGGGATGAGATCGAATCTGGACGGATCCAGTTGACAGATGAACTCATTTTCAATGTGGTACGTTTCGTTAACGAATTTTCGTATTACCGGATGGTTCTGATCCAGTTCCAGTAAACGGAATACCTGCAGTTTTTCATAGCCGTTACGACAGCGACGGTACAGGTTTTTTATTTCATCTGGGCTGCTGACGAGAGCCTGAAGTCGCGGGTAATCAAAACTGTCCACATACTCCCGGATATCCCGCAAGGCCTGCTGAATTTTCTCAGGAGCCATTTTGGGGTAGCCCGAGCCCGCAGCGGCAGGCTCGCGATAATCCAGCGGGGCGACGCGTCGATGGAATAGATTGGATAGAAGCTGATAAGCATCACCACGTTCGTCAACGATTTCAAAGTAGCGACGAAGATAGATGAGCTTAATGATCTCCTCACAGTCTGCTGACGCGGTGATGGATTTGCAGATCTGCATGAATGTCATGATATCGCCGTCGTTAACAGGTAATTCTTCTATGACTCCAGCAGACAGGCGCAGGCAGGAGGCGGTCACCTGATTACTGAACAACCTTCTGACTGACTTCAGCGTGTCAATCACAGGCTCCACGTCATGCGTCAGCATAAGTACAGTCCGGTTCTTCAGGCATTCACCACTTGCACGTCTGAACAGCATTTCAAGAATGGCAAACTTCTTGTTTTTATCAAAAGAGGATATGGGATCATCAAGGATAATCAGTCCCGGGTTTTTTGACAGGCATTCATACATGAATAACACAATCGCAAAGGCGTTCCGTTCTCCATAGCTGAGATGCTGGCTACCGCCGCTGACGTACCCGTCAAAATCTATGTGTCGTAACCTGAGTTTTCTCTGATCTCCCTCGCCGGCTATATCCCCTGTATTTATAGCCTGCATAAGTGAGGAAATTATTGATGTTTGTTTTGTGCTGTGCGATCAGCCGGATCATGCTGTCCCGGTGCCGGTTAATTTTTCCCTGCAGCGGTCCGGCAAGGTTTATCAGGTCCATAAGGGTCGCGTTCAGTCTGTCGGTGATCCCCTGCATGAGTTCGGATTGCAGATCAGGGAAGAACTGCAGGTCAATCAACCTGGCAGTGAGCACCTCCCGAACGTTCTGCTGTTCCTGCAGGCTGAAAACATTCAGGCCTCTCAGCGCAGTGAGTTTCTCTGTCAGCGTATCGGTCTGCCGTTTCAACGCCACTAGGTACTCGATATGTTCGGCTTCCGGACCGTTCTGAAGCATAGCGATGGCCAGAAGGCATTCTCTGGCGCTCTCCGTCAGGTAATTACCGAGTTTTTCCACCAGTCTGATGATAGCGGTCAGGTTTTTAATGGTGGATTTATCGAAAGCCCTCTCTGCTCAGCATGTTGATGGCCTTTCTGGTGTGGAACCTTAAGGAAACAACATGTTGGGTGGAGTGGACAATCCAAATGGTGAATTACCGTCTTATATCATTGGCGCTGAGAGTTGCTAATGTGCACCTTTTAAGAAAAGGTGCCAACTTTCGGCATAACCGAGAAATACAATAGCGTCGGAGAATCGAAGTCAGCTATGATTGCCTGTGCCTGTTATATAAAACTGGAAGACATCCATCCCCTTTCCCGACATATTATATCTTTAAGCCATCCTCCTCCATTCAGGATATTAATAAAAGGAAGTTTTTATTTTATGTCTGAAGAGTCAAAAAAACACCTATATCAATTATTGTAATCACAGATATTTTGAAAATATACAATTCACACATAATGAATATCTTTACACAGCCCCTTCTGACTAAAAATCCTCAAATGAGTTGTCAATCAGATGATAATAAATAAACTGTTAAATCTTCTTTCATTGTAGCAAATATTCTCACTCATACTGAAAGCTATCCAGCCCTTAAGGATAGAGAGTAATAATTATTAATAATACAAAATAATAACAAAAAGTAATGCTTTCATATATTATGCATGACAATTAGCTCTCTGGTTTTGTACGAGCAGCTACGAAATGGCCCTGCTGGATGTGATGCCAGAAAGAGCAGCGACTGTACATTACTATAACAAAATGGCTGCCTGTATGTGCTGATACCAGATAGGATGGTTCCGTTCCCCCTCCTGTGTTCAGGGAAATGGATTTGGCTGTCGGAATATCCTGCCATATCACACTTCATTAAAAAACTTATTAAAACTGGTATCAATATTTGTCTTTCAAGCCATTTGCACAGAAAGCGATGTGCGGTGGATGAAAGCAGATAAGATTATGGCCAACAATTACACACATGATGTCATGGCTCCGAGAGAGAAAATTTCAGAAACAACAACTGAGGAAAGATGATTTTACTCAGCCCATAGTTGTGCCGGAGGAGAAGGATCATTACCTGGTAATGGATATTTTTCCCGTCAGTTATTGCATGGAAAAACGATTGAAAAGATGGCTACAAGCGAGCTGTATTAAGTTGTTTAATTTGTTATAGGAGTCCGCAATATGCAAAAAAGCAAGATATCAAAAAGAATAAAGCCTCTTTGCTTAATAGTTCCTTTGCTGTTATCAGCATCATGCCACAATATTCCGTCCCCCCCTAAATTAACCAACTATATAGACCAAACAAAATCACTATTTCCAATAGAAAATTATCCTCAATCTGTCGATAACTGGTTCCCTTCCGGCCCAGAGAGGCATATTTCCGTCATAGATAAAACAGCACAGTTACGCCATTTTTCTGACCTGAAATCACACTATTTTGGAATGAAAGCAGGCGAAAAATCCCCCTGGAACATGTTTTATATAGCATCCGTCCTTAGCCAGGGGGTTGAAGCAGATCGTGATGCTAATATAAAAAAGTATCTAGGAGAGAAAAGTGTTTTCTGGGGGGCAAATTTTAGAGTCCACACGAACACATGGAAACAGCAGATAAGGGATAATGCGACGGCCAACATTGACCGGACTTATGCCCCTTCAAGACGGGGAATTACCATTAGAGAAACCCTGGTCAGACTTCTTCCGACTCTCGACCCGGCTTATGATAATCCAGGTCAGGCTGGGCAAGGCTATCCTTTTGATAATTTGCAGGAATCATCAATCCGTCCCGGCACCCCTGTATTTGTCTTATCGACAAGCAACGACGGTCGCTGGAAATATGTTTTATCTCCCACTGTCAAGGGTTGGATATATAGTGAAGATATAGCAATGGTAGATCCACAGTTTGTTACCGAGTGGCTGACTCTGGCTAATAAAAATCTAGGAGCGTTTATAAAAAAATCATACTCCGTTCATGAAAAAGACCTCTACTATTTTACGGCCCTCCCAGGAACTATCCTGCCATTCAGGAATAAACGCAACGGAGTTTTTGTAGTTGCAGTGCCTGTACGCAACTATGATGGGCGCGCACAAATTCGCTACGTCGAACTCAAGGAAGATGAGTTTGTTGCTATGCCATGGAAAATGACTCCCAATAATATAGCTATATTGATGAAAGCAGTGGTCGGTAGACCCTATGGCTGGGGAAATTATAACTATTACAATGACTGCTCTGCCGAAATACAAAATCTTATGATTGCATTTGGGATATTGCTTCCCAGAAATTCTGCAGCACAAATACAGACGGCTTCCCGGCTTGTCAATCTCAGTCAAGCGAACATCAATACAAGATTGCGTTACCTCATGGATCATGGCAGACCTTTCACCACTCTTGTATACATCCAAGGACACATCATGCTGTATATAGGTAATGCTGTAATCAATGGGCAGCATGTACCAATGACATATCAGAATATATGGGGTTTGCGTCCGGCGGACTCCAGTAGCCGAAGCATTATTGGCGGTGCCGTTTTTTTCCCACTACTGGCCTCTTACCCAGAAACTCCAAGCCTGGAACCTCTGGCTGGCAAGGCGCTATTTAAATTGGGCTTTATTGAATAACTTTTGTTATATTTTTAACAAAACCATAAAGTTCATGAAGTAAAACGGAAATATCGGATAACCTCAGGCTCTAACAATGGTCAGGCCTCCTGACCATTCTGGCAGACGTAAAAGTCTTTCACACCTGGCAAGTTGCTATTTAGTCTTGATAATTCGGTCTTCTCCATGTTATGTGTATGGTTTATCGCAAAATGTCATGGACAGCACATACAATCATCTACATTAATGAAAAAATCAGCAAGAGGAGGAATCAATATTAAACATGTCTCAGCGATAATTATAAGCACCAAAACAACACAGAATTTTAAATTTGCGCGCATAAAGCTTTTGAGACACTTAAAGAAGTATCTACGTTGCATTAAGTATTTGTTATCAGCCAGCCATCCACGGACAACAATTACGTTTTTTAAAAAATCGAGGCTAAAAATATAAAGAACAAGCAATAATATCAAGCGAGCAAGATGTAATACATTAAACAACTCACCACTATCACCACCACACATTTTGAGCAAACTCCTGACGACGAGACAACAGGAGCCATTATAGCAACCACAAGCCAGCAGCAAACACAACAGTCAATTATTAATCATTATTAACACCCATACAACAAGCATATCGGAAGGATTACTATACTGCTAATGCAACAGAGGGACTGGTGTTCCTGTAGCCCAGCACACATCCACCATAAAGTATAAGCGCTCAAATGCGTAAAACCATACTCCTCCCTGGCAACAAAAAGCATGGCTTCATGCAAATAACATTAACCACTAATAGCCAAATAATAATAAACAACTTTACAGTAACAGTAATAAATAACAAATAATAATGCATGCATAAAAAAAACTATCTGGACATAAAAATTCTTAATCTCTATATTTTCGCCTTCGAAAAAGGAGAAAGGCCTGATCAGCATGAAAACCGTAAGTTCGCATAACGTTATTCTTGACGTATTAAGAAATGCAATGATCATAGATGGGGAGTCTAATCCTCTTTCAAAAAACGAATGTTTTTTAATCAAATATCTTTATGAAAGACAAGGAACCTCAATATCAAGGGATGAGCTAACACAACATTGCTGGCCAGGAAGGGTAGTATCTGCAACATCGCTTCCTGTAGCAATAAAACACATAAGAGATGTTTTAAAGAAAATAAAAAATGAAGAAATAATAAAAACTCACAAAGGTGAAGGATACTCTTTTCTTCCCGGAATAATTGAAATAAAAATTATCGATTCTTCTCCCGGGGACAAAACAATGAACACAAAACACACGGTAAAAACAGGACATCACAAACTACAAATTCGAAATTTCTTAACTGCAATAACAATAGGAACAAGTGTGTTTTTTTGGGGAGCGTTCAGCTTCGTTATATATACAAGATACACTAATAATATAAAACACTGGCACACAAATAGTGGTTCACTGATAATTTCAACATCAGAAACAATGAGTGAATTAATAGATGCCGTACACGAAGGAGACTCTATCTTTATTGATGATATGGAGTCAACACTTATCTGTGATAAACAAACATGCAACTTCATAAAATGAAAACTTCATTTGCAATAACTTTCATTATTTCGATTTTTGCCACATTATTAATCATTAATAATAACAACAATATAACATTGTTCTCTGAGAGAACATACAAAAATATAACAGAACACACAGATATAAAAATAAATGGGATTGGGTTTAACATTCTGCATTACATGTCAGATGACAATGCAAAACTAATTATTTCAGAAACACTTTCTGGAATAGCTATAAGAACAAGCCTACACGGATATCTGTTAATACCAACTCATAAATATAAAACATCCAGCTCAGGCTCATTTCAATCTATAGGCTCAGTGTTATCTCTATGCTCCTACCACGCCAGCAATCATGACATTATATTTTTTGACGGAAGCAGAGGTGTATTAGAAAACCATAATCAACTGATACCATTGCCAACTATATTTTTAGGGCAGAAGAATCACAGCAAGCATCCCAAAAATATAGATCAAGAAAGAAACACAGAGCATAACAATGAAGAAAACAACAATTATCAAGAACTGACAACAATCAATTACTAATATTACGAGAAGCGGTGTAACAAAGGATGTTCACCGCAAACATTATTAACTGAAAACATTCAATAATAAAGGAAAAGATTTTGCTCCCCTCCCACTGCACACTGCACACTGCACACTGCACACTGCACACTGCACACTGCATAAGATTAAAGATTATGGGTATAGTAGATATTGCTGACAACATAATTTACGCTGACTTACAGGAATTACTAAACAAAAGAATAAAAGATTCAACAAGACATCATGATAAAACCAATATAAATTCAAAAAAAATGCCATTAGTATGGTGATGCGATAGATTATCTCAGTTCCACCTCAATACCAGAAAAAAATAAGATACCTGGAATGACAAAGTGATTACGAATATCGAATTCAAATATCCTGCGTGGACAGTCTTGATAGGCTTCCCTGATGCCATCAATGCAATCACCGAAAACCCAAATTCAGTTGTGCATCGTTCATATGGTATGCAACAGTTTTCGCTTCGTTGCGTGGAAAAACTATAAGGTGATAACACGAGACCTTATAGCCGTTTAGAATAAGCCGCCCTTCAGGTACTGGAGACGTTCGGAGAGGTCTGGGCTCAGCATTATCCACAGATAAACCGGAGCTGGTAGTAGTCGACGTTCTTCTTGTATCCGCATTTTACCGACAGACGATTCAGTAAAAATGGTGGAAGGACTTACTATCAAGATCGCATCACAGAAATGGAGGGAATGGCGAATGACAATAAGCCGCTTTATTCGAGTTTGGTAACCGCTTTGACGGTCACTTTTAAGAAAAGGCATTTGCATAGAATGGCAAACAGGCTCTATTTTCCGGAATTGCCGTAAAATGCTCCTCCTTATTTGAATAACCGCATATAATTAAACTCATTGTTTTAATTAAAATTGTTTGTGTTACTCTCATTGGAAAATATGGTAAATCCCTCTACCATATCAGCAGACCCGGTCAGTAGCACCTTTACTTTTGTTTTTCTGTTCATATCAGCCAGAAACAGAAAAACAGTAACGACAACATCAGGAATATCAGGGCTGCATAAGCCCCCGCTATCCACCTTCCCGGAATCACGATTCTTCGTTTTCCTCTCATCAGAAATACACCACCACCGGCGTCAGATTACCCTGCCAGCGTTTTACCGGCTCCTCTTCTCCGGGGAAACTCACCCGCACATCACTCAGGGATGTCACCCAGGCACCGGCAATATGCTGGCTGCCATTCTCCTGTGACAACAGCGACTCTGCCCCCGATATAAACGCATCAGGACGTGCCGTTAACCCGGCATAGTCCGGAGTCCATTCATAGCCGTTCACCTGCCATAACTGGCGTTTCACCTGTTTTTCAACCCCCGGAGTCACCTCTCCGCTGACCACACTCCAGCCCTGACCTGCTGTGATATCGTCCTGCCATGCCAGAAGATGGCGCATCGTGAACGTGATTTCTCCGTAACGCACCTGTCCCCGGGCAAGCTCTCCCCGGGCCGCAATGCGGGACGATGACGGTGTCACCTGAAGCAATGTCACCGACGGCTGCAGCCCGGGACGGGCGGTTGTCAGTGATGTGGTATGTCCGCCAAGAATATAAAAATCCTGCCCGGCCCGGCTTTCACTGACCATGCCACTTTTACCCGTTGTCAGACCTGCCTGTACGGCATCAGGAGCGCTCATCCGCACAGCGCGGGGGTGCCACTGCCAGGAAACTTCAGGAACATACAACGTGCCGCTGAATTCCGTCACGCCCACAGCCACTCCCTCCTGCCAGTGGCCCGGCGGAATAGTCAGGGGTTGTGCCAACACACTGGCTGAAGTCAGAAAAAACAGAGCCGGAAACATACCTGACTTCAGACGATGAATAATATTCAGCACCGGATCGTCCTCCTGCTTACTGGTACTCAATACTTACCGGCAGTGATACCCGCCAGCGTTCCGGCATCATGCCGTTCAGACGTAATTCACCACTGCCTGCCACAGTCTGTGCACCATACGCACCTTCAACCTGACGCAGGGATGCATCACTGAAATGACTCACTCCCGAATAACCACTGATGGTCATTGTCTGCAGCCAGCCGGGGCCTTCGCCACTGAACATCTTCTGCAGAACACCCGGAATATCAGAAGCCTTCATGGCTGTGCTTTCACCAGGCAGACCATTCACATTCAGGTCGTCATACACACCGGTATACGCCGGCTGTCCGTCCTTCACATGGCGCAACACCCCCGCAGCCTGCATTCTGAAAACAAATGTGCCTGCCCGGACGTTATTATCTCCGGTGACAGGCAGCGTCACCTCCGCCATGCCTGGTGCTGTCCATTCAAGCGAAAATCCCTCAGTACCCTTTCCATAACTGACCCGGGGAGAAAGCCCCTCACGTCCTGCCGGCGTGGTCAGGGTGGTTTTTCCCAGTAACACGGTCATCGCCGGCAGTGCAACCGGAATTGCCTGCTCACCGTCACGAACACCGCGGCTCTGTTTAACCTCCAGACCTTCATTTCCCTGTCCGACTTTCCATACCCACGGGTTACGGGTGCTGGTCACCGGGCCTTCCAGCTTAAGCTCTCCGCTGAAATCTTCTCCCGGCGTGTTCCAGGCCAGTACACAGGAAGGCAGGAGGCTGGCAGCAAACAGAAACAACGTCACCTTTTTCATTTCTCTTCTCTCCTTATATCCCTGCAACCATCACTGTACTGTAACCGTCACATTCAGCCCCGCCTGCCATGCTGCAGGCGTGCCCTCTGCCGGTAACCGCAGTTCAAAATCCGACACTGCTGAGGCATATGCCGCAGCCAGATTCATCACCCGACCGTCAGCCAGAATCCCCTGAGAGATGACCTGACCATTGTCTGCGGCACTCATGCCATTGCCAAAATTCTGATTCATCAGTAACAGAGAAGAGAGTCGGGCTTTCAGCCCCTGTGGCAGCGTTCCTGACTGTACATCCGTCACGCTCTGTCCGCCGACCAGCGACATCCCTGCCGGCACTGTCGCCCCCTCTTCCTGTGCACCGGCACTGACGGCCATTCCCTGATTCAGGGTGAAAGAAAGCTGTCCCGACACGTTTCCCGTTTCCGGGTCACGTACCGGGACAGAGGCGCGAAAACGTTGCGCCGTAGTGCCACTGCCTTCCTTTACGGCGAAAGGCTGTCCGTTACTGCTGAAGGTAATCAATGGCGTGAACCCGGGACCACCGCGCTCAGCCACTTCATGCAGATGTCCCTCCAGAAACGGCAGAGCCCCTTTATCACGCAAATTAAAAACCAGTTGCCCGTTATCTGTACGCGCATCGGCAGTATCCACTGCCCAGGTCTGGTCCGGCGAACTTATCTGCCAGGTCCATTTGGGAGCTTCGTCAGTGACAAAGCCATTAAACTGAATTTCGCCACCATCAAGAATATCTGCATGTGGCGCTGCCGAATAAAACAGGCTCACCGAAATAATGGCTGAAAGAAGGGATTTATAATGATGCGCTATTTTCATTGTTATTTACTCTGCTCTGTTCCGGAGTACATAAAAATAAAAACCAGATCATTCAAACGTGTTCCCCCTGAAAACAATACAGAACCGACATGCGTCACAACGCATTCCGACAGAAAAAACACCTGCTCCGACATCCCGGTTCTGTATATTCAGGCCACCGAAAACAGTGACCTGAGTTTTTAATCGGCAGCAAACGGAGAGATTTTACTGCCGGATGCTTGAATTACATGTAGGAGACAGTAATCGGCAGAGAAGCTTTCCACTGAACTGGAGCATCGGCGCAAGCCCCCTCATCAAGGGTAATCTTGATAAGTTTGTTTTTTTCGATGCCAGATGCATAAAAAGCGCTATAAGCACGATCCTTTTCTGCAAAATTCACTTGCCCAGGTTTAGGGAGTTCAAAATGTCCGTCATTATTATAATTCTCTGTCGCACCAGCAAAGATGCTGTTCGCAGCAACGATTGGGTTACTAACTACAGAATCAGGGCTTTTACCTACCCCCCCAAAAAAGCCCATTCCACTTTTAGAAGCATATAATGAATAGACTCCATTATCCTTCGCATTAGTGGTTTTGGCTGTACCCTGTGCAACAGCCAAAAGAGAAGTCACAGCTGTACCAATCTTCACACCAGAAGAATTTTTTACTTCCAGAGTTAATGGTACATGACCACGGTTAAATGAACTCAATTCAACCGCATTACCATAGCTAATCTGCGGAGTGATACCCTCCTGTCCGTTGAATAGTTCTCTAGTCTGAGTACGAATACCCAGGAGTGGAATAGCGCTCTTCACAGCGATATCAACCGTCTTCTGGCCTTTCTTAACCTTTGCATCCAGACCTTTTACTGCATCGCCTACTTGAACTTCCCACGGAGTCACTTTGCCTTCCGGGCTCAACGTACCGCCCATATCAACTGCACCACCCGTACCGTTTGCAGTCCACGCCATGGCTGAGCCGGATACTGCTGCAGAGGCCGCCACTGCCAGTGCAATCAGAGTCTTTTTCATAAAATAAATTCCTTGATATTTCATAAATAATAAACTGAAATCGGTAACCCTCATTTTCCGGAATTACCGCAAAACTATCCCCTGCGGATTCATTTAAATAACCGCATTTAATTAAACACTGTGTTTAACTCAGAATAGCTTTACGTTATTCCCGTTTAAAAATACGGTAAATCCCTTTACCAATATGACCCGTTCCGGAGTCACGGATGTATTGCATCTGTTGTCGGAGATGAATTCTCAGTCTTCCACCTGCAGCGCTATCTGCAGATTTCCCCGGTAACTGACCGGGACTTCCAGCTCTGCCGGTGCATCCGTTCTTAACTCAACCAGCTTCTGTGCCTCAGGTACGGTTATCACCACATCCTCACCCTGCTGTCTGGCACTGAGTGCCACTCTCTTTCCGTCAACCATCAGAGCCGTCTTCAGGGTCATGCGGGTTTCCCCGTTATCCGGCAGAATCTGTTTCACCGTGATGTTTGCCAGTCCGCCGGAAGCCGGGCGGCTTTCTGCATGCCGGATTATCAGCTCTGCAGGCAACGGGCTGTTACTGCCTGAGCGGTACAGCACCGGGTCTGTCGGTGTACGTGTCACCTTCACCACACTGTTGCCCACCAACTGGCCATTCACCACCCCCAGATACTGCGTTTTCTCGCTGTATTCAGCAGCCAGTGCTGACTGAATACTGAGTGCACTCAGGGCCAGGGCGACAGCCATCGTTGTTTTCCTCATCTATTACCCCTCTGTTCCGTGTTCCGGAGGGCGGTTATTTCTGCTCTGCGGTATCTGCTTTCTCAGTTTTTGCTGCTTCCGGTGCTGTCGGTTTCTTCTTATTAATTGTCCAGGTCTGCAGGCTTCCCCAGTCATTCAGGGAGTCCACTTTCACCACATTTCCCTTCACCTGTACTTCATCACCCGGCATGAACATCAGCAGTTTCTGTGCCGTCTCATTATCCGTGGCAATTTTCTTCCCGTTTCCATCCAGCAGGCTGCCTATCGCAAAAATGTATGGCGTGGTGTTCACCAGCATGGTCCTGCCATCCGGGCGGCTCTGCAGGCTGATGCCTTCTTCTGCCCCCTTGCGACCTTCAAGCAGTGCCTTCGGACGATAGAAAAGCTTCAGCTTCGTGCGCAGCGCCACTGCAATACCGCTGCCCTCCAGAGCCGGCGGAATATCCTGCAGGTTCAGCCAGTACACCGACTCTTTATCCTTCGGCAGGTGGTCCGAGGCCATGATGATACGCAGTGTCTGCTGACCCTCCGGCTTCACCTTGAAGAAGGACGGCGTCACCACAAAAGTCGGACGGGTGTCCTTCTCCACGATATTGTCCACCCAGGCCTGACCACCAAAGGTACGTGCCTTGTCGTTGTTGGTGACCGTGATGGTCAGCGCATCCTTGTCCCCGCGAAAGATATAGCGGGTCTGGTCTGCCGCCAGGGAAGCCATCGCACTCTGACAGGTCATCATCAGCGCCAGGGACATCCCCAGTGCTTTTGTCACCCGGTTGGTGAAAAACGTCGTTACTGCGTTACGCTTACTCACACGTAATCTCCTGTAGTTTCTCAGTATCCTGCAGTTTCGCCGCAGGTATCCGGCACTGGCCCAGGGTGATATCCCCCGGCGCATCCACCGTGTTAATCATCAGCACACCATTGTTGGCCACAAAGCCCAGCGGTGTGTTCTTACTGTCACGTGCCCAGGTTCCCCCCGGCACAAACTCACCGTCACGCTGCTTCACCTGCAGCAGGTAACGCTTAACTTTCAGGGCATCAAACGGCATCCACACCACCGCCTTGTCCGTTGGCACCACCTTCTGACTGGTGTTCGTCAGTTCGGTGCTCAGCGGCAGTGTGCCCGCATCAATCGTCACCGTGTTCCAGTCATAGCTGTTCAGCGGTACCACCAGGTTGCCATCGCTGTCTGTCTCTCCGTTACCGGACGTCACCTTCACTCCGGGGGTATCCTTCACGTTCACCACGGCCACGGTATCCCCGGTCGTGCGGCTGAACATAATGTCTTTCGCCGCCGGAACGGCCAGTACCGAACCGCTGACCGAGACAGAACCACTGGTTCCGCCGGACTGCGAGTGGTTCAGGGCACCATTCAGATAAGCCCGGTCACCACTGTACGACGCGTTCAGATAACTGCTCACACCGCCACTACTGTCACGACCACCGCCCAGGCCATAGCTGAAACGGTCATTCAGCGAGCCGGACACGCCGGTGCTGACGCCCGTACCACCGCCTTTGCTGGTGCTCACCGACGTACTGCTGCTGTAACGACGGTCAAACAGTGTGAACGGTACCGACACTGACGCCGATGCAGACCAGTTGTTTTCTCCCCGGGAGTTCCGTGAACCGGACCAGCCCAGGTTAAGACTGACGCCCTTAATCTGTGTGCTCAGGGTGCCGCGAATTCCTCTGTCCTTCCCCCCGTCTCTCTGCTGACGGTGCGCACTGATTACAGATGCCGGATAATAATTCCGCTGCCAGCCGGACACCGACAGACTGAACAGTCCCCCCACCGGCTGACTGACACCGGTATTCCATTCCTCCTTCGTCCGGCGGCCGTGCTTCTCCCGCCCCCACAACGTTGTCGGGTCAAAGGAGGACATGTCCTCATATTCCTCACTCTGCCGTGACCAGCTCACCCGCAGTCCGGTGTTCGTCATCTCCAGTTGTTTACCCCAGGATAACTGGACCTTATTTCCGCTGCGGCTGCCGTCACGGTATTTTGCCGTGGCATAAGCCCCGTCAGCAGACACCGCCCCCAGGTAACTCAGCCCCAGAACGGCCCCGGCGCTGACGCCCTGCCAGTCCTGGTTAAACACCCCGCCGGCGCGCAGCGTCAGCCCGTCCAGACCATAACCGTATGACGCCGCAAACACACCACCTTTCAGGTCACTGTCATCGTCAGGCAAACCGGCTGCCACACTGAACTCGTGCTGCCCCGGACTTAACTGCCCGGCCATCACCGACAACGGGAAGTTCTGTACCTGCTCGCGCCCGTCTTCACCGGTGATTTTCATGGTCACATCACCACTGGTGTACAGCGGCACATCCGTGATGGAGAACGGACCTGCCGGCACCATCTCCGAATGCAGCAACCGCCCGTTCTGTGTCAGCGTCACCCTCGACGGCCCGTTCGCAATGCCGCTGAACACCGGGGTATACCCCAGATTGCCCGGCTTCATGCTGTTGTTCCGGCTCAGCGACACGCCGTACGTTCCCGTGCTGCCCAGCAGGCTGTCCCCGGTGGATGTTTTCCCGACCGCCAGGTCCGCACTCAGTGCGCGGATGGCCCGGGTGGCCGTAAACATGTTTATCGTGGTGGAGTTATCCCCGCTGTCACCGCCGCTGGCCGTGGCAGAAGAACTCACCACCCAGTGCCCGATATTGGCTTTCAGGTCCACTGAGCCAAAGGCCGAGGTGTTATTACGGCCGGTGTTGGCGTTCGCGTTATAGTTCACGCGAAATGCACTGGTCCCGTAGTCCCAGTCCACGTTCTCCGGCATCTTCACCTGCCCCTTCTGGGGAATGGACAGCGCCAGACTCTGGGTGGAAACATCAAAATCCACCTTCACTGACGACGCTTTTGTCAGCACATAACACTGCCGTGTGGCGTCATATCCCTCACGAAAGTAATCCGCACTGATGTAAATCCCGGCCTTCGTCAGCCATGCCTCTGTCAGACACAGTTCATTACTATCCTGTGGTGTCACATCCAGTATCTGTTTCCCGAGCTCCTTCCCGTTCAGGGACAGGTCAACCAGATAACGCCCCGGCGCATAGCTGCCGTTCAGGGCTACCCAGACATCCGGATTACCCCCGGCACCGCCCTGGATAAAGGACATATCCAGTTTTTCACCTGCAACACCTGTGGCACTGGCGAAAGCAGCTGATACGGCAAGTGCGAATACAGCCCGGAAAAATACGAACAAAATTGATTCAGCGGCTGCCTTATACCCCTGCACACACACAATCCTTTTCTCAGTTACTGATACGTGACCACAAAGGTCAGTGCCCCCGAGTATTCTCCTGCCTTCACATTCGCCGGAAACACCGGCTGCGCACGAAAACGGAACTGCCCCTTAGCAGCAAACTCCACCGGGTAATTCACCGAATGGCTGTCCAGCGTCAGACGTCCGCGATAATCAGCCTGTGTATCCACAGCCCGCACATCCACGCGAATACCCTCACCGGCACCGCGGGTGACCACACCTTCTGCGTCCAGTTGCCCCGGGTTACCAAAATCCAGGGTGGCGACCTGCCCGGCCTTAAAGGCAGAGCAGCCCTGAACCGTGGCGCCGGACTCATACAGACGCACAGTGAAGTCACGCGGTGGTACGGATGTCCCCGTGGACTTGCGGTAAGTGCCGAATGTCAGCCGGCCACTGTTACCGGAACTGTCCGCATCCACCACCACATGACAGGCCGAAGCCACAACATCCATAGAAAATATTGTTTTTTGTCTCCCTTCCGCCGTCTCTGTCAAAGCCAGGAGCCATGTACAGGCAATAAAGAAGAAACAAATGAAACGCGAAAAAATAAAATACCTCCAGGGGGCATCATTTCTTGCGGCGAATATTCCCTCCTCCATCAAAAAAAACAAAATTATAAAACATTATTTAACATTAATTTCTTTAAAAACATGTAGTTAAGAAAAACCACAAGATGCATTACACAAAAATAAATTTGCGCATATATAAGCACTAGCCAACATTAATGCGCGTTTCTTCTGCAAAAAAACATCCTGAACACCATGCATATCAGGATAAAACTGGTTTGCGATATAACAACAGCTAATATCAGATAATGGGAAGGGATAAGATCATAGAGAAGCGCACCAGCCATATTCCGAATAAGGAGAAAACACCAGCAGTAATACATGCAACAAAGCAGGCGGACGAAAAATCTCGTCTTAATACAGAAGGTAATATTGTACAGTCATGAATACCTCATTCGCATCACTGAACTGGAAAGGCCCCTCTGAACAGGCAGACCGTCAGAAAGAGCAAAACTAAACCTGACTGAAGAAATGGAGGCCTTATGGCATTCAGCAATGACCTGTGCAAAAGAAAAGAGCGAAGAAGACGAACAGAAAATAGTGCATCTGCGGGTTCAGAGAAAAACTGTATCACAAGGTTGAACAGGCAGAGAAACGGGTGAGCAGCGCCCCGGCAGCGTGGCTCATGAACTTACCGGATCTGCAGGTAAAATATCCGGATCAACACCTTCGCCACTTCCAGTGTACCAGCAGGTGGATATGTTTACAGATTACGATCGGCAGTTCAGTGCTTAACGTGAAGGAGAATCGCTGACGAAAATCCACGATGTGTACATCCGTAGCAAAAGTGCAACAACGGGAAAATAAAATATATCAATGATACCGTACAGCATTGTGAAATTCGCGGGTTACCAGAACCTGAACAACTGACTATCAGGCAGGTGTGGCTCAAACCGTTACTGGCTTCGCTACATGCGAGGATAGAGAAAAATGCCACACAGTCGAGTAAATTCAAACTGGAAAAAGTGTTCAGCTATGTTCTGAATCAGAGGGGCGCACTCAGTTATTACAGTGAGGTCGATCTGGCAGAGACCGATAATAACCATACGGAAAGAGACCTGTGTGCAGTCTGAACGGTGTTGCACAGAAAGCGTATCAGCACCATGTTCTGAGAGTTCTACCAGACAGACTCACCAACCGGGTTGATAAACTCAGTCATAGCACTCATCCACCAATACTGTATCCGGTTAACATGTACGAACTATTTATTACTAATGTGGCTGAGAGCTACAGTTGGATACTTATGCTCGAAAATCAGGAGGGTAAATAGATGATATTTTATGTCCATCAATCAGCGGAAGCGTTCAGGAAGGAATGATACAGTAAAGAAACCCCATGATTCCAGCATGGGGATAGTTGCCGGAAACCTGGCCAGTTTGAACAGACCGAGCATTGTCAGATTTCCGGCGTTGGATTACAGGCAATTCCAGCTTTCAGACCCAGCTAAGTGGGTACCTGCATATACGAAAATACACAGATAAATATATCTGTTTATTAAACAAGAATACAGGTTATATGATTTTCTATCTATACTGATGAAAATATCATCAGTATTAACAAAACCGAATTATCCAGAAGGGTATTTTCCTTTTATCAGATGAGCACAATGCACTGTATGCCGTGTAAACGGCATGGAAGGCGGCACTCCGTTGTAGCATATGGCACAGGAGTAAAACCGCCGAAGCCCGGCGTAAGCCGGTACGGATTGATAGATTTCACCTATCCCATTCCAGCCCTGCCAGACCATACCCGCTTTCAGCCATGACAGAGCTTCTGTGCGCGGTCGGAGTGGTCCCGACAAGGGTTTACCCGCAGTCGGGGCGTATCTCCGCGTTAGCGGGCCGTGAGGGCCGCTTACGAGCGTGTATTTAAAACTATCAGCCAGAAGACTGACAGCGATGAGAATGTAGTTACAACATTCATAATTAAAAGCGATGTTGTTCCCGCCCTTTGGGCGGGGGCGGCCTCGCTTTTCAGTTATGAGGAGGGGCTTTGTGGTTTCAGTTCTGCGCTGGACCGGGGTTTTTCCGGGGTCTGTTTTTGCATGTTGTAACTAAATTGGCTCCGGTCGGGGCCCGCCGCTTGCGGTGGGAGGTGCATATCTGTCTGTCCACAGGACAGGCAATGAACAGGTTTTCTTTTTAAATGAATGTAATTAAGTAGTTTAAAGGAGATATAAACAGGTGTTTAAAAGATACATTGCACCCTGTAACGCTGGCGGCTGGCGCTTTATGACATGAACGGTTGTAACCTTATGGGGAAGTCCCTTGCAGTTAAATGTGGATAAGCAAAATTCCCCGTCTGTGGGAGGTGTTTTGCATCAAAAACAGGGGGAACCGGATGCACCTGAAGGTGGATGATGAGATTGTTTTTTGTATGCAGTGCTGCTTTTTTGTGCACTGACGGGCTTCAGGCGTGCGAACGCCTCCGGCGCGGGCCGGATTATTCAGAGGAGGTCAGGTTCAGGGGGAAGCTGTGGCCAGCCGGCTGTAATTGCGGTTACGTGACAGAATCATGCGCTCCTTCACACGACGCTCCACTTCACGTTTTACCGCCTCACGACTGGCAGTGAAGCGCCCTTCCGCGATTTCACGCGTCAGCTGCCGTTTCACCAGGGTGACGATATCCTGACGTTCCCTG
>ERZ827492.609-NODE-609-length-32886-cov-27.005026_pt1 | contig 32886 bp, 57 predicted proteins | sample MGYA00519704_ERZ827492 | MGnify/ENA primary metagenome ERZ827492 (study PRJEB31778, sample SAMEA3449325) | human gut metagenome | biome: human gut; feature: human-associated habitat; material: faeces | place: United Kingdom | collected 2010/2012 ... | reverse complement strand
GTTTCATGAGCAATTCGCGTTTTTACCGAGTCGGTCTCGTAACTCCTGATCTGGGCGTCTTTCTTTGCAGCTTCTTCAGGGGAGATATAGCCTTCATATTTCCTGGCTGCATCTTCAGGCGAAAGGAATCCTTCGTACTTCTTGGCTGCGTCTTCAGGCGACATCCAGCCCTTATACTTTTCCTCCGTGACCTTCCTTTCCCTTTTGATACGCTCTCCTATAGCTGCGTCAAATTCTTCCTGTGTAGTGATGGCTTTAAATTCTTCCGACATTACTGTCTCCTTTCTCCCACTTGACCCGGTGGTGTCGGTAAATATATTAAAAATGCGCTGCATTGCAGCACACTTTAATAACTAATCCTCTGTTTTTTCTTTTCCTTAAACGTATTTATTGCCCAGTTCGCAAGTATCGCGCTGTCGAGCAGGGCGACCTCTACGCCTTCCTTTATCGACTTATAGCCGAACCCGCCGTTTGAGCCAATCGACCGCTTCATGCAGTTGCTCACCGACTGTGTGAGCGACGGCTGTCCCATATGGCATATACTTTCCGACCATACCGCCTGTTCAAACATGGCATTGGCTGATATGATCTCTTTTACCGTCGGCAGCACCGGAGTCTTTAACTTCGCCTCCTTCATATCTGCCACAAGCAGCTGCTGACCGTTGGCGCCGTCGACTATGACCTTGTGTGCATCTGCCGCACGTAGAAATTCTATGATCCATCCGTTGCCTGCTCTTGTCGGTCTGCAGTCTACGGATTCCACAAGCACTTTATCGTCTGTTGTTTTGACCGCGATTGATAACGCTGCATTTTCACCATCCTTTCCATACTTTATCCCCACCGCGAGCTTTCCTTTCAGCTCCGGCAGTTTATATGCCTTAAGCTGATTCCACTCCGCTTCACTTATCGCCGATTTGAGATTATATTTGATCCAGTACCCAAGGCGCTGGATCATGAAGTCTATATCGTCCGTTCCTATCTCGTCGAGTATCGCTCTTTCCGTTAGATGATACCCGAGTGACGGATTCGTTTCATACCAGCTTTCCTTGTCGCGCGGATCCGTCTCATTTTCCACCGACCATTCAGCCCAGCCCGAATTTACCGCTTCACCTGCGAGCACCTTGTCCCTTAACTTTGTGAATACGGTTCCGGAGCTCACAGGTGTCGGCGGCGTCCCGCAGAATATCGTCTGAGGATTTCTGCTGTCGGTCACGACGTATTTAAGCGCCGCCTCGTGGTCGTCCTGGTACTCCTGCGCCTCATCGATTATGAGAGTGTCAAAGCCCTCGCCCAGGCCGCCCTTTGAAGTCCTTGTACGAAACTCCACTATGCCGCCGCCTTCAACCTCTATGTGTTCCTTGCCGTATGCCCTATACGATGATATGATCGCCACTCCCGCCTTTGACAGCAGATTGTACAGACGCTCCCACGCGCTGTGTGTAGTTGTCGTTCTGTGGGCAGTGTGCAGGATCCTCTCGCCCTTTTTAACACCTATCATTTCCCGCATGGCGATGATCTCATTTTTTCCGTTTCGACGCGGAACAGAATACCCGAACTTCGTATGCACCCAAAGGCCATCACCATTGACCGCCATAATGTCACATATGAGAAGCTCCTGCCACGGGATAGCTTCCCGGCCGCTTTTGTTATATAGGTCTATCGCCTCCTGACCTCTTGTGTCTTTGTACGGTAAAACGAATGACTGCGTGGGTGTCTGGCGGCCTTTTCTGTCTTTACTCATGTCTCTCAAGCACTAAATAAACGGCGTGTTCTCCTTTACATCTTTTAAAAAGCGTTTCGCTTTTTTTAAAAGAGAGTTATCACATAAATATGCGATCCCCTCCGGAGTGATCTCGCAGTCCTTGAATTGTTTTTTAAGATAATATCCGTCTCCAGCCTTGATATTATCCAGCCCGTCGATAAATCCCTGCTTCTTCATGTTATGGAAGATATATACCCAGTATTTCCTGTCTATCTGAAATAACGGCCCGTCATACATAAGATACTCCGGATCGATGTTCTTTCCCTTTTTCAGCTGCATATATAAATACGCCAGTATTTTATATACGATTACGTAATAATCATCCTTTGCCATTGCCTGCCCTCCCTGATTCATATAATATATTTTTCAACCTCAACTACCTCTTCCGCTTCATGATGTCTTTCTTCGATGTATTCTTCCGGGGCGAATTTCTGATGTACTTCTATGGTCGGCATCAAGCTGCGAGCGTTTATGGTAATGCTTATATTCAGATCAGTCATGAATTCGTATCCTCCTATTATTTTCTCTGCGTTATTTATAAGCGCATGCCCGCACGCCTCTATGGCAAATATTGTTTTTTCTTTTATTTTCTCTTCCATATAGCTTGCTCCTTTGCTGCTTCTTATAACGTTTTGGTAATAATTGAGGCAATGGTATCTACGTTTTCGACCAAAATACCTTTGATCTGTCTCATCTTCCTGTTCTCTTTCAGATAGTGTATCCCGCTTGCGGTTATTTCCATGTCGCACAGATCGCTGGATAAAATATATTCATTTCCCCACGCCTTTATCACACTGATACTCTTAATCAGATTTTCAGACTCCATAAGGCGTAATACATCGACAAAGTATCCGTCTTCAATGTGTTCGTAGCCTATGGCATGATAAAAAGCGCTTTCCGCAAACACTACCTTCCGCTTCATTACTGCATATAAGTAGACTAATACCTTAAACACGATCGTATCATAATCATCTTTTGCCATATTACCGCCTCCTTTAAAACACTTGCAATTTCAACCATCTTTTGATATTATATTTTTGAGGGACGAACCTCCGCCCCGATTGGCGGGGGGGCGTCCCTCGGAAAATAGAGGGCGCCCTCTGCCCATATTGGCGGGGCAACCCCTCTATTTTTTATATCTGTAAACTCTTACCTCGTTATCTTTCAAAATAACCATGATATCGACTTCTTTCGCATCACTGCGCCTCATTCTTTTGTCTATTATATCTTCGGCCGCTTCAATAGAAATTTTCTTGTTTCTGTAATCAAGTATTATTCCTCCCGGGTTTTCTGCGATTTGCTTTAACCCTTTTCTTATGGCGGAGTCCGCGCTTTTCTCTGTAGTAACCGTTTTTAAATCCCAGAATTTATCACGCCATATATAATCCGGCGTCTTTATCTTGTCTTCGTTTACATCGACAAGTAATTTTATATCTCCACCAAATTTATCATGTAAAAACTTCGCCACGTTTATTTCATCTCTGCTGTCGTTTTCCTTGAGACCTTCTTGGTATGTTATCTTCCCTTCTCCCGGCTGCGCTGTTCCAAAATACTCGGCTGTTACGTTCTGGTACTTGAAGTTCCCTAAACGCTTTCTTTCTGTGAACCTTTCTTCTTCCTCCGGCGTCAGCGCCTTTTTCGTATGGACGTTTTCTATTTTCCCGCCGTCTCCCGGATCATATGTTACAAGACACCGGCAGAACCTGTGCCGTCTGTACACGTCTTTCGGGACATCTGGATATTTATACTTTCCGGCGAGGCTCCTGCACCAGTCGCAGCAGCCGCCGACCGTCGTCCTTGTTACGGTAGGGGTAAGCCCCGCCTGTCCATGAAAGTCCACGTTGGATCTGATGTTATCCGTTACTACGGCCTGCGCAAAGTTCACTATTGGCTCTCCCAGCATGAACGCAACATCGTCGAATACTTCTGCTGCCACCACCTTATTCACGATACCCATAGCGCGATCCTCATTCATCGGTGCCTTTATTGACCTGATACCTATGCCCGCTTCACTGTTCAGTGCGTCCTGAACCTGCTCGGCCGCATTACCAATGAGGCTGTATATGTATTCCAGCATTCCGTATATGAGGCGCTCTGCGATGTTATAATACATCTTCCCGTCAGGCAGCACTTCCGACGATATATGCCGACTATACACTTTCGACAGTATCTCGCCGAGCTCAACTGCATACCCGTCCACGTCCTCGTATGTAGCTATGTCCTTTTTTATCTTGTCCGTGATCCGCTTCACTTTGGCGCTGTTTTTTACCTCGCGGTCAAAATCGCTCTGTATTTCTTCAAGCAGCTTTGGTGCTATATCTTCCATGATGCCACCGCATTATCCTTTTGATTCTATTCCTGTCAGATCTCTGAGATTTTCTCCGGTCATGTATCCTTCCACCGCCTGGTTCAGCTTCAGCGCGCCATCGCCGATCGCCGAGAGCATGGCCGCGTCCGGCTCGAACACGGGCTCCCATTTTGCCTTTGTGAGATATAACTGCCTGCGGCGGTACTGGTAATCGTCTCTCAGGCAGGCGGCCAGATACCCCACGTTCAAAAATCCCGTTCCGAATGTCCTCTGTGCTTTTCTGGCCGTAAGGCGCAGGTTTTCATGACTCGCCTTTATGGCCTCGGCGCTCGACGGGTTGTCTGTAACGAATCCCAGATCATCGAGCGTAAGCCCTGTTTCTCCTGCAAATAATGCCGCGAACATTTTGAGCTGCTCCGTGTGTGGTGTCATGCTCTGCTGTGTGAACTGCCCGAACGACGGCACGTTTCCATCTTCATCCCTTGTGATCTCTATCATGGCCGACATTGCAGCTTTCCAGGAATCCATTTCCTCTCTGTCTTCCGAGGTACCCACGAGCCACTTCTGAGGAAACGAATAGAACTCCGCCGATATCTCCGACCGCTTCACTGTGCGCATCGCACCGCCCATGATATCCATGCAAGCTCTGCTTATGCGTGAATGTCCGAACGGCCTTTTGGCGTCAGGTCTGTAGATTATAGGGACTAACAGCGGCGCCGGCGCCCCGTTCTTTATAATCTGCACTCTCTTTTCGCCTTTTCTATAATAGGCTGTATACCCCCGAACAAAATACGCCTCTATGGTAGGCTGGCCGACGTCGTCTCTTTCCAGCACGGCATACCCCTCTGTCAGAAGCCCTGTGATGGGGTCGATTATCCCTGTTGCATTGCCCCCGTCCACTACCTGAAGCCTCGGATAACCATCTTCGTCGGGCGAGATGTAAACGAAGCAGCAGGAGGATATGAGGGACGACAAAACGGCGCTGTCATAGAGCACGTCTGCGTTGTTCGCCTGGAATATCTCCGTCAGCTGGAAATTGTCCGCTTCAAATCCGCGGAAAACCAGCCTGTCGGCAAGAGAGTCAACAGCCTTTCCGCACCAGCCGAGCACTGACTTCCAGTTGCGCAGCTCCGGCGGCGTGCTGATGTTGAAATCCCTGACGGCGTTCTTCATCTCGTAGTATTTATATCGCAGTCTCACCCTGCCTTCTTTTCCGGATAACTTTCTGCGAAGATATTCGATGCCTTTGTATTGTGCCACTTTCTTTTCCTCCTTGGCATTTGTCATCGTGTGTTTTTTTTCGTAGTGACGGCGTGAACCTCGGAGCCGGGGGCGGCGGGGGAGGTATGCCCCCTTTTATTTCCCGCTCCGATAATTTTTCCAGTCAAGTGATTGCGGTAATATGCGGTTGCTTATTGTTTCAACATGCCCTGCTGCCAGCTGACCGCGATCGATCAGTTTGTCCGACTTCTGTCTGTTACATGTCCAGTGAGCGAGCTGCAGGTTGCTGATATCGCTTGGATGTCCGCCTTTCGCAACCGGAATGATGTGGTCGATGCACGGCGAAAGCGGATGCGGATATTTGTATGAGAAATCCACAGGCTTTCCGCATATCCCACACACCGTCTGGGTAACATATATCTTCTTCTTGTTCCGTTCGAAAGCACCCCGGTGGGTGCCGTTCTGATCCGGCCTTGCCACTCCTCCGGCTTTAATATATATAGTGGCAGGCTCCGGCGACTGCAGCACCGGCTGCCTGCTCACATATTCATCCTGAGCCAGCGCTTTCTCTATCACTTTCCGCGCGTGGTTCTTTCCTCTCCTGAGTACCACAGCAAGCTCAGGCTCTGCATTTACATGCTTTCTGAGCGTCGAGTAGCTTACTCCCAGCTTGCCTGCTATCTCCTTTTCGGTCGCTCCTTTGCCCGCCCACTTCTCTATCTCGAGAAGGTACGGTTTGATGTGTGATTCATACTTGTTCATTTCGCTATAATATAAAAGCCCGGCAATACTATGCCGAGCGAATATATGATTTAATTATATAATAAAAGCAGGGAGCTCTTGCTGATCTCTCCCTGCTCTCATCAAGTCATCTTTGACCAATATCATTATAGCATATCCGAAATGTTAATTGTGTTAATCTTTATCTTCCTGCAGATAATCGTTTATGATCTGCGTGATCCTCGATCTGGAATAGCCAAGCTCATCGCCGATCTGCTTGTCAGTCATGTTATTTCTCGTCTTCATGCTTAAGACGTCATACCTCAGCGGATCCTTTATCTCGCTCAGCCAGTCTTCAAGCTCTGCCAGTATCTCCTCATACTCAGCTTCACGGATAGTGAGCAGCCTGAGATATCTGTCCTGCTTGGTGTGATCTATGCTCTCAATCTTTATTCTGGTTGCGGCATATGGAAACTCAGGCGACGAACCTTTCGCAACGTCAGGTATCGTCTCTCCGGTACTCTCCTCCGCTCTTCTTCTGAGCCGCTTGATCTCTCTTCTGATATTTTTCAATGCTGATTCAATATGCCTGTACTGCAAGAGTCTGTCCCTGTTCACTTAAGTCCTCCTCCACGTTAAATGTCCAGATCGTCAAACGACATCTGCTTCTCAAAATCCTTGTATGATTCTCTGATCGTGACTGCCCGTCCTCTCTTCCATCGTTTTAGCCTACAGCTTTCATCGTCACACACCATGATATATTCCATACACTCCACTCTCAGAATCGCATGTTCGTACTTTCTCACCGTGTCTTCATCAACGCTATAGCCTTTCGGCACCCGGATATCCTGATATACTTCCCTGCCGGCTATCCTTTCGCGTTTCACTTCCGGCATCACCACGTTTCTGGAACAAGAATATCTTCTTTTCTGCGGGCTGTTATCGTTTCTGAATGTCTTCTCCGTCTCCTTGAGCAGGTACTCGGCCAGCCTGTAGTAATTTCCGCTATCGTCCAGCAGCACAGGATATTCATATCCATGCTTCCAGTGCTTATCTATGATATCAAGGTCTATCTTTGTCATAACCAGATGATGGTGGATCCTTGAGTGTTCATATTCGGTCACCGCCACCCACTTAAATTCGATGCCGTTTCTCTTGCAGTATCCCCTGACATTCCTGATGAATTTCTCAAGCTGCTTTTTCGCTTCGGCCGGAGCCAGCGGGCGAGCATATGTAAGTACCAGATGATAATCGCCGGGCTTGAAATTATGATTCAGTTTCGCAGTCAACACCTTCACCGCATTTCTGAAATTAATCTTCCTTACCGCCTCGGAAGTCGGATTGGTCTTCGGCCTTCTCTTCTGCGTCTCCATATTCACTCTGGCCACAGCCTTGAGGGTTCTTATTATCGTTTTGCCCGCTACGATCGTATCTCTGTAAAACATGATATGCTCCTAAGTTAATACTCTTATCAAGTTTTATCGCGACCTTTCGGTCGCCGGTGTTTCCTTTATATATAATGTAGGTTTTGCTACGGCAACGCCGTGAGCGGCTGCTCACGGCTTAAATGTCCATAGTGCTCAATATGTCTTTAAGGTTTGAAAGTTCTTCAGGCGTCAATCCGGTACGCTTCAGAGGCTCGCCGTCTTTGAATGTCCTGAGCTCATAACATGGAGGGTGCTTGCCCCATCTTGCCAGTATGAAATGCTTCGTATAGCCGCCGTTCTTGCTGCGCCCCACTATTCCCAGATCCTCCACCAGTTCAAAATCACGATTTGTTTCACTCATCTTTACTGCCCTTCGCCGAAATTTTTACAAGCGCCGGTATGAACATGGCCCATAGGCACCAGGCGCTTCCCGTGTAATACATGCCTGCTATCACTGCGGCCGCTGTGCTGCCCCAGATCGCAAGCGCCATCAAATCCGCCCTCATTTTTCTATCGTCCTTTCCACCTTCGCGAGGTCTCGCTTTAACTGAAACCCTATCAATGTAATAAAAATCCTAAAATGTATCGCTTCTGCAAGCTTTCTTATCCTATTTCTCATTTTTCCTCGCTTTCTCCACCAGCTTTTCAATCTCTTTCAGCGGCAGGCTCATAACTACTCCCTGAGCGTGTAGTGATATGACATCTAAAGTATTTTCACATCTGACTCTGCACTCTATGTCCTGGCTTACTGCTGCGTTTTGGGACTGCACTATTCCGCCTATCATTTTTATCTCTACCGACATTTTTAATCCTCCAGTTCTTCGAGCATGTGCCCGACCACTACCTTGAGCGCTCCTTTGAGCTTTTCGTGATCGTCCGAATCTAGGGCGGCCGCCAGACAGTCGGCAAAACTTTCCTGGAAAGCGTCCACCTTGATCTTGAAGATAAGAGTCGTCTCATTTGAGGCCTTTTCTATCTTCTCTTCGAGCCGCTTTACCTGAGATTTAAGATTTTCTGACTCGGCTCTTGCAGTTTTCAGCATTTCTTCCTGTTCTCTGGCCGCTTCGACTCTGATGGACTCCTTTTCCTTCGCCAGTGCTTCAGATACCGCTGTCTCTCGATCCGCCTTTTCCTGTTTCAGGTCAGCTTTCAACTTTTTTACCGTTTCTTTTTGTTTTTCGAGCTGGGCAGAAAGCTTTTCCAGCTCCTCAGGATCCGCTCCAGCCGCTTTCAACTCTTCCAGCTCTCTTTTGAGGTCCTCATTTTCCGGCTTTAAACGGTCTGCCGCAGATTTTGCTTCCGTTTTTTCCTGTTCCAGCTCCCTGATCCTTTCCTCGAGCTCTTTTACCGTCATATCGTCCACGGGATTTTCCGCTACGAACTTTTCCACCTCGTCTTCCGGCACCTGCAAGAGGCTCAAAGCCTTGGAAATACTCAAATCCGACAATATTGTCGCTTTTGAATAAGCGCTGTTTTCGTCGCCGTATTCGTCGGAGATTTCCATGAATCTCTGGGCCTTTCTTTGGCTGTAGCCTAAATTTTCAGAGCACCATTTCTCCCATCCACCATGGCCGACAAGCTCTTTTGCCTCTTTAAGTCTTTTGCCGATCCTGATCGCTCCGTCCAGCGCCACCCGGCCAACGTTTTCCTCTATCTGTAGTATCTCGCTGGCGATCACCGGGAGCGTCCGCTCCTGGATCACTCTGAAATCTGCCTGTGCTATATCGCTCATGCCGTACTCCTTTCCTTTTTCTTTATCATCCTGTTAAATTCAGCTACTGCCTTATCCTTGAAATCTTCCACCTCTTTCGTCATGCTGCAGTTGCTCTTACCGCGACACTGAATGAACCTTCCGTCAGGATGGATCTCCAGCGTATAAAACGGCGTGTCCGGCACTTCCTTTTTCCTGATGAAATATATCAATGTGCTTCCGGATGCCACTCTGTCTCCGTAATTTTTTACGCAGTGACAAAGTTTTGAGCTTTCAAGGTTTAGCTCCGCCTGCGAACATGCTATACGAACCGCGAAGTGTTCATCTTCGAGATCAAGACTGTAGCGGCCGGCTATAGCTTTCATCTTTTCCGCCTTCTCTTTGTTTTCGGCAACTTCAACCTGTTCCGAAAGCCTGGCATGAACGTTCTGAAAATCGTCAGGAAAAAGTACGCTGTTTTTACGCGTATCAAAGCCCAGCTTCTCACAGTCCTTTATGTAGTCGAGCCAATCGCCGCGATACACCGCCTGATCGGCTGCCCATGTGGCCCATTTGACAATGCCCGTATATTTTTTAATGTCTTCTATCCTGTAATATGCAAATACATCAACTACTTTCTGTATCGTTCTCCACGGTAAAGCTTTTTCTTTTTCGCTTAAGTTTTGAAAAACGTAAAGAGTCTGAAGGCCTACTTCCTTATGCTGTAGCTTCTTGATGTGCCGGTGCGGGAGCTTCAATATCTTTTCAAGGCTACGTCCGCGCCAGTTTACATATCCGCTTCCTGTAGATCCTTCGATCTTTTCCATTACGAGGCGTTCAAAACCGGCCTTGGCAAGCAGCTCTATGCTCTGATATTTAAGAAAGAGGTCTATGTATCTGATGTAATCGTATGCATCGAGCCCTACGAGAAGATGTGGTATCCACCCGTATTTCAAGCAGCTTTTTTCAAACACATTCTTAAGATTCCCTGTGTATATCTCCGTTCTCGCAAATTTCGGTTCCGAATAAAAATTCATGGTGCTGGCAGGCCTGGGCAAATGTACTTTTTTCTTTTTTTCCCAGTATTCAGGGGCCCAATACCACTCCGGGGAATGTTTCCAATAAGCCCGCTCTTCTTTGCCAAACACGTATACTGCCGAAAGCCACTTTGAAAGCTGCGGCTTTCCCATTTCCTTAAACTCTGCCGTAACCTCTGTGAGCGTTCCGTACACTGTATTTCCTCTATGCGTCAGGATCAGCACGCGGAAATACTCGCTCAGGTTCTTGCGACCGATGCCGCTCGCCTTATATACGGCCCGGCTTTTGCACTTCGGGCATTCGCCTTCTTCGTTGTGCTTCATGTCGAATCGCGACGCCTTGAATTTATGCCCGCACCTTGTGCATACGGCAAGATCTTTCTTTTTATCGTAGATGATGTACGTTTTTTTTACGACGTCCTTATGTATCCACCGGGTCACTTCGGCCGGTGCCGGAGGCAGCTTTTCTAAAATTTCATTTATATCCATGGTGCCTCCTTATATGAGATCCATGACGTCGATCTTGTCCGTCTTCTTTTTCTCTTCGATTCCGAAATATTCATCGGCCATGCGGAAGGCGTCGCCGTCGGATATGCAGGCTCTCCCGTTCTTTGCCTGTTTTCTCGCCTGCGCCGTGATATGCTCGCAGGCTCCTTTGAGACTTTTGGCCGGATTCAAAAGTTTTCCGGCCACATAATCATTCTTACATATCTCCGTCAGATGTTCCTCTATGCCCATGGCGAGAGGATCATCAAGCTTCATCATTTCTTCTGTGATCTTTGCTATGGCTTTGTCTATCATTTCGGCCCTCCATTATCTTACTTTCATCGCTCTTTTGCCGGGATATTTCCCCCGCTTATATTTTGTGCACCCTTTCACCGGACATCCCCCGCGAACGACCGGCAATCAAAAGGTAGTCGCAGGTTCCCTTTTCCTGATTGCTGCTCTGCGGATGATACATGCAGCTTCTTCTCTCACAAATATTTGTATTCTTTTTCATTTAACTTCCTCAATTTCGCCTGCAGTATCATGACCTCGTGCATGACCGCGTCCGCCCGGCGCGGCTTATTCTCTCGGTACAGCGTTCTGGCGAAACGCTCCTTTCTTTCTATCTGCTCCCGGAGCATATCCGCAGCGCTTTTTCGCTGGCGGCGAACCGGTGCCGGCGGATCATGATGCTCCGCTTTTCTTCTTTCCCGCTCCCTGCGATCGTTTTCCTCGATACGGGCCGCTATATCCGCTTTCTTTTTCAGGTACGCCGGATCATCCAGCAAGCAGCTTTTGTGCTTACAGGATCCATCCTCGGTATCTGTGCCAAAACAAAGCGTGTTCTTCTCCGGGCAAAAAAGGAAGGAGCCGTATTTTCTTACTCTTTCTTCGCGAATTTCGGGTTTCATGGCTCCTCCTTTCCGGCTATCTCCGCGCCCGTTTTCTGTGTTCTTCGTCTACCAGCTTCCTGAGCTCCTTGAGTTCTGACATTATCTGGGCTATCTCTTCATCATGCTCGGGGTTTGCCGCAGAAAGCTCAGTTCTTCTCCGGGCAAGCTGTGTGTATCTCAAAATCTGTTCTACAGTCATATCGCTCACCTATGTCCACGCCGCCGCTATAGCTGCAGGTGCGTCTTTATATCCCTTATTTCTTTAGCCTGTATAATGTTGCATATTCCTAAAAGAATGACCGCTATTGAAAGTAATGCTGTGATTATCATTGTTTTTCTCCTTTCTTTCTGCGAGCTTCGGGCTATATCATCACAAATAGTTCTTTCCGATCAGTGCCATCCAGCACTGACGTGCCCGATCCGGCGTGATGCCGGTTCTTATCAGTTTGTTTTCGTACTCTGCCTGGTAGTGTCTTTGCCACCAGAGGATCTCTCTTTTTATCCAGTCCTTATCCTTTTCATGGAACATACGGTGGATCTCCGGAGACAGGTCTACCTGAAAGCCCATGTCGATGGATGTCTGCCTCCATGGGCCGCCCCATATCTCATGACGTTCCGCACCGGGCTGGCCGGTGTAATAGCAGCGCCGTTCCGGCTTTTCTTTGTAGCCGTTATACAGCAGCTTCTTTTTCTTTGCCGGCGCGGGCTTTGGGAACGGGCAGCTCTGGTAATAATCCTCCAGGCTATTCGATTTCTTCTGCTTGCTCATGTATGTACTTCCTTGATATCTTTACTTTTGCCCCACCTTTGATGTTCAAAACGGTGCCGTCTACTTTGAATGCCGCGTTCTGGACGCGCCCGTCGATCACCATTTCGCCGATCCGGTCAAACAGCTTCCTTATATCGTCATCGACCGGCCTGAATCCCAGCTCCTCGCACTTTTTTCCGGCCAGATCCTCGAGCTTTTCTGTCAGCATACGCTTTTTCTGCGCTGTCCGAGCATCGGAGCAATCGCATTTTTCAGATGCCATCTTATTGGCCTCTGCCTGACTCTTTGCCATAACCCCGATTTCGGCGCCGCAGTATTCGCATTTCCCCATTATGCTTTTCACTTCACTCATAGTCCGTAAACCACCCTTCCCACCTCTTTATATATCGCTCCGCAGCTATTGCCCGATATGTTGGCCGCCACCACATGGCCACCCGTAAACGTTACCTCTGCGTATTCATCCTCGCCGTCACGGACATACCTGACGCTTTCAACTTCGCTTCGATAGTCCGATGTCAAAAGCAGGCTGAGACGTGTGATGTAATTTCTCTTATCCTCATAAGTTCTTCTACTCATCTTTTTCTACCTCCCTAGCGTAGAGGATGATGCAGATGAATATGATCGCCAGTGCTATGCTTGTCATGATCTCCTCCTATTGTTTAATGACGTTCTCCAGGATCCTGTCAGCTACATCCGGAATGAAATACTTCCGGCCGCGGCCGTCTGGTATGTAGTCGAGGCCCTCGAGAAATCTATCTACCATATCGTTATTGTTTCTGCTCTTCTGAAGGTAGCCACACAATTTCGTTTTGCTTATCACGCCGCTGCCGGTGTATTCCTTCAGATCTCTTATCAAATCTATGCGCCTCATTAGGATCCTCGCTTTCCTTTGTTTCATGTGCGTGCTGGCAGCACGCTTTTTCCTGCCCGATTCTATTTCTGTCATTTCGCTATTTTATATGCTAAAATGTGATAGAAAGGACGGTGATGCTCATTGACTGATGCTCCAAAGGTAAACTTAAATATAAATGTCGACGGTAACAAAATTTATGATGATGCCTGTTCCCCTGTCGCACACCCTATTGCCCAGACATTGGGACTAATTCCCCGCGCTATTAAGGCAGCCTTATCCTCTGTTGAAAAATGGGTTCTACAAAGTGAATACTCTGTGAAAGAAACCCAAGTGCTTTTGGAAAAGAAATTGCAAAACGTCGATCCTGAAAAAATCGTCACTCCTGAAGCCTATGTTGCAGTTCCTGCCATGCAAGCCATTTCATATTCAATGGACAACGAGGAAATTAGAGATATGTACGCATCCTTACTATCCAAAGCAGTGAATTCCGATTTTAAAGATGACGTACATCCTGCCTTCGTTGATATCATCAAACAGTTGTCGCCTGCAGACGCACGATTCTTCAAATATTTATCAAAAGCCACGCAGGTGCCCATCTGCAAAATCCGACATCAAATGCGAATTATCAGCCTTGACACTTCTTCAATGCTATGTATTGATGATCCAAATGCTAATAATTTTGCAGACCTTGAATATCTCGGGAAAGATCTTGCTTCCAACTTCTTGAATGTGCATATTGATGATCTTTCTGACGAACAAATTTATCTATCACTGTCTAATTTGATTCGTCTCGGTATCGTGTCAATAAATTATGGCTCAGCTATGGAAGAATCGTTATATCATCCATTTGCAGAATTTCCCGAAATAAAAGCACTTTTTGATCAGTATCCAAACGATAATGACAATGAAACAGTTATCGTTATGGGGACTTGTGAGTTAACTCCTCTCGGAAAACAATTCGCTTCCATATGCTTAGATGATTGATTGTGTGCCCGTGATCATCGGGCACCTTTTATTTTCTTTTCAACAGTGTCTACGACTACGTCTACCAATTTATGTCTATATTCATCGTCTACCTTCTTTAGCTTTTTCAAAAATACATTCATCATCATATATGTAATTACTGCACTTACAATTAAACTGATTAGCATCACCATGATTACAATTTTTATCGTCACACCTATGCTCCCTTCCTATCCGCTTCATCCGAAAACAACTTTTCCACATCCCAATTAGGGAAAAACGAGTCTCTGATCTTAAGCGTCTCGAAAAAGGAAAATTCAGTTACTCCTGTTAATTTATTTTTAGCAGTTTTTTCTGTCGTGTTTATTGCTCTCGCTATATCCGATTGGCTAATTTCATGCCTCGCCATTTCTGCTTTTAAATTTCCGTACATGATTCCTCCTCCTTTCATTTTTTTCATATTTGGATATTTGCCTACAGTATAATTCCATGTTTGAAAATTGTCAATAATTATTTTTCCATTTTCGGAAAATTTTTATTGACTTGTCTCCATTTTTGCATTATATTTCCCTTAAAGGAGACAATGTCATGGGTTTAAAAGATTTGAAAATCATTATGAAAATAAAAGGAATATCTCCTGAAGAACTTTCAAAAAAGAGCGGAGTTCCTAAAAGTACTATAGATAAAATTCTGAGCGGAAATACTCCTGATCCAAGATATAACACAGTTAAAGAGCTGGTGAACGCCTTAAACCTTAATGTCGATGAACTTATTTATTATTTAGATTTATCCGCAGATGATATATCGAACTCACTTACGCCTCAGGATATATCAATAGCACATAAATATCATGCTCTTGATATCCATGGAAAGGAACTCGTTTCGCTTCTGCTCCAAAAAGAATACGAGCGTTGCACCGCTTCACAGTCACAGGCTGATGGCAATACTGTTATTGATATTCCTAACCGCGATCTGCCGGAACTCAACGCAGCACATGAGCGTACCGATGTAAAGGTTACGGATGATATGAAAAAGCATGATGATGATATTATGGATGATGATGATTTTTGATATGTGTAATATGAGGTGGTTTTAATGGGACTTTTTAAAAAGGTTAAGGATAAGGCTGATAGTCTTGTGAATACATATATTAATCAATATGTATCACCAAAAAATTCTTCAGATGTTAAATACCGCGAAGAAACCTTCTATGTAGCTGGAGCATATTATTACACAAAAAACATAAATAATCTCGCATGCAGTAACCCTGATTACAGATACGGGGCAAAACGAATAACCTCCCAGTTGTCAAAAAATCTTTGACAACTACTCAAAAACTTCGAATAGTTCAAGGAAAGGGTAAAAGAAGCTTATGATAAATAATCCCACTGTCCATACTTTTCCACACCTGATACTGTATAGTTGATGCGGAGGTGTTATGCCATGAAATATGAAGTACTTTTGGACGAGGCATATGAAAAGGGATTGGTAGTTAGGGAAAAACCTCTTCAGGCACATGACGGCAGGATAAAGGGAAACAGGATCGCCATCCGGAGCAGCATTGAAACAAATGCTAAAAAGTGCTGCGTGCTGGCCGAGGAACTGAGTCATTACGAGGTCAATGTTGGAGATATCCTTGACCAGGATAATATAAATAACCGCCGGCAGGAAAGAGCGGCTCGCCGGAGGGCTTATGAAAAACTCCTCCCTGTAGAAAGCATTTTATATGCCGCACAAAACGGTCATACAGAACTTTGGGATATGGCCGACTACCTGGATGTAGATGAGGAATTCCTGAAAGAGGCTCTTATGTATTACAGGATTCTGGATATATGACCAATTTGCCAGCGCCAGTAAACCATCCCGCCGACGTGAGCGAGATGATATGAACTATTGGGAAACTCCCAATAGTTCCTCGAAATATGGTATACTCTAATTAAGGAGGTGAGAACATGTTAAGAGCAATCGATGTTGCAAATTTCTTTATCAATCTGTTTGATTGTGATGAAGAAAACGATCTTACCAATATGAAGGTCAATAAGCTTTTATATTATGCCCAGGGGCATAGCTATGAACGTATGAATCGCGCTCTTTTCAACGATAATATTGAAGCATGGCAAAACGGCCCTGTAGTAAACGGTGTTTATCAAAATTTGAAGAAGTACGGAAACACTGCGGGATCTGCTCCTATCGGCGAATATGACCCGAACATCTTTTCCAAAGATGAGGAAGAATTACTTTTAGACATAGCAAGGGAGTACGGAAAATATTCTGCAGGCAAACTGCGTAATATGACCCACGAAAGAGGCACTCCTTGGAGTAACAACTATAACGGGAGTTATCATAAGGTTATTCCGCAAGAGGAAATAGCGGAGCATTTTGAAAAAAATAAGCCGTTACCTAAATTTGAGTTAAGCCCAGATATCGAAGTCATCGGCTACTCCAAAGACGGACATCTTATTTTACCTAAGGAGGAGCTGGATGAGTGGGACTATTGAAAGATGGGATATCTAGAGAGCGCGCATCAAGTACGAAGATTCCGATGAATCAAAAGAACGTCCTGTTTTGATTATGAATAACAGCGTTTATATGATAAGCGCATTTAAAATGACAGGCACTGATCGCGGCGATAACTTTCCAGAGCACAGGATAAAAAAATGGAAAGAAGCCGGCCTTGACAAAGAAACGTCCGTACGTCTCGATAAGGCTCTTCGCCTTGATAAAAGCGTCTTGATTTCACGAATAGGGCATCTCGCCGTAGAGGATATTTTCCAAATAGAGCAGAAATTATCAAAATAAAAATACCCCCGCTTTCGCAGGGGCGTGGGCTGTATGATACAACCCGAAACTCGCAACTTCATTGTATCATCACAGCCCGAGCTTTTCAATAGTCCCGGGTATTTTTATGCCCAAAATGAGGTGGTATGATGAGTGATTATCCATATCGAAAAAACGTATGGTATAACGGAGTCAAGATCGATATCAAGGCCCGCACCGAAGAGGAGCTGGGGATCAAATATGCCAAGAAGATAGAGGCTATAGAAAAAGGATATATGACAAGCGGCGGATCCACTCCGGTCAATAAATGGACGGAATATTACTTTGATACGTTTGTAGCTGAAAAAGTAGTTAATGGTACTCTCGCGGATCGGAAGAGTATATATAAAAAACACATCCGCCCGTACATCGGCGCCATGAAAATACGCGATGTGAAATCCAGTCAATGTCAGGATATAATAAACAGGATGAACGGATATTCCAAAGACAGGATAGATAAAACGTGCCAGCTGCTTTATAACATCTTCAAAAAGGCTCGCTCGGAAAAGCTCATATATGAAAATCCCGCTGAGGACCTGAAACGTCCGCACGCCGAGAACGGCCAGGGCAGGGCGGCCACTTTACAGGAGACGGCGCTCATGCTCATGATAGCAAACAGTCATAAAGCAGGGCTCTGGCTGAAGACTATACTCTACTGCGGCTTCCGGCCTGCGGAGACCGATCGGTTCAAAGCCGAACATATAAACTATGATGCCGGGCTCGTGTATATTGATGGCACAAAGTCTGCCGCCGCAAAGCGGATAGTTCCCGCTCCGGCGACGCTGCTGCAGGAATACGCCAAGCTCAACAAGCGCCACGGGGAATACATCTTTACGAACGCTTACGGCGACCGCATGAGAAAGTCGTCACGCGCCAAACTGTGGCACAGCTTCAAGCGCGAGATGAATATATCGGTCGGCTGTAGAGTATATCGAAACCAGCTGCAGGAAGAAAAGGTCGCAGAGGATCTTGTGCCCTACTGCTTCCGCCACTCGTTTGCCACGAGCCTCAAAGATGCCAATATCCCATTCAGAATCAGACAGGAGCTGCTGGGGCACGCGGATAGTTCTGTGACCGATAACTACACCCACAGGACCGAAGAATCTTTGGAGACGGCCAGAAAGCTATTGAATATATACAGGCAGGAGCAGTCAGCGAAGATTGCGGCCGCAATAGATGATATAAGAAAGAACGGATACGATAAAGAAAAAGCCGCGGAAAACCTGATCGATAAATTCTTTCCGGGCGTCTAAAGCAGGAAAATGCTGTAATTTTTTCCGCCAAATTTTCCGCCAAAACAAGTGCTTTTCGGTGCATTTCAGTGCATATTTACATATTATACCATACAAAGAAGCGGGCATATTTTAGCCCGTTTTTCTTATTTTTCCATCAGTCGAAAGCGTTGCAAATACTCGCTTTTATTGGATTTTCAGCAACGAAAAAAGCCCCGGATTTCCGAGGCTTTGTTGGTGATCCTACCGGGAATCGAACCCGGGTTACCGCCGTGAAAGGATTGTCTTTTCATCAGTGTTTTCAGTATGTGGATAAAATATTTCCACCACTGTTTCCGCGCGGCCTTTTCATGTTATATACTGAACGACTTTACTAAGAAATATAATGCTTTTATTTATATTCACTCCTCTTTAAACTTTCAATTTCTTTCTCAATATTTTTTATTCTATCAGGCAGTCTAATAGCTTGAATGAAAACTCCAACTCCAATTAAGCCAACAATTACATAGGCAACATGGATTAAAGGAGAATTTGGTTTTGTAATCCAAAAAACTATTATAATACAAGCCAAGGTAATTATTGGTGCCCAAATTAAAATCCAAAACACTATATCACTTAAGCGGCTAATTGATTTTATTAATTTATCAGTGTTATCATTTTTTAACCCGCTTTTCTCTTCCAAGGCTTGAATTCGACGTTCAATATTAGACACATCTTCTCCCACGTGTCTAATATAACCATATAGGTCCGCTTCGTTAGAATTGTTTTTAGTACTATTAGTACTATATTGAGTTTGAGTTATCCCACTATTTTGACTTCTATCATATTCCATTATCATATCCAATTCTTAATATTTGGTTCAGAAAAACGTTCAAAACTATAATCAATAATTCCCCCAATTTCATCTTTTGATATTTCTTTATCTATATCTATATTGTTGATATCTCTCGAAACCGAAATCCCTTTTTTCTTTTTATCAATGCTTTCTATTGTCTGAATTTCAGCAATGTCATTTAGCTGTAAGCCCTCATATTTTCCCCTGTTATTTACTCTTATAGATAACTCCACTGCGTCTTTAAATTCGTCTTTTAAAAACTTCGCATTTAAACGTTTTACATTATCTTCCAACTCGATAACAAATTTTCCAACAACTCCGACTCTTTTAACTTTTACTGATTGACAAAAACTAAAAGCAAAATCTTGAAAAGCATTTTTAATGTTTATTTCATCATTGCTATTTCCCTCCATATTTAAAATTAAATCTGCTCGGCTGCGCGCAATATTTATAGTAATGGCTCGATTTTGTGAAACATAATTTACGATAGGTATTTCCATCGGTGCGTTCTCGGGCACTGGAACCATTGTAGGAGTCTCATCAATTAATTTCCCAATTTTAGAGATGAGCGTATACCACAATTCATCTGGTCTTGTTTGTTTTTCAAGAAAAAAAACAGCAATTTGATAATTTATAACATCCACGTGTTTCCCTCTTTTCTTTTTTTTAAATAATATCATATACGAATCCACCCCTCAATATATTTTATTGCATTTTAATATCATGGTTTTACAATTTTATGATTCAATCTCTATTATGAGCCGCTCCAGTTCCGCACGCGTATTCTTCATGCGCTCGATGCCGTTACCGTCAATCATATGGTTTAACATCACCAGTATCACCCGGCACTGCTCACGTTCGATTTGCCGAATTTCATGCAGGGCCTCGAAGTCATTTTGCTCATGTCTTTGCAGGCGGGCTATCGCTTCGCTGTTTTTGTCCACCATATTTTTTACTCTGATCCCTGGCGAGATTATTTTCCATAAAAGAGCAGCGACATTGCCCGCAAGGACAATGCCGCCACCTATAGCTAATAGCTGTTCCCAATCCATTTCTTACCCCTATATTTTCTTTGCGTAGTCCAGACAGATCCAGCCGGCGCCGGATTTCAATCTGCCCCAGTTGCCCTGGGTTTCTACGATGGTATAAACACCGGGCTTTATGAACCCTTTGTTTGCATAGTTTTTCCCGGGGCCTTTTCGTATATACAGGTCCTTAATCGTTACCTTTACAAGGTAACTTCCGGTGGATGTGCCTGCGGACATACCCTTGTCTGCTATACCGGCTGTTTTCAGGATACCTCGAGCGTATGCATAGCCGAAAGCTTTCTGCTCTGCGGCCGTATCGGCAATTTTCACGTCAGTGGCGTTATCTACAAAGAACCCCTCGCAAATAACGGCCGGCGCATTGGTCAACCTAATCATTCCGAAATAGTCGGTACCGCTGCTATTCTTTTTTGTTTTCAGGCCTCTGCTGTTCTGGCCTATCTTCTTCACCTCGGCTTCGATATTGGCGGCCAGGGTTTTTCCTTTGCCACCGCCTATCGTGTGATATACTTCAAAACCATCACCGCTACCAGCATTATTATGAATAGATACAACATAATCTGCACCCCAATTATTGGCTTCCTTGGCCATATTGTTTATACTAGTATTTGTGCTGTTGCTGGTCCTGGACATCTTTACAGACACCCCGTTGGCTTGCAAATAGTCCCTGCACGCCAGTGCCATTACCAGGTTTACATCACGCTCCGTAACATATTTTACCGCGCCCGGATCGCTTCCGCCGTGGCCCGGGTCTAAATATACTTTAACCATTTCCGTTTTCCTCCTTTGGTCTATCATAAGTAAGGGCCTGTTCGCTATCGGATACGCCTGCCGTCGTTGGGTCAGTAACGATGCCCAGCATCACCAGGATGTTTATCAGCATGCCGGCGCATTCTACAATCTGGGATTCGCTTATGGCCGGCACAGCACCGGCAAACCCTAAAATTTGATATACAAATGCGATGACCGCCGTTACCAGAGCAATCAGCGTCGCTTTGTTTTGCATCCTCAGTTTCCACTTTATTTTCATATTATTCATCTCCATTCAATACGTGATCATGGCAGGGATATTCATAATATATCTCATTGCCGTTGCCTGGCAGGATTATAGTCCCCGCTTTTAGATTCATGTCGCCCACAGTTATATCCTCGTGCGTTTGGATTACCTGGTTTATGGAATCCAGTTTTATCTGCGCCGATCCATCTGTATACACATAAATTTCGTAGGCCGCGGGTTCCGGATTTTTCGGCACAGCAGACAAAACAAAATACGTCGTGCAGGCTATTATCCCAGCCAGTACGACGCATATTGCTATTACGTATTTTTTCATGCGGTATACTCCTCCCAGCCTGCCGGATACGCATCCGGCGACCATACATTACCGTCTATAGTGGATATGTATAGCGTGCCGTTGTAGTTTACGATATCGCCTGTGTTATAGGCGTCATGCACGCCTGTAGGCTGCGCCCATATAGGATATCCCGCATCGTCCAGACCGATAGGCGTGTACAGGGATGGTGTTGTATCTGGCGGCCAATCTAACTGGCTTGTGTGTGCCTGCACTATTCTATACAGTTGCGGATCACCCACGTTATTTTCTCCGTAGGTTATCAAATCGTCCACCTTGTACGCCACACCTGCGGCGTACGCTGGATATACGGTTGCAATTTCTATCGCCTGTTCATCTGTCAGTGTAGCTGCGAACATCTGTATCGCCTTTCGCAGCTGCTCCGCTGCCTGCATTCTATTCATTTGTTTCACCCCCCGTCCGTCTGTTCTATGCCCAGCAATGCGTTCAGTACGTCGTCTGTCGTCTCTACTGGCCCAGGCTCCGGCGGGTCTGGCAGCGGGTCATATTTATACTGGCCGTCTACATACAGCCAGTTGGATATGTCCTTTTCTTTGTCAGTCTCGCCCGTTGGCAGGCTCTCAACCCGTGGCTGCCCTTCTGCGCCGTATTTGTCTTCGGTGGCCGACAGAATGCGGCCATCCTCTGCCAGATTTAACGCATATAACTGTACGTCTATAACCTCGACCTGTTCGCCTGTGGTCGGGTCTGTTACTTTGTTTTCGCTCATCTGTACCTCCTATAGTTTTATCCCGTATATAGCGATTGGAATAATAATCGAATTGTTTTGTTGTCTCACATATCCAGCATCTGCGTTTTTTATATTTCCTCCCGTAAATGTAATTTTATTGGCCTGTAACGCACAGTTTCTAAAATTAAACTGAACATTTTTAGCATCGCTATCAATCGACGTTACTATTTCACACGGGAAATATCTTCCTGATTCATATTTAGACATTGTGGATAGTGCGTACGCAGTACTTGTCGTGCTTGAACGATAATAAATCAATATATAATCGTATTCTGCGCATGGCACCATTACATCTTGTTCTGCGAATGTACTTGTCGGGCTGGAATTTGTCCACAATGTATCCCAGTGCGCCATCTGAAACAATGCCTGAATAGCATTATCTAACGTTGACACTATGCCCACCCCCTTCGCAGAAAAAGAGATGCGGCGAGGATTTTTAGTTTATGTATTACCCCCCCCCAGTAGCTGGATTCCGTAAATTGTCTGCGGCTTCATTGCGGCGTTATCCGTTTTCCAGCCGCTGCTTAATATTTCTCCCACGCCAAATATAATTTCATTATCGTTCCATTCGACGGTACGCTGAAATGGGACTGCGCCATTTCCATACGCTATATATTCCATGTCGCGAAAAACTATATACGTCCCAATTATCCCCCGTGAATCGGTCGCAAGGGACATAATTAGAAAATCTAAATCCAGCGCATTCGATACGCTTATGGTTTGCGCCGCAAAATTGCTTCCTAGGCTTGCATTTGTCCACAGTTTTTTAATTTTGCAGCCGTTTACAAACAACGCCTGTAACGCATTGTCTAATACACTCATACTCTCTCCTTTCTACTCTATCGGATATCCCGCATCGGCAAACATGTTTATCGTTTCCTGCGATATATCCACCCCTAAACTAACTCTCGCTTGGGCGGCTGTCGTCGCGCCGGTTCCACCCTTTGCTACCGTTATGGTCGGCAGCCTGGAGGATGATAGCGTTCCTGACGTTATATCCTCGGCCGCATGTTTATGATCCTTTTCGGCCGCACCGATATTAGCAGGCGTCGCCCACGTCTTTATTTTTTCCAGGAACCTCTGCGCTCCTGTGTAATCTAAAAATTTAGCCATAGCACTACGCGAACATCGCGTCTATCTCGCCGTTAGTTATTGCGGTCAACTCCGTTTTGCTCCAGTAACCGGACAGATCTACCGCCGTCGTTCCGATTTTCTCCCATCCGTTATTTACCCAGATGTATTCATCATAGGCGTTCTGAGTACCTCCACCGTTGGATACCAGATATATGATCCCGATCTGGCCGGACTGCGGGAGGCTCTCCACGATCTGGAATTGGAATTGTGTAATCCCTGCCACTGCTGTTGTGATAGCGTCCGTAACGAATGCAGTGGTAGCGATCTGTGTGTTATTCGTTCCCTCTCCTGGGGTTGGTGCCGTAGGTGTGCCGGTGAAATTAGGGCTTGCAATCGGTGCTTTGTCATCAAGTCCTGTCACCTCTACATTGCCGTCCGAATCTACCGTAATATCCCCTCCGGACTTAACGCCTCCGATCGCGCCTGATGTGGCGACCGGAAGAGTATAATTTTGCAACCCCGCGAGCTTCTGCTTTTCCTCGTTGGTGTAGTCGTTAGAGGATAAGCCCTTGCCGTCCACCTTATCAACTTTGCCCGCAAGCAGCTCCTTGATCTTGCTGACCAGATAGGTCGCGCCAGTCTTATCTAAATACTGTGCCATGTCCTACTCCTTTCCATCAAAAAAGATCCGCTAGCTCTTTCAGGGTAATGACCTGTACTGTTGGATCCTGTTCATTTATGTTTTTTATTATCGTTCTGCCGTCAAGCGACGGCAGATTTTCTAACTTCTCGTAATCCTGCGTCCCGACATATTCTTTATAGATTTCCTTCCCTCCGCTTGCAGACAGCTCTTCGCTTACTTCTGCGGAGATGTCCAGGTCGGTTGTGATGTTCACATTTTCAATTTTTAAATCAATCACTTGTGATCACCCCGTCCTTCAGAACCTCTCCCACAGGTACAGTCACGATGTTGCTGGCGTATGCGGTGCCGCTTTTGGACAGTACACGCAGCTGCACGTTTATTTCTGCTCCCGCCATAAACTTCAAGGTTTCTTCCTGCGTTAATGCAACCTGCAGCATGTCGCCGTCTATTTCCATATCGGCTTCCGTTTTTCCACCACCGTACCTCGCTGTTTCAACGTCAGATACGCTTTGTCGATTTGAATATCGGACAGTCCTTTCACTGTGATGGATGTCGTCGGTGTCGTTCCTCTTCTCATCGCCGCCTCCTTATTCGATTGGGTATCCGGCGTCCTCAAACATCTGTATGGTAGTCTGGGATATGTCTGAGCCTACCAGCACCTTGAGGTTGGCTACCGTCGTTACCCCGGTGCCGCCTCGTGTTACCGGCAACGTTCCGGAAGTTATATCGCCGGCGGCGTGCTGATGTTCAGCGTCGGCCTTGCCATTGATCTGATTCTGCAGGTTGCCAGCAAGCGTTTCATCGAGCGCCGCGGCTACTGTATCGAGCCACTCATTTAAACTCGCTTCGTACTGATCCCACAGATCTGTCGTGTCTATCGGCGTAGGTATCGCCGGGATCACGAAGCCACAAACATCGCTGTTCAGCCTTTGGTCTGTTATCGCCGATGTCGATATCGACGTCGCACCTTTGGCCACCCGCACGTCTGCGAGGGCGATCTCGTAAAGGTTCGATTCTCTTCTCAGCTCCGGCGCCACCGGATTGGTCGCTGCGACACCAGTACGTACGATAATATTCACCGCGCGGACCGATACCGATGTGTTAAACTGCGCCACTACACGATCGATACGGTTCAGACTGGCATCTGCCGCCTCAAGCATAAGCGTCATCGGCGCCGTATTATAAAAAAGAGCACCTTCGATGTGCCCTCCGCCGGTTCCTACGTTCACCGTCATGTTTCCGTTTGCCGTCACCTTGAGCCCGTCGCCTGCAGACTCAAACACTCCGTTTACATACCGGAGCTTGTTGAACAGCCTCTCGTCTTCCGCTGTTATCGCTCTATCATAGACCGGCTCAGTCGCCGTTCCGGTATTCTGCGATTCGAACGGATAACTCGTTATCGCCATATTACCATCATCTCCTCCTCCATTTCTGCTTGCTCGGCGTGCCGAGTACGAGCTGTATTTCTATCATGTTATCCTTGTGAGTTTCATTGACTTTCTCAATGCGCGCATGATATATCTGCTCCAGATCGTCTATAAGTACTACACAGGTGTCCCCCAGGTCATAGTCTTTGATATATTCATACCGATTCTGTATGATGTTCACTTCTATACTCTCGACCTTGTAGTGATCCAGCATATCGAGCTGAGCTTTTTTCTGCATCAGGCTCTTTATTTTCTGCTGATTTGCGGCCGTTGTTACCTTTAAGTCACATTCATCCGATGATAAAGTCGTCGGCAATATCCTTTTAGGGTAACAGGCCCCTATCATCGTCGGTTGATTGCCCTCATAAAAGTACGTGCAGCCGATATAATATTTTGTCGTCCCATCCGCAACTTCCGTATACTTAATAGGAAAGTACGATGTAGAAAACTTACTGTAATAATCAGCCTCCACTTCCTGGACTATCTCATAAAGACACATCTCTGCAGATTCATCAAGCGTGTAGCTCATGTCATCTACATTGTTATAAGCCTTGCCGAAAAATATGCCTTCATCTCCATTGGTGAGCTGTCTGCCTTGCGTGAACGTTATGTCCACTCCAACTGCACCGCTTTTTTCTTTCGGGTATTCCACTATTTCCGCATGTATCCCAAATCCTGTGCCGGAAATCACATCATACAGCGCAGTTCCCATCTGCTCAAACTCGTCAATTGAAATATCGACAGTTCCCGGAAATACTGAATCCGAATTTATTGCCACGGAGCTTAAAGGTTTATAGCTTACTCCATCTACGACGACAGCCGCATTCGCATTGTTTATATACGATGTGATTGCGCTTTTCACCGCCGAAGATGTGGCTGCGCTAATAACCTGTGTCTTCCTGTATGCGCCGAAATCCAACAATTTTTCAACAAAATTGCCACTAATCGTCATGAATGCACCTTCATTTTCCTTGCTGTACTCTATCTTTTGGATTATTCCCGTTTCCGGTCTTCCGACGTTCTCTATATACTTCATGCCCAGAGCGTTCAGTCGGTTATATTCATCGAGCGTCATATACACCATGAACTCTCCCGGCTCGCTCCATTTCCGGTCCCAGCTTGCTTCTATAAAGTCCACTGATCCAAGCAGTTTTCCTGTATAGCTTATAGCTCGTATCATTAAAGTCCTCCATATCTTCCGATATATATGAGATCTGCGTCGTATGCCGTGTTTCCTTCGTCGTCCGCTTCAACTTTCACCGTATTGTCCCCATACGTGAGTATCAGCTTCGGGAGCTGTTCTCCATCGTAAAGTGCAGGGGCAACATCCTCACCGTTAATCTTGACCGTCTTGTTTTCGCTGTCGATATCAAGTAAATCGCCCTCCGTCATGGTTACATCGACGTGCATTTTCACACCGTTTATTTCGATGTTCATACCTTCCACCAGACCGGTCGCTTCCACGCTTACATGTATGTACGTGTCTTCCGAGCCCAGATAATTTATTACCTTGCTTGTGGTGTGATTGATGACCCCAAAGGCCAACGTTCCGCCGCTCGGGGCATAAGCTCTCGTAACATGCCATAACGGATCTGCATCAGTGAAGTTCGTAGACTCGCTGTTTTCTCCAAGCAAATCTGATTCCGGATGTAAATACGATACCGTCAGATTCAGGCGTTTCCACACATTGTCGTTCGGAAGCGACGCTGCTTCGAGCTGACAATCCTTTGCGATACGCGTTACTCCCATGTACGTTATGTACAGATCGAACGTGTAGTTGCTGTTGTGAAAACCTATAGCCCGCGCTCTATCCTCAGCGTTTTTCAGCTTATTCTGTTCCTGGGCTTTTATATCGATCTGCCTTGACTGCTTCCTTTTGCCGGTGATAATCGACCCGTTCCCGTAACCGCGGTTTGATTTAAAAATTTCAATGACCGGAAAATCCACGCCTTCAAGCGATATGACTCCCCAATCATCATCATGATAATCGAAAACCTGACCGTCGCTTCGGACTGCCTTTATCAATACTGTTTTATCCGCCATATCATCCACCTGCCAATCCGAATTCCATCTGTTTCTTTATGGCTCTGGCTGTCTCGATAGGTGTGGATACCGGCTGGTTGATATTTATCTCCTGATTGATAACTCCGCTTCCCGATGCCGCTATGATAGCTTCTGTCATCTGATCGAATTTATCCCACAGTTTATCGAGCGGCACGACCGCTTCAGGTCCGGCTTCGCCAACACCTATTATAGACGGATCGCCAAATATGCCTCCTGTTTTATACCATGAAACTGAAAAGCTTGGTATGCCATCAAGCCCGATGAACTGTGCTGCTTTTGCCAGCGCACCGGTTTTTTTCCAACTTACACTAATATGCGGCATTTTTATGCCTTTGAATTTAAGAGTAATATTGAAAAATGACTTTATCTTGTCGATAGCTTTCTTTATGGCGTCACGCGCAGCCTCTATAGGCTTTGTGACAGCATCCTTTACCTGGTTAAACTTCCTCTTTACACTGTCCGGCACAATAGCACTTAAGAATGATGTGATTGCATTCTTTGCAATGTTAAACAGGATTTTAGGAAGCTGTGCTAATACTCTCCCTATTCCAGCAGCCATCTGGCCGAAGCTCATTATTATATCAGGTATGTGCTGCACTATGTACACAGCCATTTTCCCGACCATCTCACCGACTTTCGATGCAAGCGTTCCTGCATTCTGGCTGAACCATTCTCCGAGCCTTGTACACAGCTGTCCGATCATGGTCAGGAGCTGCGGTATCGCCTGGATGATGGCCTTCCCCAAATTTAATATCAGTTCTGCGCCCTTGCTTAAGATCGTCGGCATCGATTCGCTCATTTTTCCCAACCAGCTACTGATCAGCTTCGGGAATGTCGCGGCGAACTGCGGAACTCCTTCGTTTATCCCCTGCGTAAGACCCTGTATCAGTTTTCCGGCTTGCATGGCGATCTGCGGTATCGCCGTAACGAGAAATGTGCCTATCGCTCCCGGAAGCGACATTATTATGTTCCCGATGGCCGGCATCAAGTTATTGAAAAGAAATGTCGACGCAGACTCCACCAGAGTCTTCATTGAATCATTCACCGATTGAAGTTCTCCTCCGAGAACCAGCTCTCCCATAAAATTCTGCGCCGCAGCTTTCATCGAGTTGAATGATCCTGTCAGTGTCGATTCTGCTTCCTGCGCCGTTGTTCCCGTTATCCCGAGTTCCTGCTGAACGAGGTGGATCGCTTCGTAAACATCGGCGAGATTGGATATATCATATTCTTTTCCGGAAAGCTTTTCCGCATCTGCCAGCAGTCTCTCCATCTCTTCTTTCGTTCCGCCGTATCCCAGTTTGAGGTTGTCGAGCATTTCATAATTCTGCTTTGCAAACCCCTGGTATGCCCACTGGATAGACTGCATGTCCGTACCCATTTTGTTGGCGTTATCGGACATGTCTCTTATGGCCATATCCGTATATTCTGCCGCTTTCTGGGTATCTCCCGAAAGCGATTGCAAGAGAGACGCTGCGAAGCTCGTGGCAGTTTCCATATAGTTGTTTGCGGAAATTCCCGCCGTCTTCCACGCATTCACCGCATACTGTTCTATCGTGGACGCACTGTTTTTAAAAAGCGTTTCGATGCCGCCAATGCTCTGTTCGAGTGCCGCACCTTCGAGGATCGCATACTTCAGCGCTTCGCCTATACCTGCGGCTATCAGGGCGCCTTTGATCTTTCCGCCTATGGTAGAACCTGCTTTTTGCCCGGCGACGCTCGCTTCTCCGCCTATAGCGTTTTGTATGGATCCTTTTATTCCCTTTGCGGACGGCATTATCTGCACATACGCCCGTCCTAATTCAGTTGCCATCAGCGTCACCTCCTTTCCACGCAGTATCAAATTCTTCCGGCGTTACGAACGCCACTACATCGGATTTGCTTTCACCATCCTCTGGAGATTTTCCGAAAAGGGCTTCCACAAACAGCGGCTTTGCCGCCTCCTTCTTTCCTGTCAGGTAGTAGCATATAAGCCCCAGCCTGTCAGCGACCGCCGCCTGAATGATCAGTTCTCTCGGAACTGTTTCTCCGCTTATTTTTCTTCTTATCCTCGAATCATCCCTCAGACCAACCGAAAAAGCCGCTGCCGTTCTTGCCGGAAGCGACCTGTAGTCATACACCTGATATGTTTCTGCAAGATCACATATCAAAGCGTTTTTATCGAGTTTTATCATGTTGGCGAGGGTTATGAGTTTTTTGATTCATCGGATATATTGAAAATTTCCTCCAGTGCACCGGACACTTCCTCTATGGGAACTCTCCCGTCTTCTGCTCTGTAGTGATCGTACAGCCGCTTTTTCTGCTCCTTTCCCAAGAGCATATCGCAAACCTTTGGAAGGAGCAGCGGGTTATCTTCCACACCTGCTATGCAGTCTACCAGTTCCATGTTATCGAGATTTTTATCATCGATCTCGAATTTGAATCCCTTTGATGTTTCTCCTTTCATGCGCCCTCCTATGCTATATACTCGTAATGCGTATTTCCACTGGAATCAGGAAATGCCGTTACCGTGATCTCATATCCTACCGGATCCGAATCATTGTATGCGATCTCGCCCATGTCCGTTATCTTTCCGTCCGGTATCACTATCCTCTTTTTCTTTCCGCCCTTCATAATCATATCCACGACCCAGGCCTTTTCTTCAGCTTCGCTCGTATTTACCTTTACGGCTATGAAACTTGACGGGCTTGTCTCTTCGGTCACGTTGTCATCTCCGTATACTGCTTTGAGGACCTCTATGTTGAGCGATTCTATAAGCGTAAAGCTGAATGTATCGCTTTTCTCCGTCTGGCTGGTAAGAACCACATCTCCTCCCCATGCTTTAGTTTCCTCCGATTCGGGAGCGTTTTCATTTGTGAGTCCGTCTTCCGATATGTATCCCAGCGAAGCAAAAGCTTCATTGAGTTCGGTGGTCGGATCTGTTGGCAGCGCCGTTGCCAGCGGAGCCACGCTGACCGCTCCTCCTACCTTGGGTTTGCCTGTTGAAACCTTGGCAACATCACTCATAATCTATACCTCCATCAATAAAAAACCAGGTCATATACTGCCTGGTATCTGTGTCTCTTGGTTGTAACGTCTGTGAAATTATAGTCGCTGTTTAAAGCAGACCTTGAAATTTCATCCAAAACCACTATATCGTCCATCGCTTCTTTTACAAGCTCGTTGAGCTCCGCCGCCTCGTATGTGCTCTCCGCCCACGACTGAATAGCGAACGTCGCATTGTTTATATGGTTGCTTTTCCCGCTTCCGGTCTTTTCGAGAGTTACATATCTTTGCGGCGCATCGTCCGGCACCTCGTAATATACCGGTACCGACAGTTGCTCATCGAGATAGTCTTTTATTATCTTCTCTATCATTACCTCAATGCCTTTAATATAACATTATTGTCCGAATTTTCCTTTTTTGTCTGATACCACGTTGCGTATACCATGGCGTTCGCCCTGTTTGTTCCCACGTAGGAATCGACCTCGTATCCGTCGCCGAGCCTCTGCTTTGCTCTGTTGGCGTAGTCTTCGCATATGCCTTTCATGGCGTCGGACTTCATGAGCTCCCTTACACCGGCTCTGTTCAACTCGAATTTTACTTTCCTACTCATAGCTTTCCACCTGCACCTTTTTGTTCCAGCTGAGCGGCACGAGATCCTCTATGCCTTCCTGCGGGCACCCGGATGTACGCCACTCTCTTCCGAAAAACCTCACCTTGCGATTTTCCCAAACGTGTGTATCGCCTTTGGGAATCGCCATGGTATATACCAGCTTGCGGCCGTCGATGTTCGTATCATCCGTGACGTCCGATGTGGACGCCGGAGCCACGAGAACATTTTCCACCTCGACAGGAGTCTCTGTATATATAGGATCTCCGAGTGCATCTTTTCCGGTCTCCGTCTTTTCGTAAAGAGTAACCGTTATTCCCTTGAGCCATCCCATAGATCTATCACTCCCATCTTCTGCCGTCTCAGGCCGAGCCTTGCGAGCTCCGATTTTTTGATAAAAAGTCCTCCGCCCGGCACCAGATATGTTCCCGAGACGGAATACCCGAGTGCTGACTGACTCATCTGCGTCATCGGCTCTGTGTCGGTCGATGTCATGAGTGTTCTTGCCACGACATCGACAGTCACCGATTTGGCCACGTTTGAAAGATAAGGCTTATCCACGATCATCTGATCGAGGTTTTTCCCCACCTTGTCCGCTTCATTTCTCAGGCTGTCGCAGATGACCGGAAGAAGACTTTCCGCGCGTTCCTTTTCTTCTGCGGTAAGCGGCCGCCACAGTTTTTCGATATCTTCGATCTCGGCAAAATTACCCATATCTATCTCCTTTTATGGTAGAAGGCGGCGTGTGCCGCCTCCCATATGCTATTCCGTGTCCTATTCCGTCAGTTCGGATACTATCCTTGCAAATGCCGTAGGCACGAGGATTCCCCAGCCTACATACGCCTCGCCTCTGAGGTATACCTGGTTGTATCCTTTAAGATCCTGCCCTGAATTGTCCGGATCGCCGTAAGGTATCACCTCAATCGGTATTTCCTTCGCATATCCCCACTTGAAAGCGTTCTGGAAATCTCCCACTATGGCCATATCGGTCGTGGACGTTCCGAATGCAACGGTATTGTTTACGTCGGCATTCAGACCGTTTATGCTTCCCGGATTTCCGCCCCACGCAAGATCCGGATAAAGCCTCACGCCATTTGCTTTCATCTTGGAAAGCGCAGATGCAAACGCTGTGCTCATCGCAAGTCCGTTCACGTCGCCGTCGGCCGCCTGTATCGCCGTTACCGCGTCGTCCACGTTGGTATCCGGATCGGTGGATACATACAGGACTTCCTCCGTTACCTTGGCGTCGAAATGGTTCGTGCCTACGACCGTGGATGCGGTTCCTGTCCTCGGGTTGAGGCCGTGCATGGCCGCGATATCTATACCTCTTGCGATCTTCTTGGAAAATCCGTCCGCAAACGATGCAAGGTATTCGAGCTGTATCTCTTCGGCTGCGGTCATAAACTCATCAGACACACGTGTGCCGTACTCGAACTTTATCGGCACTATCGTTACCGGATCGATGGTAACTCCGCCGTTTGTCTTCTTGCCGTTTTCGGCCACGATATCCACTTCCTTGTCCATGGAAAATATGAACTCCGTAGTGCCGTTGAACGGTATCGGCTCCGCTGCCGACAGCTTCGCCAGAGAGGATCTTCCCTTTACTTTATTGAACATGGTTCTTGTCAATTCTGCCGGGAATAAGCTTCCTTTACTTAAAATGTTGCCCATTGCTATTCTCCTTTCATATCAGAGAGCACTTTCTTAAGCGCTTCTCTTTCTTTATCTTTTTTGCCGTCTCCCGAAGGTTCCTGTGAGAACATCGGCGGTGCGCCCGCCCCGGTGCCCATCAGTTTCTTCAGCGATTCAGCAGATTCCTTTATCGACTTTTCGTCATCCCCCTGCAGGAACTTTATGGCATCATAACCAATCCCCGTTTCATGAGCAATTCGCGTTTTTACCGAGTCGGTCTCGTAACTCCTGATCTGGG
>ERZ827492.607-NODE-607-length-32937-cov-6.521379_pt1 | contig 32937 bp, 31 predicted proteins | sample MGYA00519704_ERZ827492 | MGnify/ENA primary metagenome ERZ827492 (study PRJEB31778, sample SAMEA3449325) | human gut metagenome | biome: human gut; feature: human-associated habitat; material: faeces | place: United Kingdom | collected 2010/2012 ... | reverse complement strand
CCACAGCCCCGCGCGCACCGGCCCGCCCAGAACCGCGATGCCCAGCCCCAGCAGCGCACCCAGCGCAAGTCCCGCGGGCCGCAGCCGGCTGCGCCCGCCGCTCGCGGCTGCCGCAAGGCCGGGCGCGATGCCCAACAGCGCGCCCGGCGCCAGCAGCGCCCAGCGCGTGCCGTACAGAAGCCCCGCCGCGCTCACGGCGCAGGCCAGCAGCGCGCAAAGCGCCAACGCCCCGCACGTCCAGATCGAAGCGTGTCTTTTCACGTTCCTCTCCCCTTTCCGATTTAGTTTTTTCTTCTGTAAGTTCAGTATACCATGTTCCGCCCCGGCTTGACAAGCCCCGGCGCGCGGAGTATACTTTGTATCAAATTTCATACGACAGGGGAGCTTGTGCGGCAGGCTGAGAGGAAGTACACAACTTCGACCCTTACACCTGATTTGGGTAATGCCAACGTAGGAAGACGATTCGACCAGCCCTCGCGGCGGAGATTGCCTTTTTGCGCGCATTCTCCGCCGCGCCTTTGCATTTTCCCCGGAAAGGGAGACCATGCTCGAAACCATGCTGCAAAACGTGCGCGAGCGCGCGCCGCTCGTGCACAACATCACCAACTACGTCACCGTAAACGACTGCGCCAACATCCTTCTGGCCTGCGGCGCTTCGCCCATCATGGCGGACGACCCGGACGACGCCGAGGAGATCACCGCGGTCTGCGCCGCGCTGAACCTGAACATCGGCACCCTGAACGCGCGCACCATCCCCGCCATGGAGCGCGCGGGCCGGCGCGCAAACGCCCTGGGCCACCCCGTTCTGCTGGACCCCGTGGGCGCGGGCGCCTCGAGCCTGCGCACCAACACCGCCGCGCGCCTGCTGGACGAGCTGACCATCGCCGCGGTGCGGGGCAACGTCTCCGAGATCCGCGCGCTGCAGCTGGGCGCGCGGGCCACGCGCGGCGTGGACGCCGCCCTGGAGGACCGCGTGACCGAGGAGAACCTGCCCGAGGCCATCGCCTTTGCGCAGGCCTTCTCCCAGCGGACGGGCGCGGTGGTGGCCATGACCGGCGCCATCGACGTCGTCGCGGACGCGGAGCGCGCCTACGTCATCCGCAACGGCTGCGCGATGATGGGGCGCATCACGGGCGCGGGCTGCATGCTCTCGGCCATGACGGCGGCCTACCTTGCGGCGAACCCGGGGAACTTCCTGGAGGCCTGCGCCGCCGCGGTGTGCGCCATGGGCGTGTGCGGCGAGATCGCCCGGGACAAGACGGCCGCGCTCGGCGCGGGCAACGCGACCTTCCGCACCCAGCTCATCGACGCGGTCTGCAACCTCACCCCCGAAGGACTTCAGGAGCGTGCACGCTATGAATTGCGATAAGAACAGCCTTCTCCTCTACGCGGTGACGGACCGCGCCTGGCTCCAGCCGGGCGAGACGCTCCTTGGCCGCGTGCGCGACGCCATCGAGGGCGGCGCGACGTTCGTGCAGCTGCGTGAAAAGGACCTGGACCCCGCGGCCTTCCTCGCCGAGGGCCGGGAGATCGGCGCGCTCTGCCGCGAAATGGGCGTTCCCTTTGTCGTGGACGACGACGTGGACCTGGCGCTCGCCTGCGGCGCGGACGGCGCGCACGTGGGCCAGAGCGACCTCGCCGCGGGCGAGGCCCGCAAGAAGCTCGGCCCGGACAAGATCCTGGGCGTCTCGGCGCAGACCGTGGAGCAGGCCCTGGCCGCCGAGCGCGCGGGCGCGGACTACCTGGGCGTGGGCGCGGTGTTTTCCACCTCCACGAAGCTGGACGCCTGCGAGGTCCCGCTCGAGACGCTGCGCGCGATCTGCGCCGCGGTGCGCATCCCCGTTGTGGCCATCGGCGGCATCGGCGCGCAGAACGTCGCCGCGCTCGCCGGCACGGGGATCGCGGGCATCGCGGTGGTCTCGGCGCTGTTTGCAGCCAGGGACACGCGCCGGGCGGCCGAGGAGCTCTCCGCCCTGGCGCGCAAGGCGGTGAACGCATGAGCCTGCCCGCCCCCTTCCACTGCGCGATCTTCGACATGGACGGGACGGTCCTGGACTCCATGCCCGTCTGGGACACCCTGGGCGAGGACTACCTCCGCAGCCTGGGCCGACCCGTGCCGCCCGGGCTGCGCGGGGTCCTTGCGCCCCTCTCCATGCAGCAGACCGCGAGCTACCTGATGGACCGCTGCGGCGTCCCCGGCCCGGCCGAGCGGATCATCGACGACATCAACGCGCTCGTGGCGGACTTCTACCGAAACACCGCGCCCGCAAAGCCCGGCGCGGCGGAGCTGCTCTCCTGCCTGCGGGCGCGCGGCGTGCGCCTGGCGCTCGCCACGGCCACGGACCGGCCCCTGGCCGAGGCGGCCCTGCGGCGCACGGGCCTGCTGCCCTACTTCTCGTGCCTGCTGACCTGTTCGGAGGTCGGCGCGGGCAAGGACCGGCCGGACATCTACTTCGCGGCCCTTGCGGCGCTTTCCGCCAAGCGGGAGGAGACGCTGGTCTTTGAGGACGCGGTGCACGCCATCGAGACGGCCAAGGCCGCGGGCTTTGCCGTGGCGGCCGTGCGCGACGCGAGCATGGAGGCGCAGGCGCCCCGCATCCGGGCCCTCGCGGACCTGTATCTGGACGCGCTGAGCGACTTTCCCCTGCGCTAGGCGGCGCTTTCCCTGCAAAAAACGCGGGTTTCCCTTGCGTTCCCGGCGGCGCAATGGTATGATGTAGATACTGGAATCGTGCGCCGGCGGGGCGGATGCGCCGCAATACACTTGGGCCGGCCGCGTGGAGGACATCGTGAAAGCCAACAACACCGATAAGGAAACCCGATTCGATACCCTGACGGACCTGGGCCTGCGCCCGGTCTCGCAGGTCTTCAACCAAATCCGCTATTGGAGCGCGCTGGACGACCCCGACGAGGAGAAGTGGGACTACCTCTCCCACTACACCCGGACCGAGCGCCGGGAGATGGGTCTGGGCGTGGGCGGGTTCAACGCGCGGCCGCTGATCGTCTGCGCGCTGATCCTGCTGCTGCTCATCGGCGTGGGCACGGGCGGCTACCTGGCCTGGCCGTACCTGAGCCAGCAGTTCAGCGCCCTTGGCGCGGCCAGCGGCGCGCAGATGGAGGTCGTCACCGGCTACATGGTCCGCCTCGGCTCGCGCGACCTGGGCGTGGTGGAGGACCGCGCGGGCATGGAGAACTTCGTCAGCTCCTGGCTGGCGCAGAAGAACGCCGCCGCCCAGGAGGGCATCGTCTACCGCATCGCGCAGGACATCACCTACGAGGAGGTCCGCATCGACGCGGCCTACTGCGCGACCCTCGAAGAGGTCGAAAACGCCTTCGTCAAGCACGCCACGCTGGACCTGGCCTGATCCCGGCAAGCGCAAAAACCCCCAATGGAAGGGAAGTCCTCTTCCATTGGGGGTTTTCTTTTCCGTTTCGTCCGCCGGGGCGGGAGCGCTCAGCCCCGCAGCGCGCGCTCGAGCACGCGGTGGACCTTTTCCTTTGTGGCCACGCCCTCGTGGACCTTGTCCCGGCCGACGTAGTAGGTGGGGACGTAGTAGTAATCGTAGCGGTCGGCGATGTCCGGGTGTTCCGTCTCGTCGATGATCTCCAGCTCGATGTCGTTGTACTCCGGGTACTCCTGCATCAACTCTTCCATCCACCGGTGCGCGGCGCGGCAATAGGGGCAGCCCGCCATGGTGAACATTGTGACCTTCTGCATCCGGCCCTCTCCTTTCTGTACAAATCGCATGCCTTCTACTTGTGCCGGCGGCGGCAGAGCGCAAGGCCGCCAAAGCCGCTGATGACCGCCATGTAGAAGCCCAGCTCGTAGGTAAAGCCCGTGTTGACCGGCGCGAACATGGTGACCTCCATGCCCACGAGCTCCAGGATCAGCGAGATCGGGGCAAACCAGCCGTGCACGACGCCGTTGAGGAACCCGGCCGGGTCCTCGGGCGTGTAGACGGTGATGCCCGGCAGGCACCCGCTCAGCACCAGCGGCAGCAGCAGCACGAGCAGCGCCGCCAGCGCGATCTTCCTCGCCCGTTTCATGGGGAAATTCCCCCCTTTCCGCTCAAAAGAGGTGGGTAAAGTCCAGCGTGGCGAAGTAATCCGCCGGGGTCTCGGCCCTGCGGATCAGCTCCACCTCGCCGTTGGCGTGCAGGAGCAGCTCCGCCGAGCGCAGCTTGCCGTTGTAGTTATAGCCCATGGCAAAGCCGTGCGCGCCCGTGTCGTGGATGGCCACCAGGTCGCCGATCTCGACCTTGGGCAGCGCGCGGTCCACGGCGAACTTGTCGTTGTTCTCGCACAGGGAGCCCGTGACGTCGTAGACGTGGTCGCAGGGCGCGTCCTCCTTGCCCAGGACCGTGATGTGGTGGTACGCGCCGTACATGGCCGGGCGCATGAGGTTGGCCGCGCAGGCGTCCAGGCCCACGTACTGCTTGTACGTGTTCTTGATGTGCAGCACGCGGGAGACGAGGGAGCCGTAGGGGCCGGTCATGTAGCGGCCAAGCTCGGTCTTGATGGCCACGTGGTCGAGGCCCGCGGGCACGAGGATCTTCTCGTACTGCGCGCGCACGCCGCGGCCGATGGCCAGGATGTCCGCCGGCTCCTCCTCCGGGCGGTAGGGGATGCCCACGCCGCCGGACAGGTTCACAAACGCGATCTCCACGCCCAGCTCCCGGTGCAGATCCGCCGCCAGCTGGAACAGCTCCGCGGCAAGGCTCGGGTAGTAGGCGTTGTCCGTCGTGTTGGAGGCGAGGAACGCGTGCAGGCCGAAGCGCTTTGCGCCGTAGGCGCGCAGGAGCTTCACCCCGTCGAAGATCTGCGGCCGGGTCATGCCGTACTTGGCGTCGCCGGGGTTGCCCATGATCGTGTTGCCCAGGCGGAACTCGCCGCCGGGGTTGTAGCGCAGGCAGACCGTCTCGGGGATGCCGCCGTTGTCCTTCAGGAAGTCGATGTGGGAAAAGTCGTCCAGGTTGATGAGCGCACCCAGGCGGCGGGCGTACGCGAACTCCTCGGCCGGCGTGTCGTTGGAGGAGAACATGATGTCCTCGCCCACGATCCCGAGCCGCTCGCAGAGCATGAGCTCGGTCAGGCTCGAGCAGTCCATGCCGCAGCCCTGGTCGTGCAGCAGGCGGAGAATGGCCGGGTTCGGGCAGGCCTTGACCGCATAATATTCCTTATACCCCGCGTTCCACTGGAAGGCGCGCTGCAGGCGCTGCGCCGCGGCGACGATGCCCGCCTCGTCGTAGATGTGGAAGGGCGTGGGATGCGTCTTTGCGATCTCCTCGATCTTAGCTTTGTCATAGGGAAGCGTCTTCATCGCTGGAAATTCCTCCTTGCGCGCGCGAGTCTTGTCGCCCCCTATTTTACACGAAATCGAGGCGCACGGGCGCATTTTTACCGTCTTTTAATACAAGATATGCAAAAACTGTGCATACGCGCTTCCCGCTCAGAAGGCCCAAACCCCGCCCTCGAACACGGGCGCGCGGCTGCCGTCCTTCCGGATGCCCTCGATGCGCAGGTCGCGCGTGCCGACCATGAAGTCCACGTGCACGAGGGATTGGTTCACGCCCGCCTCCAGCAGCGCGGCTTCGTCCATCGCCTCGCCCCCGCGCACGCACTCGGAATACCCGCGCCCCAGCGCAAAGTGGCAGGCCGCGTTCTCGTCAAAGAGCGTGTTGTAAAAGAGCAGGTTCATCCCCGCGATGGGCGAATCCGCGGGCAGGAGCGCGATCTCGCCCAGGCGGCGCGCGCCGGCGTCCGTGTTCAGGATGGCGGCGAGCGTCTCCTTCCCCGCGCGGGCGTCAAAGTCCACGACCCGCCCGTCTGCAAACGTGAGCGCAATGCCCTCGACGCGGCTGCCGCCGTGGGACAGGGGGAGCGAGGCGACCAGCCGCCCCTCGGCCCGGTCGCGGTGCGGCGCGCAGAAGACCTCCTCGGTGGGCATGTTCGGGATGAAGGCGCGGCCGTCCGTCGTCCAGGACCTGCCCCCGGCCCAGTTCTGCCCCTCGGGCATGCCCACGGTGAAGTCCGTGCCCAGGCCGCTCTCGTAGTGGAAGGCCGCAAACTGCTGCGCGTTGAGCCATTCGGCGCGGCGGGCGAGGTTCTGCTGGTGGGCCTGCCAGGCTGCATCTGGGTCCGGCGCGTCCGCGCGCGTGGCCGCGAGGATCGCCCGCCAGAGCGCGGCCTGCGCTTCCTCCCCCGCAAGGTTCGGGAACACGCGCTGCGCCCAGGCCTTGCCCGGGTAGGCCGCCGCCAGCCAGGGGGAAACGCCCGTCATCCGGCAGCGCTGCGCCTCCTTCGTCGCAGCGGAGACCGCGTTGCGCCGCAGCGCGATGCGCGCCGGGTCCGCGCCCGCCATGCCGAAGGGGTCCTCGCTGAACAGACGCAGGTACGCGCAGCCCGCGCGCGAGGGCGCGTTGTACCGCTCCGCCTCCCAGGGCGGCAGCTTCCCGAGGTTCTCCTCGTCCTGGTAGAGCAGGCGCGCGCGGTCGCAGGCCTCGTTCGACCAGTTGCACTGCACGTCGGCCGCGCCCATCTGGTAGGCCTGCGCCGCGAGCACCGCCACAAGCGGCGCGGCCTCCGTGTCGGCGTTGAGGAGCAGCGTCTGCCCCTTTTGCAGGTCCAGCCCGGTCTTGAGCAGCAGGCGCGCATACGTTTCCATTCGTTCCATCTCGCTCTCTCCTTTGCAAAAAACGCTCTTCCAAGAGTATAGCACAGGCCGGGGAATCTGCGCCGCAAAAAAATTTTGGAAAAGCGCTTGACAAATCCGGCCGCAAGGTGTAAGATAAATATCGTCGTCGAGAGATCGGCAGACAGAAGTATCGCGGGGTAGAGCAGTTTGGCAGCTCGTCGGGCTCATAACCCGGAGGTCGTGAGGTTCAAATCCCACCCCCGCAACCATTTGGCGGCGTAGCTCAGTTGGCCAGAGCATTCGGTTCATACCCGAAGTGTCAGCAGTTCAAATCTGTTCGCCGCTACCAGGAAAAGCCCGAGCGCGTTCGGGCTTTTGTCGTATTCATTCTTTGTTTTGCCAATTCGGACGTCCGCAGCACAAAAACCTGTTGACTTTCCGGCCGCAACTTGGTATACTATCCAAGTCGCAGGTCGCGGCGATGGGGATGGACCAAAGTCCTACACGCGGAGAGATGTTCGAGTGGTTTATGGAGCTGGTCTTGAAAACCAGTGATGCCGCAAGGCACCGGGGGTTCGAATCCCTCTCTCTCCGCCATTTTCTGCGAAGCAGACGGCGATCTGGAGAAGTACCCAAGAGGCCGAAGGGGCTCCCCTGCTAAGGGAGTAGGACGGGATACCGTCGCCCGGGTTCAAATCCCGGCTTCTCCGCCAGATCTCCCGAGAATCCCCGGATTCTCGGGAGAATTTTTTTCCTCTCTCCATTTCCCTGCCTCTGCAGGGGTGATCCGTTAAAGGTAAGCATCTTTAGGGAGAGATTTTGTCTTTCCCCGCAGACGCGGGGGTCTTCCTGGGCGGCGCGCGGGGAAAATTTTCCCCGCAGGCGCGGCTCTTTTTTTGCGCATGCTCTGTTTCTTCGCCTGCCGTTCGGCACCCATTTCCCGTCCCGCGCATAGGATAAAGGGCGGGAGATTTCCTTTCCCTGACATCCCCCGCGCATAGGAGGGGGCAACCATGGGTGTAACCAGCACAAGCAAACAGATCAACCTGGAGCGCATCGACTGCGACGGCACGCTGCAAGTGACCCTCGCGCTCTCGGCCTCTCCGGATATCGTCAGCAACCCCACGGACATCGTCCTGACCCTGGACCGGTCCGACAGCCTCGAGGGCGCGCCGATGGAGAGCGTCAGGGCCGGCGCCAAGACCTTTATCGACATCCTATCCGAATCGACCGGCGGCGCGCCGGACGCCATCGGCTCCGGCAGCCGGATCGGCATCGTCAGCTTCAACCAGGCCGCCACCGCCGACACGCAGCTGATCACCTCCGTTGCGGCGCGCAAGGACGCGGCCGACGCGCTCGATGCCTCCGCGCCTTTTCCGCGGCGATGCAGCTCTTTGACCCTCAGTCCGCAAACGCCAAGGTGATCGTCCTGTTCACCGACGGCAAGACCACGGCCGGCCCGCCCCCTGCGCCCGTGGCCGCGGCGGCGCGCGCCGAGGGGATCATCCTCTACTGCATCGGCCTGATCGGCTCCGACGGCATCGACGTCAGCGTGCTCAACGACTGGGCCACCGATCCGGACGCCTCGCACGTGGCCGTCACCCCGGACGCCGCGGACCTGGAGGACCTGTTCCGCGACCTGGCGGCCAACCTCTCCAAGACCGGCGCGACGGACATCGTCATCGACGAGGTGGTCAGCGCCGACTTCCAGTTTGCGGTCTTTGACGCGGGCGACGTGCGCCTGGAGTCCCTGGGCCGCATCCTGGAGCTGAACTTCACGGTCAAGCGCGTCTGCCCGGGCAAGCGCGTGGCCCTGGGCGTTCTGCTCTCCGAGGTCGGCGAGAACGGCACCGAGTATCCCCGCGGCATGAAGGCCCTCACCCTGCCCGCGCACAACGCCCCCTCTTGCCAGGACATCCGGGTCAAGTGCGTGCGCTTCGTGCTGCCGGAGGACCTGAGCGCCGTCGAGGAGGAGCCGGGCTGCATGTGCCGGGAGCGCTCCTTCCGCGTGCGCACGATCGCGCACCCCGTGGACTACGGCTTCCGCTGCTGCGAGGCTGACCCCACGTAAACCCCCATCCTCTCTTTCCCGGAGGGCCGTGAACGGCCCCCTCCGGGGCTTTTTGTGCGAAAAAAACGATTTGCGCGCCGAACGATGCTGGTCAAGCGCCGCAAAATCCGCTAAGATGGAGGGGAAAAGCCGCGGCGCAGCGCCGCGGGGAAAGGAGCGCCCCCACAAAATGTGCGCAGCAGAATCCACCCCCTTTTCCTCGGCCACGCGCCGCATCGCGGGGTTTGCCGTGCGGCCGGGCCTGTTCCGCGTGCCCGGCGCCACGCCCGTGCCCGGCGGCGTCAGCTTCACCATCCAGTCCCTGTACGCGACGGGCTGCGAGCTCTGCCTGTTCCGCCGGCGCGAGGCGGAGCCCTATGCCGTCCTCCCCTTCCCGGAGGACTGCCGCATCGGCCACACCTTCTCTATGATCGTCTTCGGGCTGGACATCGAGGACACGGAGTACGCCTACCGGATGGACGGGCCGCACGACCCGGCCCGCGGCCTGCTCTTCGACAAGACCCGCTACCTCCTGGACCCCTACGCCCGGGCCGTCACGGGCCAGAGCGTCTGGGGCGCCCAGCGCCTCCCCGGCTCCTACCGCGCGCGCGTGGTGCGCGACGCCTTTGACTGGGCGGGCTTCCGCGACCGGCACGTGCCGTTTCAGGACCTGGTGATCTACGAGCTGCACGTGCGCGGCTTCACGCAGCACGCAAGCTCCGGCGTGCGCAGCCCCGGCACCTTCGCGGGCCTGATGGAGAAGATCCCCTACCTGGTGGACCTGGGGGTCAACGCCGTGGAGCTGATGCCCATCTTCGAGTTCGACGAGATGGCCGACCGCCGCGAAATCGACGGGCGCGAGCTGCTCAACTACTGGGGCTACAACACGGTCTGCTTCTTTGCGCCCAACACGAGCTATACCGCCGCGGCCGAGCCCGGGCGCGAGGGCAGCGAGCTCAAGGCCCTCATCCGGGAGCTGAACGCCCACGGCATCGACGTGATCCTGGACGTGGTGCTCAACCACACGGCCGAGGGCGACGAGCGCGGCCCCTTCTTCTGCTTCAAGGGTCTGGACAACAACATCTACTACATGCTCACGCCCGACGGAAAGTACTACAACTTCTCGGGCGTGGGCAACACCCTGAACTGCAACCACCCCCTCGTGCGGTCCTTCATCCTGGACTGCCTGCGCCACTGGGTGGTGGAGTACCGCGTGGACGGGTTCCGGTTCGACCTGGCCTCCATCCTCGGCCGGGACGAGGACGGCCGGCCCCTCTCCGAGCCGCCGCTGCTGGAGAGCCTGGCCTTTGACCCGATCCTCGGCCACGTCAAGCTCATCGCCGAGGCCTGGGACGCGGGCGGGCTCTACCAGGTCGGCTCCTTCCCCGCCTGGAACCGCTGGGCCGAGTGGAACGGCAAGTACCGCGACGACATGCGCCGCTTCCTCAAGGGCGACGCGGGCCTGTCCGAGGCGGCGCTGCTGCGCCTGAGCGGCTCGCCCGACCTCTACCCGCCGGACCGGCGGCAGAACGCCTCCGTCAACTTCCTGACCTGCCACGACGGCTTCACGCTCCACGACCTGTACGCCTACAACGAGAAGCACAACCAGGCCAACGGCTGGGGCAACACCGACGGCGCGAACGACAACAACAGCTGGAACTGCGGCGCCGAGGGGGAGACGGACGACCCGAACGTCCTGGCCTTGCGCGAGCGGATGCAGCGCAACGCCTTTGCGGTCCTGCTGTGCAGCCGCGGCGCGGCGATGTTCCTGGCCGGGGACGAGTTCGGGAACTCCCAGTTTGGCAACAACAACGCCTACTGCCAGGACAACGAGATCTCCTGGCTGAACTGGGAGGACCTTGCGCGCAACCGCGGCCTGCACGACTTTGTGCGGTCGATGATCGCCCTGCGCAAGGCGCACCCCGTGCTGCGCGGCCGGACCGCGCCGGCGCACTGCGGCTGGCCGGACGTCTCCTTCCACAACGGGACGGCCTGGAACGCCCGCACGGAGTTCGACGCGCGGCAGATCGGCGTGCTCTTTTGCGGCCGCAACGCGCAGGACAGCGCGGACGACCTGGTCCTGCTCGCGGTCAACGCCCACTGGGAGGCGCACGACCAGCACCTGCCCCCGCCGCCCGCCGGCCACAGGTGGCGCCTGGCGATGCACACGGCCTGCGCCGATCCCTTTCGCCCGGACACGCCCTTTGACGGCGCGGTCCTGCGCGTGGACGCGCGCTCCGTCGCGGTCTTCGTCTGCGAACCGGCGCGTTGACGCGCGCTGCCGGGGCTGGTAGAATCGAAGGAAAAAGCGCAGGCCGCAACAAGGGGCTTTGCGCGAGAGGAGGCGGAGCCCATTGGCTGTGCTCATCGTCCTGCGCGGGAACTCCGGCAGCGGAAAGACCGCGCTCTCCAAGCGCCTGCAGGAGGCGCTCGGCCCGAACACCATGCGGATTTCGCACGACACGGTGCGCATGGAGATCCTCAACGTCCGGGGCGAGGAAGGGGTCCGGCGCTCGACGCCCCTGCTGATCGAGCTGCTGCGGTATGGCCGCGCGCACTCGGCGGTGACGATCCTGGAGGGAATCCTCCCCTCCTCCGCCTACGCGCCCCTGTTCGCGGCGGCGGCCGATCTCTTCGGCGCGGAGAGCCTCTTCGCCTACTACTACGACCTCCCCTTTGCCGAGACGCTGGCCCGCCACGCGACCAAGCCGAACCGCGCGGACTTCGGCGAGGCGGAGATGCGGCGCTGGTGGCAGGGCCGGGACTTGGCCGGCTCCCTGCGGGAAACGGTCTTCGGCCCGGAACTCAGCCTGGAGGAGGCGGCCGCGCAGGTGCTGCGCGACGTGCGCGGCGAATAAAAAACGCGCCCGAAGAACCTTTGGATTCTTCGGGCGCGTTTTGGCGGCATCGGGTGGGAAGCGGCTTACGCCTCCTGGGACTTGAGGTAGTCGATGCAGATCTTGGCCTCGGTCAGGCCGTCGGGCTGCAGGGTCTCGCTCTCCACGACCATGGGGATGCCCATCTCCACGGCCTTCTTGTAGACCGCGGCGACCGGCGCGGTGCCCAGGCCCAGGGGCTTGCCCTCGCGGTTGGCCAGGCCGTCCTTGATGTGGATGACCGGCACGCGGGCCTTGAGGGTCTCCATCATCTGCACGGGGTCCTTGCCCGCGGCGTAGGCCCAGTAGGTGTCGATCTCCAGGGCCACATTCGTGCGGGCGACGATCTCGTCGTAGATGATCTGGCCGTCCTCGTTGGGCTTGAACTCGTGGTCGTGGTTGTGGTAGCCGAGCGTGATGCCCTCGGCCGCGAGCTTGGGCTGGAACTCGTTCATCATGTCGATGAAGGCGTCGAGCTTGGCCTTGGTGGTCAGGTCCGCGCCGGGCACGATGATGCGGGTGTTGCCGATGGCCTTGTGGTAGGCGAGGGTCTCCTCGTAGTGCTCGGCGATCTCCTGCCAGCCGGTGTGCGTGCCGGAGACCTTCAGGCCGTACTTGTCGAGCATGGCCTTGATCTCGTCTGCGGGGATGCCGAAGAACCCGGCGAACTCCACGAACTTATATCCCATCTCCGCCAGCGCCTTGAGCGCGCCGTCCATGTTCTTTTCGGTGATGTCGCGCACGCTGTACATCTGGATTCCGTATTCCATGAAAAGGTCCTCCTTTTTTTGCAGGTAGAGACGGGGCCGGGGCAGCGGGCACAAAGCGCCCGCGCTCCGACCCCGCGAATGCGGCAGATTGTCTGCTTACTTGTTGAAGTAGAAGGGCTCGCCGGTCTTGGCGGAGGTGTAGATGGCCTCCAGGATCTCGGACACGACGCAGGCCTGCTCGGGCAGGACGACCGGGTCGGTGTCGTTGTAGAGGGCCTCGTACCAGCGGCGCTGCTCGGTGATGGGCGCGGTCTCGGCCACGCCGTCGTAGAACGCGACGCCGCCGGCCTTCATGTCGGGATGGATGTCGACCAGGCGGCCGAACTCGTCCTTGTTGATGGTCACGCCGTTCTTAATCTGCGCGCCGGCCTTGGAACCGCAGATCATGACGCTTCCCTCGGGCACGGGCTCGCAGGTGTTGAGCGCCCAGGTCGCCTTGAGGATGATGGTCGCGCCGTTCTCCATGACGATGAAGCCGAAGGCCGCATCCTCCATGGTGTGCTGCTTCTCGTCCCAGGGGCCCCAGGGGTTGGCCTGGTCGGGATTGGTCAGCTTCTTGTAGGTGGTGCCGACCGCCATGCGCGGCTTGTAGTTGTTGAGCAGGTAGAGCGTAAGATCCAGGGAGTGGGTGCCGATGTCGATCAGGGGACCGCCGCCCTGCTCGTACTCGTTGAGGAACACGCCCCAGTTCGGCGTGCCGCGGCGGCGAACCGCAAAGGCCTCGGCAAAGTACATGTCGCCCAGGTCCCCGCGCTCGATGACCTTCTTGACGTACTGGGCCTCCGCCTTGTGGCGGTGCTGGTAACCGATTGTCAGTTTTTTGCCGGTCTCCTTGGCGGCGGCGACCATGCGGCGGGCGTCGGCCGCGCTCTTGGCCATGGGCTTTTCGCACATGACGTGCTTGCCGGCGTGCATGGCGTCGATGGAGATGTCCGCGTGGGAGCGGTTGGGCGTGCAGACGTGCACGACGTCGATCTCCGGATCGGCGAGCAGCTCCTTGTAGTCGGTGTAGACCTTGGCGCCGGGCACGCCGTATTCCTTGGCGGCCTTGACGGCGCGCTCCTCGATCAGGTCGCAGAAGGCGACCATGTCGGCCATGTTGACGGCCTTGATGGAGGGCATGTGCTTGCCGTTGGCGATGCCGCCGCAGCCGATGATGCCGACCTTGAGTCTCTTCTTGTCCATTTTTTTCAACCATCCTTTCCAAAGGAGTTGTGTTGGTAAATTCATGATAGCATATCGCGAAAAAAAGTGCTATCATATTCTCGCAGCAAAATGTCAATTTTTTGCGCGGAGGGGGAAGAGCATGGAGGTTTATCGCGAGGCGCGACGGCCGCCCGAGGACGTCGAGAATCTGTTCGAATGCCAGCTGCAGTCCACCTTTGGGTGCGAGACGGTCGTGCACCCGCACGTGCACGAGCAGTTCGAGGTGCTCTACTGCCGCAAGGGCGGGTTCGAGCTGTTCTCCGGCGGGGCGCTGACGCCCTTCGGCCCGGGGGACATGGTGCTCATCGACCCCAACGAGGTCCACCACACGCGCTCCTGCACCCCGGGGGAAAACGAGTACCAGGTCGTCAAGTTCGCGCCGGAGGCCCTGCTCTACGCCGAGCACCCGGTCTACGAGATGAAGCTGCTGCTGCCCTACCTCTGGCTCGGGGCGGGGGCGCAGGCGGGCGCGCAGCGCCGCAAGCGCTTTGAGCGCGCGCTGCTCGCCGCCCAGGGCGTCGACCGCCTGCTGGACGACATCCTGCGCGAGTTCACGGCCCGCGACCCGGGGTACGAGATGGCCGTGCGCGCGGACCTGTGCCGGCTGTTCCTGTTCGTTGCGCGGGTCCTGCGCCGGGCGGACGGCGACGCGAGCCTGACGAACCTGGACGGCCGCGCCCTGCTCACGCTGCAAAAGGCCTTTGCCTACATCGACCGGCGGCTGGCGCTCTCCCCCACCATGGAGGAGGTGGCGGCGCACTGCGGGATGAAGTACTCCTCCTTCTCGCGCTTCTTCCAGCGCTACGCGCGCAAGAGCTTTCCCGAGTACCTGACCGAGGCGCGGCTCAAGCGCGCCTGCATCCTGCTGGCCACGACGGACCAGACGGTGACGGACATCGCCATGCGCGTGGGCTTCACCAGCACCAGCTACTTCATCCAGTGCTTCCGCCGCGCCCACGGCCAGACGCCCGGCGCCTTCCGCCGCAGCTTCCAGAGCGCGCCCTGAAAAAAAGAGGGCGGGCCGCCGGGGATTGCCCGGTTGCCCGCCCTCTTTGCCGCGCCCGCAGGCTGCTTGCCCGTCAGCCGGAGGCTCAGCCGATGTACGCGGCGGAGACGTACGCCTCGCCGCCGAGGTATTCAATCTTGTACCAGCCGTTCAGCACGTCGAGGATCTCGACCTCCGTGCCGCGGGACAGGGTGCCGAGGATCTCGAAGTTCGTGCCCGCGCCGGCGCGCACGTTCAGCGTGCGGCAGGTGACGTGCATGTCCGTCAGGTCCCCGTCGACCTTGGCCAGGTAGTCCGCGCTGCAGTAAGCGGTCTGATCGTTGTAGGTGAACTTCAGCCAGCCGTTCTCCAGCTCGCCGGAGACGACCGTGCCGCGGGAGAGGGTGCCGATCTTAGCGTAGCCTGTGCTGCCGCCCAGGCGCACGTTCAGCGTGCGGCAGGTGACCATGTAGAGGTCCTCGGTCTCCTCGGGCTCCTCCTCGTCAACGGGGGGCAGGTAGTCCACGTCCTCGTCGTAGTCCGGGTAGTACTCCGGCTCGGTGAAGGACGGAGTCGAGGGCTTGGAGGGCTGCTCGGGTTCGGGGATTTTGATGTTTTCACCATCCGAAACCGGTTCGCCATTGACGGAGATTTCAGCGCCCGTGCTGTTGGTTACGATGACGCCGGCAGGCACATCCGTGACCGCCGTGCCGTTGTGAACGGTAACAGTGCCCTTAGCGTTTGTCACAGCAGTCTCAGCGGCATCCCCAATGTAATACCTGCCATCGTCATCAGTTTCAACGATCAGCGCATCGTCTGCAATGAAGTTGGAATCCATCAGGGCATTGGAAAATGTACCATCGGTCACTTCCACAGTAACGGGATTGTCACTCTCATGGACAATATCCGCTTTGTCTTCAGCAGATTCGAACGTCGCGCTGCCAGAGACCTGAATATCCGCTGTGTTTTCAGTCTCGCCGAATTCGCGCACAGCATTTGCATTCTGGCTTTTGAGTGTGCCGCCAGTGATATTCAGTTCAACGCCGCTGGCATAGTCCTTATTCGTCTCAATCAGAATGGCAGACCCGCTTTGATTTATGCCGTTACTCCACGCTGCAACGTTTGGAACATATTCACCAGCGGCTTCAATCGTACCACCCGAGATATTCAGCTTGCCCGACTTGATGCCAATACCATCGCCGCCACGAATGAGACCGCCAGAGATGTTTAGCTCGCCGTTCTGGGGCTGGTAAATGGCAACGACGTTGCTACCGCCGTTCTGTATAATTTCGGCCGGGTCGTAAATGTTCACAATCGTGCCGCCATAATTTTGGTTCAGAGACTCGTTGTGAGTACCATTCCCTTGGATTACGGCGTATTCCGTACTGGTAGAGCTTAGCTTAGCGTAGATGTCCGCCTGCGCGCTCGCCCCGCGAATGTAGACACAGTTCGAGCCGGAAGTAACCGTCAGGCCAGAACCAAGAGTCAACTTGGTGTTTACACGGTTCGCCTGCGCAAACGTCTGGTCGCCATACACGGAAAATGCGTCCTTGCCAGCCGTAATTGTACCGTTGTCCACGGTCAACTTTGCTCCCCCGCTAAGTTCGAAAAGCGTAGAAGCAGAGCCGGAAATCGTCTTCTCGCTCAGGTCCAGCTTAACCTCACCAGAGGTTAATTTGATTGTTTCCTCTAGAGTGACATCGCTGACCAGGGTAATGGTGGCACCGGATTTCGCAGCATCTTCGAAAGCCTTTGCCAGGTCGGTGTATTCATTTTCACCGATCAGCGCGACGCACTTCTCCTCCGTCGTCTCGTCGGTCGCCGTAGTCTCTTCTTCTGCCGGGGCAGTGTTGGCCGGGGCCGTCTCGGTCGGGGCAGGCGTCTCGTCGCCTTCGGTGGGGTCCGCCCACGCCGTCGGCGACAGCGCGAGGACCAGCAGCAGGCTCAGGCACAGGGCCAGGAGCTTGCGCGCCATGGGTTGTTGTTTCATGGACTTTGCACCTCTCTTTGGTTGTCCGCGCGGGTGGCCGCGCAGCCAGCGAATTTACGAAACCAAGTATGACACATTTCTGAAATATTTTCAACTCATTCATATATACGCAATAAATAAACCGAAATTCTAATTCTGTTTGTTTTCCTATGCGGAACGCAAACGGAAACCTCTCGGGTAATCCATTTATTTTTCCTGTATTTCGAGACTTTTTGAATGTGTTTCCATTTTATTGCACATATGTGCTCGCCTTTCCTTGCTAAGTAAATTTTTTCTTTTTATTTTTGCACAAAAGTAACAGAATAAAATTAACCCAGGATAAGAATTTGAATGAAACTTCTTATCCTGGGTCATTTTTTCTGGGAAACGCGGCTAGCGCACTTCCAGCGCGAACAGGTGCGCGTCCGGCGCGCCCCAGGTCGCCGTGGGCACAAAGCGCAGCTCCCGCACCACCGCGTCCAGCTCTGCGCGGTACAGGCGCTGCCAGTTGTTCTCCACCTGCAGGAGCACGCGGCCGCTCTCGTCCTCCACGCGGAAGGCGCGCACCATGGACGGCGGCACGAAGGCGTCCGGCAGGCCCAGGCGGCGGTTGCAGATCATGTTCCGCCCGAGCTCGTGCGGATAGGCGGCGCGGTTCAGGTCGCTGTCAAAGACCGCGCGCAGCCCCCGCACGCGCGTGGGCCCGGCAAAGGCAAAGGTCACGGCCTGGCCCAGGGCCACGTGCGCGCCGTTGTCCGCCCCGCCGATGGGCCGGTCCCAGCCGTTGCGCAGGACCTCCCAGTCCGCGGCCAGGCCGCCGAGCCGGCTCGCCCGCCGGGGCAGGCCGGGCAGGTAGCAGTCGTCCTCCTGCAAGAGGTCCTGCAGCTGGCGGATGTGCTCCGCGTACACGCCGCGGGGCGTGGTTCCGCGCTGGATGGCCACGGCCGCGGCCGTGCCCACCGCCTGGCCCAGCAGCGCGCAGGTCGCCATGACGCGCGAGGCGCTCATCGCCGTGTGCGTGACGGAGATGTTCCGCCCGGCGAAGAAGAGGTTCTCCACGTTGCGGGAGTACAGGCACCGGTACGGGATGCCGAACGGCGAGGGCGCGGGATGGAAGATGTTGGGCGCGCCCTTGGAGGCAAAGCCCGCGGGGTCGTGGTCGTCCATGGTCCAGCCGCCGTAGGCCACGATGTCCGCAAAGGCGCCGCCGGCGCGCACCTCGTTCTGGGTGAGGATGTGGTCGCCGACGTAGCGGCGGCTCTCGCGCTTGCCCGGCAGGATGCCGAGGAAGTCCAGGCGCCAGTTGGCGTTCTTTTCGCGGTTCTCGGGCGCGTTCTTGACGTAGTCCCAGACGCCGTAGGCCACGCGCAGCAGCTCGTCGCGCACCGCCTCCGCGTCGCGGATGGCGTCGCCCTCGCCGCCCAGCTCGATATACCAGAAGTTCTCCGTCTCGTCCTCCATGTTGGGCAGGCGGTAGGGCAGCAGGTCCTCCCGGCTGTAGCGATGGGCCCAAGCCGGCGGGATGAAGGTCGAGGGGTGGTCCTCCTGCCGCGCCTGGATGAGCACGCTCATGCCCATGGTCTTGGCGTCGGCCTGCTCGGGCGCGATGTCCTCACCGAATTCGTCCCGCGCTTCGCGCCCCACGCGGAACGCTGCGCCCGTCAGCGGCGCGAGCACGCTGTCGCCCGAGCAGTCCGCGAACAGCCGCGCGCGCACATGGTGGAAGGTCTGCGTGGTCATCTGCCAGCCGGTGACGGCGGCGATGGAGCTGCCCGCCATCTCCGCGTCCAGGCAGGTGCAGTTGAGCAGCAGCTCGATCTCCGGCTGGTAGCGCGCCTTTTCGTAGAGGATGCCGTCCCAGACGGAGTAGTTCTTGTCCGGGTTGCGGGCCATGTTGTCCATGCTGATCTCCTCGAGCAGGCCCGTCTCCCGGTTGTTGTCGCCGTGCGCGCCGCAGACCCACATGCGGATCTCGCTCGAGGCGTTGCCGCCGAGCATGGGCCGGTCCTGCATCAGCAGCACGCGCGCGCCGTGCCGCGCCGCGCTCACCGCCGCGCAAAGGCCCGCAAGGCCCCCGCCCACGACGCACAGGTCCGCCTCGTGCTCGACCGTGGGGAACGCCGTGTTCATCTCGTCTTCCCTCCCTCTCGATGGCAAAAGGGGAACCGAAGTCCCCCTTTCGTCATTCCCGACCGGCGGTCGGTTCTCTGTGGCTTAGTAAGAGCCCTCGGTGTTGAGGGTGATTCCCTTGTCCTCCTTTGCGCGGGAGGTGGCGCGGCGCTTGTTGAGCTCGCTGAGGTAGAGGTCCTCGTCAAAGGGAATGTCCACGGTCTTGTCCAGCCAGGAGGACAGGTGCATCGCGTTGGAGAGGGTCAGGCCGTTGATTCCCTCGCGGCCGTTGGCGACCAGGGCCTCCCCGCGCAGGATCGCGCCGGCGAAGCGGTTGACGACCTCCACGTGCTGCAGGTTGCGGCCGTCGGTGTCGACCTCGATGCAGCGGTACTCGGGCTTGGCAAAGCCTTCGGTCGCGGTCTTGCAGAACTCGATGTCCGAGACCTCGTTCTTGTAGAAGCAGATTTCGTCGTTCTCGCAGACGATCTTGCCCATGTCGCCGCTGATCTCCAGGCGGTTGGTGCCGGGGGCGTCGCCGGTGGAGGTGATGAAGACGCCGGTTGCGCCGTTCGGGTACTCCAGGTAGGCGGTGACGTCGTCCTCGACCTCGATGTCGTGCCACTTGCCCTCGTGCAGGAAGGCGCGCACGCGGCAGGGCATGCCGCAGAGCCACTGCACAAGGTCGAGCTGGTGCGGGCACTGGTTGAGCAGCACGCCGCCGCCCTCGCCGTCCCAGGTGGCGCGCCAGGCGCCGGAGTCATAGTAGTACTGCGTGCGATACCAATCGGTGATGATCCAGTTGACGCGCTTGAGCTGGCCCAGCTCCCCGCCGTCGATCATCTCCTTGATCTTGCGGTAGACGCAGTTTGTGCGCTGGTTGAACATCATGCCAAAGACCAAATCCGGGTGCTTGTCGGCCTCGGCGTTCATCTCGCGCACCTGCTTGGTGTAGACGCCCGCGGGCTTTTCGCAGAGCACGTGCAGGTTGTGCTGGAAGCCCTCGATGGCGAGCGTCGGGTGCTGGTAGTGCGGCACCGCGATGAGGATGGCGTCCACAAGGCCGCTGGCGATCAGGTCGCTGCCCTCCGAGAAGATGGCGACCGCATCGCCCAGCTCGGCCTTTGCCCAGTCGCGCCGCTCCTGACGGCGGTCAGCCACGGCCGTGATCTCGACCTCGGGCAGGAGCCCCTTCTTGTAGTTGCCGATGTGGCCCGAGCCCATGTTGCCCGCGCCGATGATGCCCAGACGAACTTTTTCCATGTTCCGTGCCTCCCCACATGAAATGTAACTGCTTACAGTATAGCGCCGCGCGGGAGAATGGTCAACGGGGAATCCGCCGCCCGCCGCGCGTTTTCTGCCTAGGGATCCGTGCGTTCCTCCAGGAGGATTGCCGCAACGTCCTTCGAGAAGCGGTACGCCTCCGGCCCTGCGGCCGGGTGAATGGCCAGCAGCGGGATCTCCCGCTCGTACAGCGAGCCATGCGTGCGCGACGCCTCGGTGTGCAGCCGCTCGCCCGGAAGCTCCGCGAACGCGCAGCCCGGGGCCGCCAGGAGCACATAGTCCCCGATCGCCGCTTCGGGCAGGTGATAGGCCGCAGCCGCCTGCGCGGCGGTCAGCACCTGTTCCACCTCCGGCTGGCTGCGGGCGAAGTCGACGAATTCGGCATCGCGGGCCGCATCCTTCAGGAACACATAGAGCGTGCCGCCCTCCTGGTAGACGTGGTTTTCGATGTAGCGGTCCTTCAGCGGGGGCAGGCAGTAGAGCGCAAAGCCCGCGCGCTCGGCGACGGCCTGAAAGTTGATCAGGCGCGTCTTCTGGTTCATGCCGTGGTCGGCCGTGATGTAGATGGACAGATCAGGGTTCTCGTCGTGGAGGCGGGACACCCACTCGTCGACCGCGGCGATCTGCTCGCGCGCCTCCGCCGCCCCCGGCGCAAAGTGGTGGAAGATGCAGTCGTTTGTCGTGCAATACAGGAAGTCCGGCCTTTCGGCCGCCATGCACCGGTATGCCGCCTCCAGAATCCAGCGCGTGCTGTCCACGCTGCGGATGTCCGGCGGCGGCGTGAGGCCCAGCCGCTCGAGCAGGGCGGGGTCGGGCTTTTCCGCGCTCAGGCCGATGTCCGCGCCTTCGCCGTACACGCCGAGGATCTTGCCCTTCACCGTGAGCAGGGCGGTCTTCCCGCCCGCGCGCCGGGCCCACTGCAGCAGGGTGGGCGCGCGCATGTAGCCGCGCTCCTCGAGAAAGCCCTCGCGCCCCGTGCGGGGGTCGTAGACGTAGTTTCCGGCGATGCCCGTCTCCTTCGGCCACTTTCCGGACAGCAGGCAGGCGTGGTTGACATTGGTCACCGAGGGCATGGCGCACTGCACGCGCTTGACGAAGCCGTGCGCCCCGGCCAGGCGGTGCAGGCGCGGCGCCGTCTCCGCGGTGAAGTATTCCGGCGCGCAGCCGTCGAGGACCAGGAAGAAGATGGACACGGGCGTTCCCTCGCTTTCTCGTGTTTTCGTTTTTTGCTCTCAGTAGTCGCGCATCCTGCGCCAGACGGACAGGGCCAGCTCATACCGCTCCAGCGGCAGGCCGCGGAAGGGGATGTTCGAGGTGGCAAAGACGTAGCCGCCGCCGGGCTTGCCCCAGGTCATGCAGTAGGTAGCCGAGTCGACGACGTCCTGCTCGGTGCCGGTCTGCATGGCGGCGCAGTGCACGTTGCCGCAGAGGGCGACCTTGTCCCCGACGAGCTCCTTGACCTTGCGGATGTCCACGCCCGCCATGGGGTCCAGGGAGTGCAGCGCGTGCGGATTTGCCGCGACGAGCTGGTCGAGGATGGGCATGATGTTGCCGTCCGTGTGCTTGATGGCGTAGCCGCCCCCTTCGCGGATGGCGGCGATGATGCGCGCAAGATAGGGCTGAATGAACTCCGCAAACATCTGGGGCGAGAGGAAGGGCCCCTGGTTGAAGCAGTAGTCGCTGCACAGGATGAAGCCGTCGAGCCCCTCGCGCAGCAGCCAGTCGTTTCGCGCGATGGCCTCGTCGCACATGCGCGCGGCCTGCGCCTTGACGGACTCCGGCTCGTCCACCATGCGGTAGGAGAGCTCGTACATCCCGTCCCCGTCCGGGATGGCGAAGGTGCCGTCCCCGTGGGCCATCAGCAGGAAGGTATCCCCCGCGATGCGGTGGATGGCCTCCACCGTGCGGGCGACGAGCTCGGGCTTGAGCTGGATGCAGATGGCGTCGTGCTCCAGCAACGTATAGGCCTCCACCAGGACCTTGGCGTTTTCGAGGATCTTGTCGTCCAGGGCCTTGCCGGTCAGGCCCTCGAAGTCGCGGTCCACGCAGAAGTCCTTGCCGATGAGCTCCGGCGCGAGCTGAAACTCGAGCTCAAACGTGGGCACGCGGTCGGGAATCCCGCGCTCCAGCGCGGTGATCATGCGCTGCTTGGGCGTCATGGAAGAATCGCCTCCCTATTTTTCTCCCTTTGCGGGTCAGAAGTCCACGCGGATGCACTGGGGCATGCCGGGGTGGCGGTTCTCCGGCGCGGAGACGTCCAGGCAGCCGTCCTTCTGCACAAAGGGGACTGGCTGGCCGTAGACCGAGACCTGGCGCACGGGCCGCTCGTACACCCGGCCCAGGGAGACGATGCGCGTCCGGCCCTCGCGCATGCGGAAGGCGAAGACCGTGCTGCCGTCCTTGCTGCGGGTGAAGCGGTAGTCCTCGCCCGTCCAGGCGGCCGCGCCCTCCTGGAAGGCGCCGGCGGCGAGCTTGGACTCGCCCTCGCCCATCTTGACATAGGGGCGCGTGGCGTAGATGCCCTCGCCGTTGTCGCGCATCCAGGCGCCGATCTTCTTCAGGGCGTAGAGGCACTCGTCGTCGATGGTGCCGTCCGGCCGCTGGGTGACGTTGACCAGCAGGTTGCCGTTCTTGGCGACCACGTCCACGAGGGTGTCGACGATGTCCTCCGCGGTCTTGTAGACGTCGCGCACGTTGTAGAACCAGTCGCCGATGGAGGTGTCGTCCTGCCAGGGGTCCTCGGCGATCTCGGCGGAGATGCCGCGCTCGATGTCCAGGACGCCGACCTTGTAGATCGCGGGGTCCGTGCCCTTCTGCGTGTAGACGGCCTGGCTCACGCCGCCGTGGCGCGCGGCGCTGGCGTTGTACAGGTGCGCCACCAGGTGCTCGCCATAGGTCCCGAAGGGCAGCGGGCCGTCGGTGTAGAGCAGCTCCGGCTGCAGCGTGTCCACCACGTCCCGGATGCGGCGGTACCAATCCTGGTGGTACTTCTCGTTGCGCGTATACCAGCCGTGCTCGAGCAGCTCGCTGTCGTTGTCGCGGTAGAGGGAGGCGTTCCTCGGGTCCGCGCCGTCGTAGGGCACCCCCGCGTAGGGGCCGGTCTTGTCCGCGCCGTGGGAGAGGGACATCCACGTGTAGGAGGCGCCCAGGTGCTCCGATACGCCAAACGGCAGGCCGAACTTCTCCGCCGCGCGCTTCCAGAGCAGGCAGATGTCCTTTTTCGGGCCGACGTTGACCGAGTTCCAGGGGTTGTGCTTGCTGGCAAAGTTGTCGAAGTTGTCGTGGTGCATGGCCTGGCCCACGAAGTAGCGCGCCCCGGCCTCGACGTAGAGCTGCATCAGCCCCTCGGGGTCGAAGTTCTCCGCCTTCCAGAGCGGGACCAGGTCCTTGTAGCCGAACTTGGAGGGATGGCCGTAGGTGCGCCAGTGGTAGCGGTACTGCTCGCTGCCTTCCTTATACATGTGGCGGGCGTACCAGTCGCCGTACATGGGCACGGACTGCGGCCCCCAGTGCGACCAGATGCCGAACTTGGCGTCCCGATACCACTCCGGGCAGCAGAACGTGCGCAGGCTGTCCAGGTTCGGGGCAAAGGGCCCCTTTGCGATGTCAAATGGGAATTCGCTCATCTTGGGTTCCTCCTGTTTTTCTTTCCAATGAAAATGCGGTTCAAGATCCAAACAGCGCGGCGATCCTGGGCGCAAGGGCCGCGGCCTCCTCCGGCGCTTCGCCGGCGCGCGCGGCCAGGACCACGGCGAGGAACGCGCGCAGCGCCCCGCGGGAGGCGCCCATGGCCGCGAGGTATTCCTCCCCCGCCGCCCGGCGGAGCGCCTCCAGCCCCGCGGGCGCGGCGTCCGGCAGCGGCGCGTCCTCCAGCAGGAAGAGCGTGCGCGCCACGTCCAGCCGCGCGTCCCCCCGGGCCAGGTTGGCCCAGTCCAGCGCCAGCAATCGCTCGCCCTGGCAGACGGCGTTGTCCGGGTGCAAATCCCCGTGGCAGAGGGCCTCCCCCGCGGGAAGCGACCGGGCGCGCGCGAGCGCCTCCCGGCGCAGCCCCTCCTCCAGGGGCGCGCGGGCGATCTGCCCGGCCAGGCGCGCACGCGCATCGGGCAGGCCGTCCTGCGGCCGGGCGCGCGCGGCGAGGATGCCGCGCTGCAGGTCCGCAAGGTCCCGCGCCGCCCGGCGCGGGTCCCCGCCGCGCAGCATCCGCTCGAGCAGGCTCTGGCCGCGCACGCGGTCAAAGACGATTCCCTCGCGGCCCAGGGCGCGCATCCGCCCGCGGCAGCGCGGCGCGGCCAGGCCGTGCGCGTCTGCGCAGCGCGCGCCCCGCAGCTCCGCCTCGACCGCCTCCGCCGGAACGCCGGGGTAGAAGAGCTTGCACACCCGCTCCCCCGGCAGGGCAAAGACCTCCGCCGTGCGGCCCGCGCCGATGCGCGCCCCGAGGCTCACGCCTCGCCCTGCGCCGCGCGCAGGGCAGGGAGGATGGCGCTCGGGTCCCCGTGGTAGACCATGCCGCGCATCCCCGCGCGCAGGGCGCCGAAGACGTTGGCCGGCTGGTCGTCGATGAAGAAGCACTGCGCGGGGTTGAGCCCGAAGTGCAGGCAGAACGTGCGGAAGATCTCCGGGTCGGGCTTGAGCAGATGCCAGTCCGAGGAAATGAACTCGCCGTCAAACCGCTCGATGTGCGGGATGTTCCGGCGCATGACGTCGTAGTGCCCGCAGACGTTGGAGAGGAGGTAGAGGCGGTAGCCCTCGTCCTTGAGGCGGCGGATCACCTCGCCCACGCCCGGGTAGGCGGGCATGTCCCGATACCAGGTGCGCACGATCTCCTCCGCCACGGGGTGCAGGTGCTGCGGGAGCCTGCGGCACGCCGCGGCGAGCAGCCCCTCGTCGTCCATCGTCCCATAGTCCGTCATGACCCATTCCACGCTCGCAAACAGCGCCTGCCGCACGAGCGGCCGGTCCTCCTCCCGCTCCACGCGCAGGAGATAGCGCTCGACATTGAAATCCAGCAGAACCTTTCCCATGTCAAAGACCACGTTGCGCACCATCGCTCTGTCCTCCCAAATTTTTGTGCTTGCCGTTTCGCCCCCATTATACCATAGGCGCCCCGGCTTGCCTACGGGGGAAACCGGCCGCGCCGCCCCGGGGATAAAAAAAGGAGAACCGCCGAAGCGATTCTCCGAAAAAGCAGCGTCCGGTCACGCGCCCGCCGGGGCGTGCCCTCTCTCCAGGTCGCGGAACAGGCGGCGCAGCACCAGCACCGCGGCCACGGCCAGGATAATCTCCGCCGTAAACTGCGCGTACGCCAGTCCATAGAGCGGGAAGAGCCAGTTCAGCACGAACAGCGCGGGGATCTCCAGCACGATCTTGCGCAGGATCGCGAAGATCAGCGCGTTGCGCCCCAGGCCCGTGGCCTGGAACACGCCCACGGCGATGAAGTCCATGCACAGGAAGGGCAGGCCCAGGCAGAACCCGCGCAGGAACGCCGCGCCGTAGGAGACGACGTCCGGGTTGGACATGAACATCTCCGTCAGCGGACCCGCGAAGAAGAAGTAGCCCAGCGCCACCACCACCATGAAGGACAGCGCGATCTTGACCGTGAAGAGCAGCGTCCCCTTCATGCGGGACACGTTGCGGCTGGCGTAGTTGTAGCTGATGAGCGGCATGATGCCCTGGGACACGCCCATGGAGATCTGCATGGGCACCTGGTTGATCTTCTGCGCGATGCCCATGGCCGCGACCGCGTTGGCGCCGTAGGCCGCGGTGAAGTTGTTGAGCACGGTCATGCCGGTGACGTTGAGCAGGTTCTGGATCGAGGCGGGGACGCCCACCCCGAAGACCCCCAGGACGATCTCCTTCTTCCAGCGGTACATCTTGGGGTGGATGCTGACGTAGGTGCGCCCGCGCTTGACGTAGAGCAGCACGAAGAAGTACAGGCACGCCACGCAGTTGGACAGGAACGTCGCCAGGCCCGCGCCCGCCGCGCCCATGTCAAAGCCCCAGGGCAGGATAAAGATGGGGTCCAGCACGATGTTGAGCAGACAGCCGCTCATCGTGCCCAGGCTCGCGTGGAGGGAGGCGCCCTCCGCGCGCACGAGGTAGGCCATGACCACGTTCAGGATCGCCGGCATCGCGCCCAGGTTCACCGTCCAGAACATGTAGCCCATCGTCGCGTCGTAGGTGGTCTCGTCCGCGCCGAGCAGCCCGAGCAGGGGCCCGGCAAACACCGTGCACAGCAGCGAAAACAGCAGCCCGCACAGGATGGAGCTGTAGAACCCGAAGGCCGAGCTCTTGTAGACCGTCTCGTAGTCCCTGCGGCCCAGGGCCCGGCTCATCATGCTCGAAGAGCCCACGCCGAACAGGTTGTTGATCGCGTTGAAGGCCAGCAGCACCGGCGCGGCCAGCGCCACGCCGGCGTTCTGGATGGGGTCGTTGAGCATCCCGACAAAGTAGGTGTCCGCCAGGTTGTAGAGCACCATGACCAGGGAGCTGAGGATGGTGGGCACGGCCAGCTTCATCACCGCCCGCGGCACCGGCAGCTTTTCAAACAGGTCAATTTTTTGTTGGTCTTCCATTTCCGTCGCCTTTCCCTTCCCTCGCCGCCGGTCCGGAAAAAAAGAGGGCCGGCAAACGGCATATGTATTCAGTATAGTTTAGAGCGCGCGCAAAAGCAATAGGCCGGGCGCAAAAAAGGAGAGGGGGATTCTCTCCCCTCTCCTTGCCCGCGGGCCGCCCTTCACTCGCTCCGCATCCGGACGCCCTTTTTGCAGACCGCCTCGATCTCGTCGCGCTTGCCCTCGATCAGCGGCTCCACCTGCCGCGCGCGCAGCGTGCGCACGCGCCGGTACACCGGATACGCGCCGCCCCACCCGAGGAACCCGGGGACGGCGAGCACCGCGCAGAGCCAGACGGCCGGCGGCGCCGCCGTGACCGCAAACGTCGCGCCCGCAAGGAAGACCGTGCCCGCAAGCCCCACGGCCAGCGCGGCCATCGTCGCCCGCTGGGAGACCGAGGCCTCCAGCGCGCGGATCGCGTCCAGACAGGCCTCGAACTGCCGCTCCAGCCGCGTCAGCTCCGCCTTGTTGAGGATGTGCCGGTCCCGCCGCAGGAAGAGGCGGATCTGCCCGCCCGCGCCCTCCTGCCGGTCCAGCTCCCAGCCCAAGCAGGCATAGCCGTCCAGGGCCTGCGACAGGCGCTCGCGCTCCACCGCGGCCTCTTTATAGTCGAAGGAAACAAAGGGCGTTTTTCCCGTTTGCATCATGTCATTTCCCTTTCTTCTGCCGGAATGGTCACCGCAAAGGTCGTGCCCTCGCCCGGCGCGCTCTGCACGGCGACGGTGCAGTCCATCATCTCCAGCGCGCGCTTGACCAGCGCGAGCCCCAGGCCGTTGCCCTCGGTGGCGTGGGAGGTGTCGCCCTGGTAGAACTTCTCAAACACGCGCGCGGCGGTTTCCGCGTCCATGCCGCAGCCCGTGTCCGAAACGCGCACGACGATGCCCGCCTCCGTCCTGCGCTCGGCGAGGGTCACGGTTCCGCCCGGCGGCGTGAACTTGAACGCGTTCGAGAGCAAATTCGTCCACACCAGCTCCATCAGCCCCGCGTCCAGGCGCACCGGCCGCTCGTCCTCCAAATCCGCCTCGAACTCGACGCCCTTCTTCTCCCACAGGTCCTCGAACTGCAGCGCGCACTCGCAAAGCTGCGCGCACAGGTCGTACGCCTCGGGCTGGGGGGAGATGGTCTGCTTTTCCAGCTTGTTGAGCTTGAGGATGTCCGTGATCAGCGTGGACAGGCGCTTGGAGGCGCGGAGGATCGTTTCGACGTGTTCCTGGCTCTCCGGCGCGCCAAGGTCCGCCCCGCGCAGGAGCTCCGCGGTGTTCAGGATCACCGCGATGGGCGTCTTGATCTCGTGGGAGACGTTGGAGAAGAACTCGGTCTTGAGCGTCTCGATGGAGCCGAGCGCCTCGACCATGCGGTTGAAGTCCTCCGTCAGGGCGTCCAGGCAGTCCAGGTGGTCCGGCGTGTGCACGGGCGGAAGGTAGACGGAAAAGTCCCCGCCCGCGACCTTGCCCGCGGCCTCGGCGATGCGGCGGATGGGCTTCTCGTAGAACCTGCGCGTATACCACTGGATGTACTTCGTAAGGCCCACGGCCACGAGCACCCAGTACAGCAGCACCAGGTGCACCAGCACGATGTCGCTGCACCCCAGCCGGTAGAGCAGCAGGATCAGCCCCACGTGCACGCCGCTGAAGAGCATCAGGCACCCCAGCGAGAGGAAGAAGACGTACCGCGGCAGGCGGATGCCGTCAAAGTACTTGGGCAGCGGACTCATTTGAGCACCGCCTTGTAGCCCAGGCCGCGGACCGTCGCGATCGAAAAGCCCGTGCACCCGGAGAACTTGTCGCGCAGCTTGGTGATGTAGACGTCCACCGCCCGCAGCGTGCTCTCGCTCTCCATGCCCCAGAACTCATCCATCAGCTGGGCCCGGGTGAAGGTCTTGTTCGGATAGGAGAGGAGCTTGAACAGGATGTTGAACTCCCGCATGGTCACGGGCACCTCCTGGCCGTCCACCACGGCGGAGACGGCGTCCGCGTCCAGGACCAGGTTGCCGTGGGTCAGCTTGTGCGTGGCCTCGATGTTGGCCCGGCGCAGCAGCGCGCGCACGCGCATGAGCAGCTCGTCCAGCTCGATGGGCTTGACCATGTAGTCGTCAATGCCCAGCTGAAAGCCGCGGCGCTTGGCGGGCATGTCGTCGCGCGCGGACATGAACAGGATCGGGATGTGCCCGTTCACCCGCCGCACCGCGCGCGCAAACTCAAACCCGTCCACGCCCGGCATCATGATGTCTGAGATGATCAGGTCGTAGTGCTTATTGTACATCTCCTGGCAGGCGTCGTTGCCCCCGAGGCAGCCCGTCGCCGTGAAGCCGGAGTCGTTCAGATACGTGCAGACCGCCCGGTTCAGCTCCGGATCGTCGTCCACGACCAGAATGTGAATCATGCTCTCTCCTCCCCCTGCGATGCACGGCCAGTATACCGGCGCTTCGTTTGCGGTATGTTGGAGATTTGTTTCTGTTTTGTTAAAGCGCGTCCCCCGGTTTCTTCCCTGCGGGATCTGCGCCGCGCTGGGCGGCCGCCTGCCTGGCCAGGCGCTCCTTGGCCTGCCCGACGCTCTCGCCCTCGCGGGCAAAGAGGCGCTCCACAAAGCCGTCGCTCACCTTTTCAAACCCGCCGACCACGCTGTCCTCCATCTTTTTGTACCCGCCGACCACGGTGTCCTCGATCTTCTTGTATCCGTCCACGACCTTCTTTTCGATCTTCTCGTTTGTGCGCTTCCAGGTTTCAAAAGACATTTTGGTTTGCTCCTTTCCGTTCTCGGTCTTCTGGAATTCTGCGCCGCGCGGGTTTGCGAATCCTTGCGGTTTTGTTTGGGAATTGTGAATCCGCGCGTCCTACGCGGTCTGTCCCTCCAGGGACAGGGGCAGCGCGACGTCCTGCGTGGCAAAGTCCGTGCAGAGGAAGTCGCCCGCGCCGTCGGAGAGGCTGTAGTCGCCGATTGCGCTCTGCGCGCGCCAGGCCAGGCACAGGCCCGTCTGCTCGTCGACGATCATCGTGCGCGTCCAGGTGAAGCCCAGGAAGCTGCGCGCGCAGGTATAGACCAAGCCGGTGCGGCCGGCGACCTCCTGCTCGCCCACGCACTGGGCCCGCTCCCGCAGCCGGGGCGCGGCCCGCTGCGCGCCGTCCAGGCCGCGGCGGTACATCCGGTAGTGCGCAGGCCAGGTGATTTCCGCAGGGACCGCAGCGGCCTCCGTGGCCGGGGCGGCCCCCATGGCCGGGGCGGCCCCCATGGCCGGGGCGGCCCCGGCGGCCTGCGCGGGGAGGCAGCCCAGGGCAAAGGCTCCGCATAGGAGCAGCGCGCAGATGGCGGTCCTCCAGGGGTTCTTCATGTTTTTTCCTCCTTGCATTCGCAGATTTCAGGGCGCGGGCGCTGCACAACAGGCCCTGCCGCTCCCGACGACGCCTGCAAGTATAGACGGGGTTTGTTTCGATTGGATTGCCAAAGGGTTTGCGGGGAATGAATGCACAGCTCCCGCGGATTCACACTTCCCAAACAGAATGCAAACAAACCGGAAACGGCCTCGCCCTAGGATGGCTGCATGGCACGCGCGGGGCCGCGGGCCTGCGGACCGTATCCGACTACGTGGTCAAGGACCCGCGGGGAGCGACATGGACGGGGTGATCCGGGGTATCCAGGAGGGGCCTGGCGGACCCGGACAACAACTGGAACCGCTTCGTCCTGCGCCTCTGGGACGACATCGACGCCGGCGCGCGGCGCGCGCTCTTTGAGAACTTCGCCCGGAACGGCTCGTTCCTGCAGAGCGAGCGGAACGACGAGCTGCGCCGCAAGTACAACTGCAACATCCCCTGGACGATGCTCATCGACCCCACCTCCGCCTGCAACCTGCACTGCACGGGCTGTTGGGCGGCGGAGCACGGCAATCGGCTCAACCTCAGCTATGCGGAGCTGGAGGACATCCTCCGCCAGGGCAAGGAGCTGGGCATCCACTTCTACCTCTTCTCCGGCGGCGAGCCGCTCGTGCGCAAGGCGGACATCCTGCGCCTCTGCCAGGCGCACCCGGACTGCGAGTTTTCCGCCTTCACCAACGGCACCCTCATCGACGAGGCCTTTGCCGACGAGATGCTGCGCGTCAAGAACTTCCTCCCCGCCATCTCCGTCGAGGGCTTTGAGGAAGCGACGGATTCCCGCCGCGGCGCGGGCACGTTCCGCCGCGTGGAGCGCGCCATGGCTCTGCTGCGCGAGCGGAAGCTGCCCTTTGGCATCTCCTGCTGCTACACCCGTCAAAACGTGGAGGTCATCGGCAGCGAGGCGTACTTTGACCAGATGATCGCCTGGGGCGCGAAGTTCTGCTGGTTCTTCACCTACATGCCCGTGGGCAGCGACGCGGTGCCGGACCTGATGGTCACGCCTGAGCAGCGCCGCTTCCTGTACGAGCAGGTGCGCGCGTTCCGCGCCACAAAGCCCATCTTCACCATGGACTTCTGGAACGACGGCGAGTACGCGGGCGGCTGCGTCGCGGGCGGACGGCGCTACCTGCACATCAACGCCAACGGCGACATCGAGCACTGCGCCTTCATCCACTACTCGGACTCCAACATCCGGGACAAGTCGATCCTCGAGGCGCTGCAGTCGCCGCTGTTCCGCGCCTACCACGCGGGCCAGCCCTTCAACGACAACCCCTTGCGCCCCTGTCCGCTCCTGGACAACCCGCGCGCTGCAATCCATGGTGCACGCCACCGGCGCGCACTCCACGGACCTGGAGAGCCCGGAGGACGTCGACGCGCTCGCCGGAAAGTGCGCGCGCGGCGGAAAACTGGGCGCCGGTGGCGGACTCTCTCTGGGCCTGCTCCGGCAAGTGCTCGTCCTGCAGGACGCGCGCCTGATCCGCGTCCCGTTGCTGCGCCCGCCCGGATTCGTCCGGGATATGGAAACGCATTGGAAATGGGCATTGGACTTTTTCCGCCGCGCGTCCTACAATGGGGAGAAAAGGAGGGTTTATTCCGTGAACAAGACGCGTCTTGTCCTCTTCTACTCCTGGTCCGGCAACACGCGGCGGACCGCGCGCCTGCTCGCCGAGCGGGCGGGGGCAGACCTTGTGGAGCTGGAACCCGTCTCCCCCTACCCCGCCGACTACGCCCAGACCGTCCGCCAGGCCGGCCGGGAAATCCGCCAGGGGGTCTGCCCGGCGCTGCGCCCGCTGTCCCTGGACCTGTCCGGCTGCGAGGCGCTCTTTCTGGGCACGCCGAATTGGTGCGGCACGATGGCGCCGCCCCTGCAGTCCTTCCTGCGCCAAGCCCTGCCGCAGGGCCTGCGCATCGCGCCCTTCTGCACGCACGGCGGGGGCGGCGCGGGGCGCATCGCCGCGGACCTTGCGCGCCTGTGCGCCGGGTGCGAGGTGCTCCCGCTGCTCTCCCTGCGCGGGGACGAGGTTTCCGCCGCGGGGCCCGCGATCGACCGCTGGCTAGAGCAGATCGGCCTTGCGCCGGACCGCCTGGAAGGGGGATGCCGCGATGAAGCATAAGCCCGCCCTGCGGCACGCCGTCGACCTGCTGATGACGATCGCTCTCCTGCTGCTGATGGCCTATGTGCTCACGGACCAGGCGGTCCACGAGTGGCTGGGGATCGGCTTTTTCGCCCTGTTCGTCCTGCACCACCTGCTGAACCTCTCCTGGTTCCGCGCCCTGGGCAAGGGGCGGTACTCTGCCCCGCGCGTCCTCTCCACGGTGCTGGACGCCCTGGTGCTGGTGAGCATGCTGGCGCAGATGGTCAGCGGGATCGCCATGTCCCGCAGCGCGCTGCCGTTCCTCGACCTGCCGCTGCCCACGTCCGCGGCGCGGCTGCTCCACCTGGCCTGCGGCTATTGGAGCCTCCTGCTCGTCGGCCTGCACCTGGGGGCGCACTGGGGCGCGTTCCTGTCTCTCGGGCGCAAGGCGCTGCGCCGCGGCCGGCCGCTGCCCGCGTGGGGGCGGAACGGCCTGCGACTGGGCGCGGCGCTCCTTGCGGGCGCGGGCCTGTTCTGCTTCCTGCGCCAGGGAATTCCTTCCTATTTTTTCCTGCGGACGGAGTTCGCCTTCCTCGATTACGAAGCGTCCGCCCTGCAGGTCCTGGGCGAGCTGTTCTGCATTCTGGTCCTGTGGGTCCTCGCCGGCACCTGCCGCAGCGGTGCGCCCAGCGCGGGGACCGGCGCAGGCGGACGGCGGGCGCGCGCTGAATCTCTCTCCGCCGCCTTGGGAGCGGCCCGAAAAAAAGAGGCTGTACAGCCTCTTTTTTTCGGGTCCTGTGGGGTCTCGCCGGTACCTGCCGCAGCGGTGCGCCCAGCGCGGGGAGCGGCGCAGGCGGACGGCGGGCGCGCGCTGAGTTTCTCCCCAGCGCTTGGAAGGTGCTCCAAGCGCCGGGAATTGCAAAAAAAGAAGCTGTACAGCGTTTTTTGCTGTACAGCTTCTTTTCCATTGGTGCGAAGGACGGGACTTGAACCCGTATGG
>ERZ827492.596-NODE-596-length-33230-cov-3.506556_pt1 | contig 33230 bp, 28 predicted proteins | sample MGYA00519704_ERZ827492 | MGnify/ENA primary metagenome ERZ827492 (study PRJEB31778, sample SAMEA3449325) | human gut metagenome | biome: human gut; feature: human-associated habitat; material: faeces | place: United Kingdom | collected 2010/2012 ... | reverse complement strand
TTCATGCGCAAGTCAATGAGACAAAACCCGCCAGGGCGCTTTTGTTTCATTGTGTCACAGGGGTCAGACCCCTTGGCACATGAATGCGAGCAAGACGGAGTCATAGGAGCACATTTCTTGGCACGGGACCGAGTTTGCGCCAAGTCTTGTGGTCTTGTGACTGAGGCAGCGAGCACAGGAGCGCACTACTTGGCGGAAGCGCCACGAATTGCGGTGTGGTGGCTAGAGGCGCGACCACAGATGCACATTCCATGGCAGAATCACGAGCAGGTGCCACAAAATGCTGCGTTGTGGTCAGCGAGGCATGACGCTATGCGCCCATCGAGAAATCTGCCCCCCTGGCACACGTGCGTCATTGGGGGGGGAGTATCTCGTCTTATTATATTGTTATAAATTGCTATATTTTGCTATAATTTGCTATAGAATCAACAGGTATCTCTTCACAGGGAGTCAAGATGGTCCAGCTTGCAACACGCGTTGATGACGCATCGGGCGAAATGTTTAAGTCAATTACAAAGCGGCTCGGCACCACCCCGGCTGATGCCATGCGCATGTTCGTCATGGCCTTCAACGCCAATCAGGGATTCCCCTACGATGTAAGGCTTTCGTCATCGTCCGAGCCCTTCCGCACGGAAGACGAGGCACTCGATTTCGTTGACAATCTTGCCGCAGAAATGATTAGCGATGCGCGGTGAGATCTGGACTGTGTGCGCTTCGGGCTACGCCTCCAAGCCTCGACCGGCCGTCATTGTTCAATCAGATAAGGTCGAAGGATTTGACTCCACGATTGTCTGTCTCTTCACCACCGATGACAGCATAAGTGCCCCAACGAGAGTGAAAGCGACACCGACCGAAGAAAACGGCTTATCTCAAACTTGCTGGATAATGGCGGAAAAGCCCATCGCAATAAAGAAATCGACCCTTGGCATAAGAACTGGCACATTAGATTCAGAGACACTCTCCGAACTCGATGCCGCACTGCGTATTGTCCTCGAACTTGATTAGCTCTAGATACTGGATAGCGTATCACGGTGTCTGACCTCAAGACGCGTTCTCTTAATTAACCGCCAGACAGATCACAGCTGCCCGGTTGCATAGCGGGGCATATGGTGCGACCAGAGCAACTGGATCTCGAAGCTCTGGCGTACCCCATGTCCCGCATTCCAACCGGCAAGTAGCGTCTCCCTAATTCGCAACCACGTTGACGACGGTCGGGGCAACGATGGTCTTGCGCACGGTAAGCCCCTCGATGCGGTCGGCAACGGCCTCGAGAGCCGCGGCGACGATCTCGTCCTCGCTGGCATCGGCGGCCGTCGTGATGTGGCCGCGCACCTTGCCGCCGATCATGACGGCGCGCTCGACCTCGTCAGCCTTGGTGGCCTCCTCATCGAAGCTCGGCCAGCTGGCAGCATAGGCACTGCCCTCCTTGCCGAGTGCCTCGGTCCACAGCTCGTCTGCCCAGTGCGGGGCATAGGGAGCGAGCAGCAGCACGAGCGTTGTGGCGACCGCACGGCACAGCTCCTTGTCGCGTGCATCCTCCACCGTGGCGTTGAGATAATCGGCCGTCATGTTGGAAAGTTCCATGATGGCCGCGAGTGCCGTGTTGAAGTTGAAGCGCTCGATGTCGGCGCCCACCTTCTTGATGGTCGCATGCATCTGGCGATTGAGCTCCTTGGCGAGCTGCCCGTCATCGGCCGGGCCCTTCGCGTCGACGAGGTTCCACACCTGGCCCCAAGTACGCTTGAGGAAGCGCGCCATCGCAGCGCAGCTCTTGTCATCCCACTGTAGGTCCTTGTCGGGCGGCGCCATGAACAGGATGCACGCGCGCGCGGCATCCACGCCGTACTCGTCGATGAGCGACTCGGGCGACACGACATTGCCCTTGGACTTGGACATCGTCTCGCCCTTGGAGTCCTTGACCATGCCCTGGCACAGCAGGTTCGTGAATGGCTCGTCGAAATCGAGCATGCCGGCATCACGCGCGACCTTGGTCCAGAAGCGCGAGTACAGCAGGTGCAAGATGGCATGCTCGATGCCACCGATGTACTGATCGACGGGCATGAAGCGATCGGCCTTGTCCTTGGCAAAGGGCAGGCTCTTGTTGTGCGGGTCGGTATAGCGCAGGTAGTACCACGAGCTGCACGTGAAGGTGTCCATGGTGTCGGTCTCGCGATGCGCGGGCTTGCCACACACGGGACAAATGCACTCGTAGAACTCCTTGGAGTCCTTGAGCGTTTCGCCCGCGGCGATGTCGATGTCCATGGGGAGAATGACCGGCAGGTCCTGTTCGGGAACGGGCACCAGGCCGCACTCGTCGCAGTAGATCATCGGGATGGGATTTCCCCAGTAGCGCTGACGGCTGATGAGCCAATCGCGAAGGCGGAAGTTCACGATACCCTGGCCCAGGTCGCGCTCGGCGAGCCAGTCGATGACCGCCTGCATGCCCTCGGAGTCGTGTCCGCCGGGCATGCCGGTGAACTGCCCGGACTGCACCATGATGCCGTCGCCGGCATAGGCCTCGTCCCAGTCCACGTCGGTCACCTCGAGGTCGCGCACGTCGGCAAGTTCGGTGGCAAGCGGGCTGTCTGCGGGCACAACGACCGGCGGGATGGGCAGGCCGTACTTGCGTGCAAACTCGAAGTCGCGCTGGTCGCCACAGGGCACGGCCATGACGGCGCCCGTGCCGTAGTCGGTCAGCACGTAGTCGGAAACCCAGACCGGCACCTTGGCACCGTTGACGGGGTTGATAACATAGCGGCCCGTGAACGCGCCGTGCTTCTCGCGGTCGCCCATCGTACGCTCGACGGCCGTGGCGGCGGCCGCAACCTTCTGCACCTCGCGCACCTCGGCCTCGTACTCGGTGCCCGCGATCAGGCGCTCGACGAGCTTGTGCTCGGGCGCGAGCATGAAGAAGGTGCAGCCGAAGAGCGTGTCGGGACGCGTCGTGAACACGGTGATAGTCTCGTCGGTGGGCTCGCCCGTCTCATCGCAGAGCGTGAACTTCACCTCAGCACCCTCGCTGCGGCCAATCCAGTTGGCCTGCATCTGCTTGACGCGCTCGGGCCAGACAGGCAGCTTGTCGAGATCATCAAGCAGCTCTTGAGCGTAATCGGTGATCTTGAGATACCACTGGTCGAGCTCGCGGCGCTCGACGGTGGAGTGACAGCGCCAGCACGTGCCCTGCTCGACTTGCTCGTTGGCGAGCACCGTCTTGCAGTCGGGACACCAGTTGACAGGATTCGACTTGCGATACGCCAGGCCCTTCTCGTACATTTTGAGGAAGAACCACTGACCCCAGCGGTAGTAGTCCTCCTTGCACGTGATGACCGTGCGGTCCCAATCGTAGGAAAGGCCCATGCGCTTGAAGCTCGCCATCTGGGTATCGATGTTCTCGAAGGTCCATGTCGCCGGATGGCTGTGATGCTTGATGGCGGCGTTTTCGGCCGGCAGGCCAAAGGCATCCCATCCGATGGGATGCAGCACGTCGTAGCCGTTCATGTGCAGGTAACGCGCGTAGACATCGCCGATGGTGTAGTTGCGCACGTGGCCCATGTGGATGTCGCCACTCGGATACGGGAACATCTCGAGCACGTACTTCGCAGGGCGCTCGGATGCCTCGTCAAGCTTGAATAGCTCATGCTCCGCCCAGTACTGCTGCCATTTGGGTTCGATGGAATGCGGATCATACGCCTCGTGCATGGCCAACCTCCGATGTGCCGTCAGATACGTGCGTCAGATAAAACAGTGACACATCATACCGCAGCGTCACGACGATGACGCGCTCAAACGCCGCTAAAACGCGATGAGGCCCAGATGCTCGAGGAGTATCTTGAGGCCGATGGCGATGAGCACGATACCGCCCGCGATCTGCGCCGGCTTCTCGAAGCGTGCCCCAAAGCGGTTGCCCACGACGACGCCGACGAGCGAGAGGACGAAGGTCGTGCAGCCAATGATGAGCGCGGCAGCCACGATGTCGATCTGCAGAAACGAGAAGCTGATGCCGACGGCCAGCGCGTCGATGCTGGTGGCGATGGCGAGCATGAAGAGCTCGCGCAGGTCGAGCTTATGCGTGGACGTTTCGTCGTCCTCTTCCGCATCTTCGTCATGGAAGGCATCCCACAACATCTTTCCGCCAGCGAGCGCGAGCAACGCAAAGGCGATCCAATGGTCGACCGCCGTGACGTAGACGGCAAACGCGCTGCCCACCAACCAGCCAATGACCGGCATGAGGCCCTGGAAGACGCCGAAGAACAGCGCGATGACGAGCGCATGGGCGTAGTTGACGCGATGCATGCCCAGGCCCTTGCAGACGGACACCGCAAACGCGTCCATCGACAGGCCGATGCCAATGAGGAATATCTCGACGAATCCCACGGAGACCCTAGGCGACGGCATCCGGTTCGGTCGGTTGGCCTTCGGCCCGGTTCACGTCCATAAGCTCGCGTTGGAGTTGTTGCATCGTGGGCGGTACCCAGGTGATGGCGTCCGCGCCGGCATCGATCGTGCTCCTGATTGAGGTGGCATCCTTGCCACCACTCGCGATGATGGGAATCTCCGGAAAGCGCTCGCGCACCTTCTCGACGACCATTGGCGTGTCCTTGCCAGCAGCGACGTTGACCACCTTGGCACCGGCCATAATCTTGGTGGCAATGAGCTCGTCAAAGGTCACAACCGTAAGGACGACGGGGATGTCGATGCTCGAGGAAATCTGATGTACGTCCTCGATGCTCGTGGGCGAATTGACGACGACGCCGTAGGCACCCTGCATCTCGGACTGGACCGCCATCGCCTTCGAGCGCGTGCCCGTGGTGGTCGTGCCGGCGACACCCGTGAAGACCGGGCGACCCGAAGCGGTCACGAGCCCCTGCGTGATGATGGGCTGGCAGGTGAAGGGGTACACGGCGAGCACGGCGTCGGCATCGCAATTGCAGATGATGGCCAGGTCCGTGGAGAAGACGAGCGACTTGATGCGACGGCCGAAGAACGAGATGCCCGGACAGGCGTCGATCTGCCGGGGAACGTGCAGCGCGGCGGGCGCGTGACGGTACACGCCGTCGATGGCCTTGGAATCGCAGCGCGTGACGATGGTATCGAGGTGCATGACGTCTGCCGGCGCGGAGGAAGAGCTCCCGTCATTGCGGGAGCGCATGCCCTTGAGGGCGCGAATCTTGTGAAGTGGCGATTTGCTCTTCATCGTCAGTCCTAACTCGAGGCGCCCTACAGGCCCCATCTCCAAAGGGGAGACAATGATAGCAATTCGCCTCGTTCCCGCGATGCTCGTCGCCGAAATTTAAGGAGATTCTAAAATGAAACAGTTGCTCTGTGTCAGGGGGTCTGACCCCCTGACACATTGGGGAGACGCCGAGCGCAGAATCGAAAACTCCGCAGAATAGTGCATGTCGCAGGCTATACTTCAGTCGATATCCAAACTTCGCTCAAGGAGGCACGTCATGGAACAGGCCACGTTCGATTACGTCGCACCGCGCGTCGACATTCTCTCGACATCACAGGCCAGTACGCAGGTGACCAAGGACGCGGCGCTCGCATGGAAGGAAGCCGTCGCTGCCGACAACAGCGATGCAGCCGTCGAGCAGGCAACCGAGCAGCTGCTCGACATCCTCGAGGGACGCCCCACCACCATCGACGGCGTCATCGCCTTTGCGCAAGGCCCCGCCAAGGAGATGTTCGGCGAAGAGGCAGCCGCCCAGATTTTGGCGAAGCAGGAGCAACGCAAGGCCGACGGCGCGAAGTGGTGCGACTGCGACGCCTGCACCGCCGCCACCGAGATCCTCGCCCATTTCGGCCGCGTGGAGCTGTAGGGCAGGCAAATAGATGGTCAATTAATCGGGTGATCCTCGTGATCTTATTCACCACGTAAAGAAGCATGAGAATGCCTCTTTCTAGGTGTATACTGTATACACCAAAAGGAGGGCCTCATGGAAACTGCAGTTGTCTCAGGTCGGGTGGAGCAAACGGTAAAGGAACGCGCCGATCGCGTCATCCGGGCTTCCGGGCTCACGGTTGCCGACGTGATAAAGGCCACGTTGTCTTCGATTGCCAAGACCGGGGAGCTCCCCGAGGCCCTCGTTGCACCCGCTGGTAAATCAGAGCCAGGCAATCAGTTTGCTCGATTCGCCCAATTCGTGGACACGCTTCCGCCAGCACCCGAGGCTTTCGCGAGCATGTCAGACACGCAGATGAAGGAATTTCTGGGTGGGCGCGATGTATAGGGTATTGCTCGACACCAACATCCTTTTGGATAGCGTCATTCCCAACCGGCCTCAACATGACGACGCCCTGGCATTACTTAACTGGTGCAACAGTAGTGGAGATTACGGGTTTGCGGCAGCGACTTCCTATAACGACGCGTACTACGTTTTGTGCCGCGCCTACAACGAGGCAATTGCGCGCGAGGCACTTGAGCGCCTTTTGGGTCTGGTGGCAGTCGCTCCCGTTTCCGCAGAGGAGTGCGACCGCTCCCTCCGGAGCAACGAGCCCGATTTCGAGGACGGACTCGTACGCGCCTGCGCAGAGCTAAACGGGGCGGATTTCATTATCACGCGTGACGAAGATGCTTTTGCGGGCAGCAAGGTGAAAAGTGTCACGGCAAAAGAGTTCCTGTTCACGGTCGATCACGAAGACAGGGAATTGCTGGCTGCCCTTCTAGGCTGCGAAACAATCTAGCCCCTACACCGCTGGGCTCGTGAGGCGTAGGATATTGCGGCCAAACTCGTAGCCGTACGGCGGCTCGGCCACCCAATCGGCCCTGAAGTCGCGGGTCGTAGTCGAGATGCTTTCCCCGCGGTTCACCGTCAGGTACTCGTCACTCCATATGTCGCGGTCGAAGGCGAGCAGCCCACCGTCCTCGCTCTCGATGATCACCGCCTGCACGCATTTGAAGTCGATGAGTCGCCGCGATCCCTTGACGAGCAACGCCGTATCCACCACCACGAGTATGTCGGCCACCTGAAAGCCGCACTCCACGCGCGTCACGTGCTTGCCCGGCGGCGTCCACAGCTCCCCCTTCGCCGGCTCGGCACGCAGAATCGCGACCTCCTCCTCGATGAAGTCCGGCCCCAACGCAAGTGTCTCGTGCTCGTTCACGAGGTCGATTGCAAAGCCGTCGAAGACGAGCCGCGCGGTCTTGTATATGTGGTCGCTCTCGCCGTCGAGGCAATAGCCCTCGTACGCGACGAGCTCGCGCCCGATGCACGAGCGCAGAAGCGCCAGCGCTGCATCGTCAAACTGACGGCTAATTTCTATCAGGCTCATGACAATCGCCTTCCCACTCGCGCACTCGTAGTATATTGACGCACTAAGCATACTGCATCGACCACCATATAGGAGGGTGTTCATGGAACGCGAGAACGCATGGAAGAGCTATAGCGACAAGGATCTCGATGAGCTCGAGAAACTCAGCAACGATTACATCGAGTTCATCTCGGAGAACAAGACCGAGCGCGAATGCGTGAGCGCCTCGATCGCTCTGGCCGAAAAGGCCGGGTACAAGTCGCTCGCCAAGGCCATCAAGAAGCAGCGCAAGCTCAAGGCCGGCGACAAGGTCTACGCCCAGACGCACGGCAAGGCCCTCATCTTGGCGGTGCTCGGTACCGACCCGCTCGAGGACGGCTTCAACATCTTGGGCGCCCACATCGACTCGCCTCGCCTCGACGCCAAGCAAAACCCGCTCTACGAGAACACGGATATCGCTCTGCTCGACACGCATTACTATGGCGGCATCAAGAAGTATCAGTGGGTCACGCTTCCGCTGGCCATCCATGGCGTTATCGCCCTCAAGGCTGGCAGGTCCATCGAGGTTCGCGTGGGCGAGGACCCGTCCGATCCCGTGTTCTGCATCTCGGACCTGCTTCCCCATCTGGGTCAGAAGCAGATGGAGAAGAACGCCAAGGAGGTCATCGACGCCGAGGACCTCGACGTGATCGTGGGCAGCAGGCCGCTCCTGTTCGAGAAGGACAAGCTCAACGACAATTCGCCCGCATGGGAGAAGGTCGCCGAGAAGGAGCCGGTCAAAGCTTCCGTGCTCAAGTACCTCGCCGAGTACTACGGCATCGAGGAAGAGGACTTCCTCTCCGCCGAGCTCGAGATCGTGCCGGCCGGTCGCGCGCGCGAGATGGGCTTCGACCGCTCCATGGTGATCGGCTATGGCCAAGATGACCGCGTTTGCGCCTACACATCGCTCGTCGCCCAGCTCGCCATCGAGAATCCCAAGCGCACCGCTGTCACCGTGCTGGTCGACAAGGAGGAGATCGGTTCCGTGGGCGCCACGGGCATGGAGTCGCTGTTCTTCGAGAACACCATCGCCGAGATCATGGAACTCGCCGGAGAGGGCGGGCAGCTCAAGCTGCGTCGCGCGCTCGGTGCGTGCAAGATGCTGTCCTCCGACGTCTCCGCCGCGCTCGACCCTTGCTATGCGAGCGTCTTCGAGCCCAAGAACGCCGCCTACATGGGCCGCGGCCTCGTCTTCAACAAGTACACGGGAGCGCGCGGCAAGAGCGGCAGCAACGACACGTCCGCCGAGTTCGTCGCCGAGGTGCGCAAGGTCATGGATGATGCCGGCGTTGCGTTCCAGACCGCCGAGCTCGGTCGCGTCGACATCGGTGGCGGCGGCACGATCGCCTACATCCCGGCCAAGTACGACATGGACGTCATCGACAGTGGCGTGGCCGTGCTCTCGATGCACACTCCCTGGGAGATCACGAGCAAGGCCGACATCTACGAGGCCCGCAAGGGCTACGAGGCGTTCCTCAAGAACGCGTAGGTGACATTTAGCTGATAGCCTTAAACGGGCGGTCGCACTTTGCGGCCGCCCGTTTCGATTGACCAACGTCACTTCATTCCATTGGGATGCATGAAACTGACGATTATGTGAGACCGCGGCAAGACCCGTGTAAGAAAATTTCGATTATGTGTGACTAATCGCAAAGCAACTTTCACACAATCGAGAAAACCCTACAATCACGGCTGGCCAACTTCACAAAATCGTAAATTTCCCGCACCCCCGTACCGCCGGCTACACATAATCGAAATTTCTTTGCATGCGAGCCCTATCACATGCGCACCATCGCAAATCGAAAGCCGCGCTTCTTACTGCTTATCAAAACTGATAAGGCGGCGAGGTATCGCAAAGGCGATGATGCCAGCAGCTAGATACACGATGCCCGTAATTGCGAACAGAGCATAGTTGTTGGAGCCTGCACCAAGGGCGATGAGAACCGGTATGAGCCACGCTCCAAGGTTCTGCAACGTCGCTTGCAGACCGCCTGCAACACCCATTATCTCCGGCTCGCGGATAATCTCCTTCAACATGCCCAGAAGCGCCTTGCCAAGCGGATTCACAACGCCATTGAAAAAACCAGTTATGCCCAACAGCAAAACGACAAGCTCGCCATTGGGTATGAACCATCCGAACACGCATATCAGGAAGATACATAAGCATCCGCTCAAAATGCACGCCTGCGTTCTCTTCATGCCAATCTTTTCGAGAACGAACGGAAACAGGATGCTCACAGCCATCATTCCAAAGCTGTTGAGCGTAACCATGTTATTTGCAAAGATCTCCGTTACCCCTTTCGAGGCTACGACAGCAGCCGTCAGACTCGACGCGAAGGTCGTGCCAGCTCCCATGGGCAAGGCAATGACCAGTGAGGCGATCCAAACCCAGGGTCGCTTGAAAACAGCGAGATACTCGGAAATGCCAATATGGCTGCCAGCTGACTCTGCCGCCTTCTGCGGCGTCTTTCCCAGAAGCATGAAGCACAGGACACCAACTGTGGATACGACGCTCGTGGCGGTGAGGACGGCCATCGTCGATTCAAAAAGGGCGGGAAACTGCACGCCCAGTGTAATGCCCACCGGCGCTCCTGCGACGTAAAACCCCATCGCCAAGGCAATGCGATTCTTGAACCATAAGCTTAGGTACTTGAGCGAATTCGCATTGAGCCCGGCAAGGCCAAATCCTATGACGAAAGTCGCAAGATAATATAGCCAGAACTGGCCTGTGGGATAGAATGCGACACGCATCCATACACCAGCCAACGATATAAGAGCGCCAATCTTCATGGCAGTCGAGACTTGTATCTTGTCTCCAAGAACACCAAACGGAATGGCAAACACGGCTCCGGTGAGAAAAGAAGCGGACGCGAGCACGCCAACATCGGCTGGATTGATTCCGTAATCGCTTACCAAACGCGCGCCAACGCCGCCGGTAACGCCCACTGCACACTCGAGCGCGACGTGGCACAAAAAGATTCCTGCAAGGGCAATCCACTTCTTGGCCCCGTAAGGGTCAAGAATACGCTGATCCGCGAGGGGCTTTGACGCGCAAGCCCCTCGCTGCTCTTCATTTAACGACATGGTCCATCTCCCTGCACTACCAGCTGTTGATGCGTTTATGAAACACATCGGCTGAAATAAGCGAATAATCCCTCATAGTGCATTTCTCCAAATCTCTCCTGGTCACCCACAAGACGAAAGACCAGGTCGTCTTTTGCTATTCACCGGAGGGAGGCTTGGGAATGAAGATGTCGCGTTTTTTCGCATCATTGGCGACATGATTGTCTGCCATGCCCATGCGCTCGTAGGAGGTAAGCTCCCTCTCCTCCTGAGCCTCCTCGACACGCTTTTCGTCAGCTGCACTTTCATCTGCCATGATGGTCTCTCCTTTTCTTTAGATCGTCAGCAATATCGCAAGACCTGGAACTCACCTAACGATGCGTTCCGTAGTCGCAAGTTGCCAACATGAACGAATGGGGGGTGCCCAGCCGGTTGGGGGCAAAACTCAGGGAAATAGCCGGCTGGGCAAACGGATGGACGGTACTACTTGCCTTCCAGATCCGGACGCACCGGAAGCACCTTCTTCTTGACGTAGAGAGTGAGCACAACCGTAAGCACGAGGCTGACGATTGCAAGCCCGACGATGAGCGGCAGGCACGCGGCCCACACACCACCAGCGCCATCGATGAGGGCACTGGGCAGCGTCACTCCGAGAGCGCCACCGATGTTAGCGCCAATCATCATGATGCCCATAGCCATCGAGAGCGTCTTGGGATTCTTCAGGATATCGGGCACCCAAGCAAACGCCACCGGCATGTTGATCGTGGAAACGAACGAGTACCAGATGATGAAGATTGCCATGATGGCAGCCGGGACACTGAATACGACGAGGAACGTCACGATACTCACGGCGCATATCGCCAACATCAGCCAACCGCGCTTGGTCGGCTTGACGATATTGATGATGATGCCAATGAGCACACTGCCGACAATGCCGCCAAGAGATCCCAGAGAAACCAGATTATTCGCATCTGCAGGATCCAGACCAGCGCCCATGGGGCTCGACAGGTAAGCCGGATACAGGCCAGTGTAAACAGAACATCCAAACGCCAGACCACCGCAGATGAGGGTGAGCAGCCAAGGGCCTGGCTCCTTCAAACCATCGACGATCGAAGCCTTCTCCTCTGGCTCATCGGCGCCATCGGCATCGGCAGCTTGCTGACCCGGATTCTTAATGAACAAAATGAACAACACGAGGGCGATGATCTGGCAAACGCCAACAACAATCCACTCGCCCTGCCAGCCGAATGCAGGGACGACGCCATTAGCGATCTGAGCGACCAGAAGCTGCGCGACAGGAACCCAAATAACCCAGATACCATTGGGCAAGCCTCGTTGTTCAGGAGCGAAGCTTGCCGAGATAATCGCGACGCTTACCATGGTCAGACAGCCATAGGAAACAGCGTCGAGCACGCGGCTTGCGATAAGCAATTCGATACTCGGAGCAACGGCGCCCAAAAGGCATTCCAGAATGCCGCAGACGATGACAATGATGCCAAATGTCTTGACGCCAACCTTCTGCATGATGCCACCGGCGGGAAGCGCGGTAACCAGACAACTGATACCGACAATGGACATCATCCAGCTGACCGTAGTCATGTCAGTCCCATAGAAGTTCATGATGTTGGGCATGTTGACAGGGACCTTGAACATGCCCATTGCAATAGTGATGCCCGCGAAAAAGACGATTGCAAACTGCAACCACGCCTTTGCCGGACTCATGGTTTGCTTGTTATCCATCGTAGCTCCTTATTCCTTTTCCAGTGGAAAGTCACCTATGTTGAGGCTTTCTTGCAACGTGATGGGCTTGTTCTTCACACCTTTGAAACCTGGAGCTTCAATGTTCAAAACATACTCACCAAGATTCAGGTGCTTGAACCAAAAGTCACCAAACCCATCCGTCTCGGTCTCGAGAGTCTCGCCACTGGGGCAGCACAAAGTCACCTTCGCACCCTCAATGATGAGATCGGCTTCTGGATCCCATACTTCACCGGAAATAAAGAAGCCGAATGGGTTGAGATAATGCACGCGCGAACCCGAATCAGCGATATTGAACGCGCCGGTATCTTGCGCAATCTCGTCAGCAAACTCCTCTTCATCACCGAAACGTAGGGCACCCGTTGCGCAGGCATCAACACAGTGAGGGAGCTCTCCTTCATCGACAAGGTGAGCGCAACCGGTGCATTTTTGAGCAAGGCTCAAATCTTCGTTCCAATACACCGCACCATACGAGCAAAGATGCACCAGGTCTTTCCTACCCACGGCCTTCTCAGGATCGATGATAACCAGGCCATCCTCGCGACGATACACGGCTTCGGGTGCAGCCTCGATCAAAGGGCAATACTCACAGTGACGGCACAGCATCGGACGATACTCAATGCGAACTTTAGGGACTTGGCCATGAGTGCGCTCGTACATCTTGAGCCAGAATTGTCCCGTATTTGGCTCTGGCTTCGAGTAGGGCGGCCATGCATTGCCAACGTTCTCATCCTTGCATGCAAGCTGACAGGCGTAACAGCCGTTGCACTTGTTAAGATCAACGACGAAAGTCTTCATCCTTATGCCTCCTCTTTAATCCAGCTGGTGATGTCAACGCCCTCGGCAGGGTCATAAGGACGATTGAACGCCTCGGGGTATTCCTCTGCGAGTCTGAAAACGTCGACTTTCTCGATACCAACGAGGAAGCCACTGGTGACTTCACCCGCAGCGTTCTTGGATGTAATCTTCGAAGGAGCGATAAGATTATTGGCACCTCCACGATCGGAAACACCTGGCTCGATGGGATCGAGACGAGCGCCATGATCCTGATAAACGGTATTGGTGCGAATGCGCTCGGTCACAATAGCACCGCCCAAGACCCAACCGCGCTGGTTGTAAATCTTCACGATGTCGCCACTGATGATTCCAAGGGGAGCCGCATCTTTCGGATTGATCCAGACGGGCTCGTACATGTAGCCATCAGGTCCCTTTACCTTGCAGGTCGGGATTTCACGGATCCAAGGAATATCATCCATGTTCGCATGAACGCGCCAACGAGGATGATTCGACACCATCAAGAAGGGATACTCTTGCGCGCGGTCGCACAGGAGGCTCTCCTGATGGCGGGTGCCATACTGGATGGAATGCGGAACCGGCCTGCGCTCCTTGTCATCAGGGAAGTGCTCCGCGAGACCCGTTGCGTAGAATTCGATTTTGCCTGTTGGAGTCTGCAGAGGAAACGCCTCGGGGTCATTGCAGAAATTCTCCCAACCGCGGGGCAGGTCTTCCCAGTCCTCCATCGTGGGGGCAACGTAATAGCCCTTCTCCAAGAACTCATCGAACGTCATCTTGTCGGGAGCGCCTTGCTGAGCGCAATCAAAGCCAACCTTGACCCACTCCCTGACGTCCTTGCCCTCGGTGTACTCCTCGTAGAGGCCGAGCTTCTTGGCAACTTCGCCAACGGCTTCATAGTCACTCATCGATTCTCCGAGCGACTCAACTGCCTGCGCCTCATAGAAGATGCTGCCAAACTGGCCGCCACCATTATCCTGTCCGACATCCTCTTCCTCGAACTTGGTGTTAATGGGAAGCAGGATATCCGCGAAGAGGCAGTCGTTCTCCATCCAGGGGTGTTGAGCAACGACGCATTCGATTCTCTCATCGCGAAGCGCGTCCTCCATGGTGTTGCCACCGTTCCAGCATGTCGTCCAACACGGAGTGTCCGTCCAAATCATGTGAATCGGCTCAGCTCCCGGAATGGGGTACTGATACTGCTGGAACTGGTTTTCACGTGGCCAGGAGCACACGGTGTAGCCCATCCAAGTCAAGGGATTCTCGGCCGTATAATCGCCAAGGAGCGCCTTGGCAACCAGAGTCTTGGGAATGGAAGACTTGGTTTCCTGGAAGTCCCAGCCATGGTAGGCCGCACCAACAATCATGTTGCTCGAATAGCAGGGAGCCGGTTGCTGAGACGGCAGGCCGTACATGTACCACTCGATGAACTTGACAATGTTACGACCGGGCTTGCCAAGACCCATCATGGTCATGAGCGCGGCTTCGAAACGCGCAGGCTCATGAGAGTAGGTGGAGCGAATAAACGATCCGCCATTGCCATGGCCGATGCTCGTGGCCCGCTTTGCCCATTGATGGGCAAGCGCTTTGATTTGGCGGGAGGGAACACCGCAGATAGGAGAAGCCCATTCAGGCGTCTTGGGCTGCCCATCTTCCTTGCCGAGAATATAGTACTCGAACCAATCATAGCCCACGGAATGCGTATCGATATACTCCTGGTCAACGAGACCCTCCGTCATCCAGACATAGGCAACAGCCGCCTGCAACGCAGAGTCCGTATTGGGAAGAACAGGAATCCATTTGTCAGCATGCACCGCTGCGCCGTAGTTGAGATCAGGGCAGATATAGACTTGCTGAACACCGATCTCGGTAAGCCAGAAGCAATAGGCGCTGGGAAGCTGCCCCTGCCAACCCCAGGTCGTCGTCTCCATATCGCAGCCCCACAGAAGCAGCATGTCGGAGTTCTCGGCGATGTCCAGAAGAAGGTTGCCGATCTCGAACTGACCCAACGGGTCTTCGCCCCACATGTGCTTTGCTCCCCAGTACCAACCTTCCCAGGAGTCTGGCTGGCGAGCCTGATAGGTCCAATCGTCGCCGATAAGGTTCATGAGGCGTGTCGGGCATCCATGCGACGCGTGGATAACCTTCGTCTCGCCATGTCCATCGGCCTGTACAAACACCGACGACAAACCGTAGGTGTCTTTGACGCGCATAACCTCATCGGCAATGATCTGAGTTGCCTCATCCCAGGAGATACGCTCGAACTTGCTTTTTCCTCGATTCTGGGGATTCCTTTCTCCCTTGGGATCCCAATCAACGCGCTTCATTGGATAGAGGATGCGATTCTTCGAATACACACGATTCTTGTATGCGTATGCATATGGCGGAAGCATGGTCTTGAGACCGGAATGAAACTCGCTTCCTCTTGCTTTGATGGTCCACGGCTTGAGATGCTCCACGGAGTACTCTTTGTCGTAGCGCAGCGGGCGTGTGCGAATAATTTTGTCATCCTGCACATCGACCTCGGCAACATTCGCACCGATGCCGAACGAGTTCAGACCCGTTGCCTTGATAACTGTTTTCTTGTCAGCCACGAAATCCTACCTCCTTCAAAAAGACGCTCTCTCTTTTCTCAGAATTCTCGATACGTTTTGCGCGCGATGAACGTTGAGAATTCCCTCCGAACGTATTATTGGAAGGGGCTTGGCTGCTTGAACAGTCACTATGATTTCATAATGCATATGTCAAAAATGCATACCTGCAGTTAGACGTGCATCACGCTAAAAACGAGAACACGGCGTTGCATGTTGCAGAGGGATTTCAGGACTAGAATAGAATCGAGGGGAGGCACAGATATGCAAATTGAGTTCATTCGTGAGTTTCTCACTGTTGCGGATTGCAAAAGCATCTCTGAAGCAGCCCAGAATCTCTTCCTGACGCAGCCAGTTCTAAGCAGACATATCAAGGCGATCGAAACGGAACTTGGAACCGATTTGTTTGCCCGATCTTCAAGGGGACTCGAGCTCACCGATCTGGGCGAGGAAGTATATAACTCATTCACCAATATCTTGCGTTCATATGACAGCCTTGTCGACCGAATAAGCGCCGTAAAGAAATTCAATACTCATTCGATTCATTTTGGCATACTGGCCATGACAGCCGATCGTTATGCCATTCCGTTGGCAAAACAATTCCGTGAAGAAAATCCTGATGTCAGGTTTACATTCATTACCCTCAAGCCCAATGACATCATCGATGGCCTGGTTGCAGGCAGACTCGACGTAGGTTTCGTGGGAACCAACAAGTTCCAGGATAAGGGGCAGCTCACATATGTGAAAGTTGGAAAAGAGCATCTCAATCTCGCAGTACCCCTCACCAACAAGACGGCAAAGATGGACTTCATAACCGCTGAAGATATCGGCGGCAGGCCTCTCGTATGTTTAAAAATGAATGACACGACACGAGTGCTCAACAACGCGTTATTTAATGCCGGTTTTCAACCAAGAAAGATATTGTCTGTCGACGAGCTCGAAATTGTAGCCACAACGGTTCTTGAAAATAATGGGTATTTTGCAATACCCGACTACATGCGTCCGCTTTTTAAAATGAACCCGTCGCTTCGCGTACTCAGAATTGAGCCCCCTCTACAATTCAATGCATACTTCGCATACAAGACCTCGACAGTCAACGCAACCACCAAACGCTTCATAGAGAGCGTCGAGAAACCCTGAGCAGTTAGTATCCCTATTGCAAACCAAGCTCACGAAGCCTCTCGATAACACGCTGCATCCCGTCCTCGACCTCAGGGATGCCCTCTCCTTGATTCAAAAGATATGCATGGTGCAATCCCTCACCCACAATGAACTCGACATCCCCACCTGAGCACGAAATAGCCCTGACGAATTCGCGGATACCTGGATAAAGCTCTTCAAGCGTGCCACATAGCACCAACATGGGAGCCAAACCCTTCTTTGGCCCATAAAACGGATCGGGCGGAAAAGCGTCAGGAGCGTTTTCGGTTCCTTCCACGAGCAACCGCGCTATCTCTCTGCTCCCATACCAATCGAGCAGAGGATCATCCACTTTATAGCCTTCGCGATCCGCAACAACTCCCATCAAGTCTACAAACGGGGAATATGGAATCAGAAGATCGGGCTGCGCGAGATCCCTCTCTGCGCATATTTGCGAAATAGCAATAGCCAGCGCCCCTCCGGCGGAGTCCCCCATAAGAGCAATCCTTTTGTCCGGATACCTATTTCTAATCGTTTCGTATGCCTCAAGACATGAAGAAAGAATCTCCTTGATTGAAGCTGAAGGGAGCAGAGGGTACATGGGCAGTGATACACCACATCTTAGCTCTCGCACCAAACGAGCGGACAAAAAGTAGTGTGGGGGCACGGCCGGAAACACATATCCTCCGCCATGGATATAAATGACGTGGACATTGCTGACACCTCTCGAATCATCTGCCTCTTTTGGAAGCAAGGTCACGAGCTCTGCAGTGTCCGTAATCTGCGAAATTTCAATCCTTGCATCTCTTAAGACAGAGACAGGAATCTCAAGCGTCTTTTTATCGGACTGTTGGGCAATGCGGCTTCCGTCGATTATCTGAGCAAACAATTGCGGGTTGCGAAAGCCTTCAACCATATTTGCCGCACGCATCGCATCGATGCATTCTTGCGCTTGCCTGCTCAACATAAAGCATGCCTCCTTCGGATAATGTATGCTCTTCTAGAATTAATTATTAGTGCGCGAGGCGCTGGTGCATAGGCGCTTTTTTCATAGAGCCTATGTAATAACTGCATAGCTAGCATATAACGTTATCGACAGTGGCGTGGCCGTGCTCTCGATGCACACTCCCTGGGAGATCACGAGCAAGGCCGACATCTACGAGGCCCGCAAGGGCTACGAGGCGTTCCTCAAGAACGCGTAGGTGACCGACACTCGAATGCGACAGTTGCTCTGAACAACTGTCTCATTAGACATCCAGGAGTGCGACCATCAGCTCCTTATCCTTATGATCGACCGTGAGGAGGAACTCCTTGGCCGTGACGCTCTTCACCTTGCTGCCCACAAAGGCGTCCTCATCACGTGTGATAATGAAATCAGCCCCGTTCAGCTCTGCGCACGCACGGACGAGCCCGTTTTCGAAGTCGGGCTCGTTGCTCCGAAGGGAGCGGTCGCATTCCTCTGCGGAAACGGGAGCAACCGCCACGAGGCCCAGAAGGTTCTCGAGCGCCTCGCGCGCAGTCGCCTCGCTGTAAGCCCGACACAAGATGTAGTAGGCGTCGTTGAAGGAAGTCGCTGCCGCAAATCCGTAATCTCCACTACCGTTGCACCACCTCAGCAACGCAAGCGCTTCGTCATGCTGAGGACGATTGGGAATAACACTATCCAGGAGAATATTGGTGTCGAGCAAGATCCTATACATCGCGCTCACCCAGAAGGTCTTTCATCTGCGCATCTGACATACCTGCAAACGCCTCGGTCGCTGGCGGAAGCGTCTCCACGAACTCGACGAAGCGAGAGAACTGGGCGCTTGGGGCCGGCTTGCTGGCAGGCGCGGTCAGAGCCTCGGGCAACTCCCCCGTCTGGGCGATCGAGAACCACGTGGCCTTGATCACATCGGCCACCGTAAGGCCCGATGCGCGTATGACGCGATCTGCGCGCTCCTTTATGACTTGATCGACTCGACCCGAGACAACAGCAGTTTGCATAACGCCCTCCATCTTGATGTATACAGTATACACCGACAAGGAGGAGCTATTCCAACGAGGCGTCATCAAAAACGCATAGGAGTTATTGTTTGAACCTGTAGTCGCTAGGCGCGGGGTCGCGCCTAGCGACTCACCTTACTCCGTGAAGTACCCCACGCCGCCTTCGATGAGCGGCTGGTAGCTCAGGTCCGGGATGTTCTGGTACACGCCCGCGCTCCAACGCTCGGTGTGCCCCATCTTGCCGAGCACGCGCCCGTCCGGACTCGTGATGCCCTCGATGGCAAGCACCGAGCCATTGGGGTTCACGTCGAGGTCCATGCTCGGCATGCCATCCAGACCCACGTACTGCGTCGCGATCTGCCCGCTCTCGATAAGCTGCTCGAGCGTGTCATCGTTGGCGACAAAACGTCCCTCGCCGTGGCTGATGGCGACGGTATGGATGTCGCCCACCTCACAGCGCGAGAGCCACGGCGACAGGTTGGACGCCACGCGCGTGCGCACGATGCGGCTCTGGTGCCTGCCAATCGTGTTGAAGGTGAGCGTCGGACAGCCTGCATCGGTCGTGACGATATCGCCATAGGGCACCAATCCGAGCTTGACGAGCGCCTGGAAACCGTTGCAAATACCCAGCATGAGGCCATCACGATCGTTGAGCAGACGGCGCACCGCCTCCGTCACGTTGGGGTTGCGGAAGAACGCCGTGATGAACTTGGCGCTGCCATCTGGCTCGTCGCCACCGGAAAAGCCGCCGGGAATCATGATGATCTGGCTGTTGTCGATTTTCTCGACAAAGGCACGCGTACTCTCTGCAACCGCATCCGGCGTCAGGTTGTTGATGATGAAGGTCTCGGGCAGGGCGCCGGCGCGCTCGAAGGCGAGCGCCGTGTCGTACTCGCAATTGTTGCCTGGAAAGACCGGAATGATGACGCGCGGCTTGGCAAGATTGCCGCAATACGTGAGCGGCACATGGCTCGCATCGCTGATCATGTCGACCCCGCCGCCATCCTCACGATACGGGAAGACGTCCTCGAGCTCGCTCTCCCATGCCTCCTGCAGCACGGCAAGACGCACGGTCTGCCCACCGGCAATGATCGCGTATTCCTCGATGGTCTCGCCCAGGTCAACCACGCGCATGTTCTCGGTCGACTCGACCGGTGCGACACCGGGCGCCAGCTCGACAAGGAAGGAGCCGTACGCGTTGACAAAGAGCGTGTCGAGATCGACTTCGTCATTGATGCGCAGGCCGATGCCATTGCCGAGGCACATCTTAAAGATCAGCTCCGCATCGCACCCAAAGCCCGGCGTGCCCACAGCGAGCACCTGACCGTCCTTGATGAGGCGCTCGACCGTGTCGAGGCACTCGAGCAGACCGGCCTTCTCGGGCATGAGCCCGTCGGCTTCGTAGAAGGGATGGATACATAGCACCTCATGGCCCACACCCTTGAACTCGGGACTCATGGCGTTATCGACATGCCCGCACGCCGTCGCGAAGCTCACGAGCGTCGGCGGAACATCCAGATCCTCGAAGCTACCCGACATGGAGTCCTTGCCGCCGATGGAACCCACGCCAAGGTCGATCTGCGCCATGAGGGCACCGAGCAGCGACGCGGCGGGTTTGCCCCAGCGCTCGGGGACATCGCGCAAGGAGCCAAAGTACTCCTGGAAAGTCAGATAGGTATCCTCGCGCGCAAAGCCAGCGGCCACGAGCTTGGCCACACTCTCGACAACCGCAAGGTACGCGCCCTTGAACTGATTGGCCGATGATAGGTACGGATTGAAGCCCCAGGACATGCCACTCGTCGTGGTGGTTTCGCCCTCGACGGGGAGCTTGGCGATCATCGCCATGGGGGTGGTGAGCTGCCGTGCGCCGCCAAAGGGCATGAGCACCGTATTGGCGCCGATGGTGGAATCGAACATCTCGACGAGGCCCTTGTTCGAGGCGACGTTGAGGTCGGTGACGACGCTCTTCATGCGCTCGGCGAAGCTCTCGCCTTCCCAGTTGGGAGCATAATCCTCACCAGCGGCGATATGCACGTTCATCTGCTTGGAAGCACCGTTTGAATTGAGGAACTCACGGCTTACGTCAACGATCGTGTCCCCGCGCCATGTCATGCGCACGCGCGGCTCCTCGGTGACGGTCGCGATGACGACGGCCTCGACGTTCTCCTCGTTCGCATACGAGAGGAACTCCTCGACATCTTCCGCCGCTACGGCGCAGGCCATGCGCTCCTGGCTCTCCGAAATGGCGAGCTCAGTGCCGTCCAGGCCGTCGTACTTCTTGGGGACGCAATCAAGGTCGATGAGCAGGCCATCGGCGATCTCGCCCGTGGCGACGCTCACGCCACCAGCGCCAAAGTCGTTGCAACGCTTGATGAGCCGACAGGCGTCCTTGCGACGGAAGAGGCGCTGCAACTTGCGCTCGACCGGCGCGTTGCCTTTCTGCACCTCGGCACCGCAGGTCTCGATGCTCGAAACGTTGTGGGCCTTGGAGGATCCGGTCGCGCCGCCGATGCCGTCACGGCCCGTGCGACCGCCGAGCAGGATGATCTTGTCACCGGCGACTGGCGTCTCACGTCGCACGTGGTCGGCGGGGGTGGCGCCCACCACGGCGCCAATCTCCATGCGCTTGGCCGCGTAACCCGGATGGTACAGCTCGTTGACCTGACCCGTGGCAAGGCCGATCTGGTTACCATAGCTCGAGTAGCCGTGCGCCGCCGTCGTCACGATCTTGCGCTGCGGCAGCTTGCCAGCAAGTGTCTCGGCGATGGGCGTATGCGGGTCTGCGGCACCCGTCACACGCATGGCCTGGTACACGTAGGAGCGACCGGACAGCGGATCGCGGATGCAACCGCCAATGCACGTTGCCGCGCCACCGAAGGGTTCGACCTCGGTGGGATGGTTGTGCGTCTCGTTCTTGAAGAGGAACAGCCAGTCCTCATCCTCACCGTTGACGTCAACCTTGACCTTGACGGTGCAGGCGTTGATCTCCTCGCTTTCGTCAAGGCCCGTGAGGATGCCCTTGCTTTTGAGGTACTTCGCGCCGATGGTGCCCATGTCCATGAGGCAAACGGGTTTCTCGTCACGTCCAAGCTCGTGGCGCATGTCCAGATACGCGTCGAAGGCGGCCCGGACGATCTCGTCATCGATCTCGATGTCGGTGAGCTCGGTGCCGAAGGTGGTATGGCGGCAGTGATCGGACCAGTAGGTGTCGACCATCTTCACCTCGGTGATGGTCGGGTCACGATGCTCGACGTTGGCGAAGTAGTCCTGGAAGACCTTGATGTCCGCCAGATCCATTGCCAAGCCACGCTCGCGAATGAAGATTTCCAGGACCTCGTCGTCGTAATCGATAAAGTGCTCGATGACCTCGACGTCGGCCGGTTCGGGATACTCCGTCTTGAGCGTCTCGACCTCATCGAGCGAGGCCTCGCGCGCCTCGACGGGGTTGATGACATAGTGCTTAATGGCAGCGATGTCATCATCGCTCAAATCGCCCTCGAGCAGGTACAGCGTCGCGCTACGCACTTCGGGGCGCTCGCCACACGAGACGAACTGGATACACTCGCTCGCCGAATCTGCCCGTTGGTCAAACTGACCGGGCAGGTACTCGACGGCAAAGAGCACGGAGTCATCAGTGAGGGTGGGCAGGCGGCGATGCGCCATATCGACCTGGGGCTCGCTAAAAACAGTGGGAACGCATTGCTCGAAGAGCTCGTCATCAATACCCTCGACATCGTAGCGGCGGATTGTGCGCAAACTCTCGAGCCCCTCGATTCCAAGCAACGTGCGAAGCTCCGCCTCCAGCTGCTTCGACTCGACATCGAACTCGGGTTTCTTTTCGACGTAAACGCGAGAAACCATTCCCAGGCCTCCAATTATCTCGTGGCTTATTTGCCACGAGATATCTTACATGAATGGAGCATGTGGTATCGTTTGCACAACGTCTCGACAATGCCAAAGGAGCCATCATGAAGCGCTCGTTCATACTCGTCATCTCTTGCGTTTGCGCACTCGCACTCGCCCTGTTCGCCCTGACCGCCTGCGGTGGCGGCTCATCGGACTCCTCGCAAAGCTCGGCTTCGAGCTCCGCAGCGTCTTCGGATGCAAGCGGCACGGAAGGCTCCGAGGAGGGCAATCCCGAGGATGCGACGGCTTCGAGCATGTCTTCCGACGAGGTTCGCAGCGTCTTCGAGCAGGCTGTCACCGGCATGAGCGAGTACTACAAGGGCACGACGCCCGTGGGCGAGCAGCTCTACTACGCTGGTGGTGCCGATGGCGAGAACGCCATTCTCGTCTTGGTCGTCCCCGAGTCCAGCGCATCGGCGGTCTTCATCGGACCGGCTACGGTTGGTGATGACAATAAGCTCACGGTCCAGGACGAGACGACGGGCAGCTCCATCTCCTTTGCCGTCATCGATAACGGCGACGGCACGTATTCGTTCAGCATGGGCGAGCAGTACGGCGCCGCCGTGATGAGCAGGTGCAGCTCGGCCGAGGTCGTCGACGCGCTCACCGAGGTCGTCATGGCGACAAGCGCCGCCCAGGCAGGAGCCCAGGACACCGCCCAAGGCCAGGACCAGGCCCAGCCGCAAGAGTAGAAGTGACCCCAAACGAAGCTAACACATGAGTCAAACTTCTAATCGAACACGTCGAAGCGCTTCGGGACGCTCACGCTCCTCGAGCCGCTCGCGCTCAACCCGTCCTCCCATCACGGGTAAGCGCAGCTCGATCAAAGCTGCTGCCCAGCGCCAGGTCAACCTCAGGGGCGCTGTCAACAGCCGCAACCTCAAGCGCGTGAAGACACCCCGCAAGGCATCGCGCATGGTGCTTGTCATCGTGCTCTGCATCGTCATTGCCATCGCCGGCGCCGCCGCGCTCTTCTCCCAGACCGACACGGCAAAATACGCCGCATGCGAGCAATATCGCCCCGTCGTTCAGCAGGCATGCAAAGACTGCAACCTTGACACGGAATGGGTCGATTGCTTGCTTGCGGCCATGGTCGTCGAGTCGGGTGGTGACAAGAACGTCAAAAGCGTGCTCAACGTTGGTGGCGATATCATGCAGGCCGCAGAGGGCGCGTACGGCTGGATCGTCATGAACGGATGGCCCGAGCGCGGCATCTCCGCCGAATCAACCGAAGCGTCCATCTACGCCGGCGTCATGGAGTTCAAACAGAACCTCCAGCTCTGGGAGGGCTATCTCGGCACCATCACGCCCAATGACGCGACCGAGATTCAGCTCGTCATCCAGGGATACAACTTCGGTGCCGATGGCTGGTTCAAGTGGTGCAAGGAGCGTGACGTCAGAGCGTACACCGTGGAGCTCGCCCGCGAGTACTCCGAAACGAAGATGCCCGCAGACGCAAAGGGCACTCCCACGCATGCCCAGAAGTGGCTCACGGCCTACGACGCCATCCACGCCGGCCACTAAGCTCCGGTCGGGATGACAAAAAACGGCGCAGGCCCGATTCTGGATCTGCGCCGTCGATTCCGGGAAAAGGTATCCCCCTACTTCATGCCGTACCAGCCAACGCCCTCGTATCTCCAGCCTACGCTCACGAGATAGTCACGTTCGGCTTCGCTCGTGGTGTAATTGTGCGATCCGGAATTGTTGAAAGGTGCACTCGGATCGACATTGGGATTGAACTCGCGGTGCAGGGGCACCCCCTGGGCATCGTCGGAATACCAGCCGACGCCCTCGTCATCCCAACCCACCGAAACCAGGTAGTCGCGCTCGACGGTCGAGGTCGTGTAATGGTGGTCGGTGCCCGAATACAGACGATACACGGGCGTCGTCGACTCGTCTGGCGCAATCCAGCCAACGCCCTCGTCATTCCAACCGGCCGCGACAGTCGCATCACGCTCGGCCGTGCTCGCCGTGTAGAAATGCTCGCCGGAATTCGGATTGTACAGGCGGTACATGGCCGTCTGCTCGGGATCGTAGGTACCCTCGGTACCGGCCTTGCGGGCGTTCCTGAAGTCCGTCATCGCCTTCTCGAGGTTGAAGAGCGCCTTGTCGATGTTGAGCTGCGTGGGCTTGTCGGAGGCGATCAGGTCCTCGGCCTGCTTCGCCCTCGTCTCCAGCTCGGTGAAGACATCGGTCGGCACCCAATACTTGGACGGGTGCACGTCGGAGCCGTCCTTGCTGGCAACGGCACTGTCCATCAGGTCCTTGGCCCACTTGGCGTTGTTCTCGAGCTTCTTGAGGTCCTCGTCGGCCGCGGGATCCTCGTAGGCATAGGCCTTGATGGGGAAGTTGTCTATCTGGGTGCCGGCAAGCGCATCGATGTCCCGTGCGTCCTTGGAGAAGTCCCTCCACGCAAGGTCGGCGCCGGGATCTTCGTCAGGAGCGGCAAAGAGGAAGCTCTCGCCCTCGTTTACCACGCTCTTCGAGTAGAAGGCAGGCGACATGTTCTTGATCTGCTCCACGGTTTGCTCTTCTGCGAGCTGTTTTATCTCCTCCACCTTGCCGGGATCCTCGACATAGGCAGTAGCCGCGGCCTTTGCATCCTCGTCGCTCTTGCCCGCCTCCTTGGCCTCGTCAAACTTGCGTTCCCAGAGCTCGTTGCTCAGGGTTTCGACCATGTTGGCAAAGATGGTGTCGTGGTGTTTCTCGTAGTTCTGGCCGTAGAGCTTCTCCCACGTCTTCTTATCATAACCGGCGTCGAAGCTCACGTAGTAGTTGCCATCATCCAGGCACTTCTGGGTCAGCACCACGGAGAAGAGCTCACCTTCGGGCAGGGAGAAGGCCTGATCGCCCAAGTCGATGGTGTGGAACCCGCCAAAATCGTACGTTGCCTTGACGGTCGCGAGCTTCTCGCCCTGAACCGGGGTCGTCGCATCCTTGTCAAGATGGTAGACCTCGAAGGTTGCCTCGGTGTTCGGACGCGTCGTCTCGCAGGTCAGCTTGCGCACCGTCTGGCCACCACCGGAGGCAAAGACGTTTGCCTCTTGTATCTTACGAGTATCGGACTGTGCCGCCGTACTCTGTGACGGCATGTAGTCATATTGGTAGATAGAGTAGGACTCGCGCTCGTCGACCATGGACTTGACGTCGAAGTCAAACGTCTCGGGCTTGGAGATGGTCTTGTCGTAATACGAGAGATAGAAGTAACCGCTTCCGTCTATTCCCCAGCCGCCGGGAACCTCATTGGGGAACCCGCCGTCCTTGGAGCCCCAGCTGTTCTTGACGATCCAGGCGCCGTCTCCCGGAGGCTGGTGGCTGGGATCGACCTCGCCCGTCGCGGGATCGGGGTTGCCGAAGTTCTCCTTCGAGTAACTGTCGTCCCAGCCCACGATGGTCACGCCATGGGTGATGGGAACCTTATCGTAAGTGTAGTGCGCCCAGGTCTGCGGATTCATGTACCCCGTGCTGGTGATTTGACCAGGGCGGGACTGATCGGCCATGAAGGCGATGGCAACACCATGGCCGGCCTGCAGCTGCTCCTTGATCGCGGTATTCGCCGCGGCTAGAAGCTCTTGGCCACCCTCGACAAAGGTGCCATCCGACTCGTAGCAATCGCCCGGGGAGGGAAGCTGGGCAGACTCCTGCAGCTCGACGCCCTGGTAGAAGCGCTGGCTCTCGTCCACCGACCAGTCGTCATCGGCGCTGTAATAGATGCCACCGGCATCGGGATCTACCTTGCCCTCCTTGCCCCGGTAGGGCACATCCTCTTCGGGGACGGGACCAATGCCGGAGGAGAACAGGGAGGTGCCATAGATCATCATGCCGCCCGATGCGAAGGGTGCGTTCACGCCCTCCCTGGTGCTTATCATGCCCTCGCCGCCCTGGTTCGAGTCATCGTCCTCGGGCAGTGGCTGATAGGTGAACCAGGTGAGGTGACGCTCCGAAAGGTCCGGCGTGTCTATGTCGATGCCCTTGTCCTTGGCCTCGGAGAGGATGCTCGTCTCGGATGCCGCGGCAACGGCAAACGCCCAGCACGAACTCCAGGGGTTCTGGAGCTTGACAGGAGTGACCACTCCCTGCTCGCGCAGGTCAAACTTTGCCGGCAGGTCCGCCGTCGCCCGCAGGCTATCGGCAGAAGCCAAGGTCGTCCAGGCGAAGGGATCCGATGCATTGGACTCGGCAACGGATTGCGCGATGGCGCTGGTGGAATCCGTACCCGGAGCGGCAAATGCAGCCGCCGGAACCCCAACCAAGCTGGCAGCCAAGGCAGCCGATAGAGTGACCCTTCCGAGCCAGGCACCGCGTCTCTTCATGCTTCTCGTAATTCCCACGGCAACACTTCCTTTCCATAGAAAGACACCGTCACGTGGAGGAACTTCCTCCATATATTCATGGCGTCATGATACCAAGGGGGCCCGCCTCTCCTCTGACAACAGCCCGGTATCAAGATGATGAGAGGGCCGGAGAGGCTCCGTGTAAGACCGTCCCCCAAAAGGCGGAAAGCTCACCTATCGTCCGCATGCAGACGACAGATGAGCTTCCTATAGCAGATGCCCCAGAGACATCCGAACCAAACGTTGCAGCGTCTTGGTCTAGCTGTAACGACGGCCGTAGGCTACGACGCCGGAGCTTCTCCTGTTAAAGATCCAGTGCCGACGGATATAGATTGCGTTTTCTTCACGATTGAACAGCCTGGAAATCCACATTTAAACCACCCTTGTACTGCTATCCGTTCCCGCCTTGTATTTCCCGATGAAACCAATTCCCTAGCACGCCTCTTCCCGCTTGTCCTCGTCCTCCGACTGCGTGTCGGGAACGACGAGGTCAAACGGAATACGGTTTTGGGCAACAAGTTGCTTCGTTGCCATGACGACGTAGGTGTTGAAGTTCAGTCCAAGCGCGTCGAGCTTTGCGCTGGCTTCCTTCTTCAGATCGTCGTCCATGCGTATGGTCGTCGACTTCATCATTGTTCTTGCCTTTGGCTACGTTTATGTAATATGTATATCTATTAGTAGTGCATTAGGCGTGCATAGTATATCTCATATATTTCTATTTGACATAATTTTTTAGGCAGAAAATCCAGAAAAAAGAACTGCCGGCCCCTCAACGGGGTCGGCAGGACCTTCTACGGTATGTCTGATGTATATTTTTTTTAGTCTTTTTGCCTAATTACCTTCGAACGCATCCAGGTCCCATTGGAGCCACGCATGCGCAAGCTCCACGATGGCACGATAGAAGCCTGATCCATCCTGCTCGGCTTGCCCGTTGTCGAGCATGTGCCGCAAAAGGGCAAGAGGGTGCTCTTCAAAGAAGCTCGCCAGCATCTTGAGCTGCTCGTCACTTGGCTGCTGGAGGTAATCGAGCGGCACGAGCATGAAGAGCTCGTTGGCGATATGGTCGTCTGGCAAGAAGCGCTGGATGCTTGTCTCGACGCCCAGCTCGTGGGCCACATCGTAGATGGCACCCCCATCGAGCCCGTACGTGCTCTCGAGCGGAGGCATGGGTGCGTCTGGCAGCAGGAAGGTCTGGGCGTACTCGGCATCCATCGCCATTTTGCGATGGTCCTCGGGAATGTCAGCCAGCTTGGCGACCGCCGCCTCGACATGATCGAGTGCGTCGTGGGTGCGCTCATTTTCGAGGCTCTCCCGCAGACCAGCCCAAAACGCCGGATCGCTCACGTTGTAGAGCAGGGTCTCGTCAAGCGGATAGCCGAGAATGTTGCCGAGAAACTGGTACACGGGCATGCTACCCTGTCCGTCGTGGCCATGATCGTGATCGTGCATGCCATCTCCTTCCAAATGAGACAAAAATCGCCGGGGCAGTTTTGTCTGGTTTCGCAGGTCAAAGTGTCTTCCGCGAGTATAATGGCTGGCACTACCAAATGACGGGACAGCGAATGATTGACACCGAACTGATAGTGGACCTCAAGGTGACCGTTCCCTTACGCGTCACCGACTTTGATCGCTACGGGCGTCTCAAGCCCTCGGCCGTCCTGGCACTCTTCCAGGAAGCGGCAACCGTGCAGGCAAACGTCATGGATATCGGCCATGATGCCATGGAGCGTCGCGGCGTGTTCTGGGCAGTCATTCGCACCTATTACGAAGTCATTCGTCAGCCGGAGCTCTACACGAGCGTGCAAATTCGCACGTGGCCCCACTCGCCCTCGCGATTCTCGTTCCAGCGTGATTACATCATGAGCTCGCTTGATGACGAGGTGCTCGTACGTGGCACTTCCGAGTGGGTGCTCATGAGCCCGGAAACGCGCCAGTTCGTGAGTCTCGCCGGGGTGTACGAGCCACCGGAGAACCTGATCGAAGAGCGAAACTTCGAGAAGAAGCAACGTAAGATTCGTGACTTCGACACGGGCGATGCCATGCCGTACGTGGTCGTCCCGCCCTATACGGCAGCCGACATCAATGGCCATGTCAACAACAGCGTTTACGCCGACTACCCCTTTGATGCCATCAACCCGAGCTCGGAGCACGGCGTCAAAAGCTTCCAAATCGACTTCAGGCACGAAGCGCGCACGGGCGATCCACTCGCCATCTACACCAAGCGCGATGATGGCGCGATCTTCACCAAGGGCGTCGATGCGAAGGGCGAGATCGTCTTTGCCGCACGGACGGAATTCTAGGCCTCGTTCTGCGTCAGCTCGTCCATCGCGCGGTTGGCCAGCTCGTCAGCCCTGATATTGCCTACGTTATCCGCATGACCCTTGACCTTGTGGAAGCGTATGTCGGCAAAGCGGTCACGCTCCTCGTCAAGCGCAATCCACAGCTCCTTGTTCGCAACAGGTTGCTTTTTTGAGTTGACCCATCCCTTGCGTTTCCATCCCTCAATCCACGAGGTGATGCCGCCGAGCACATAGGCACTGTCAAGGTACACGTCGGTCGGAACCGCCTTGTTCTTGATGGCGCGCAGGCCCTCGATGGCGGCCGTCAGCTCCATCTTGTTGTTGGTGGTGTCGTGCTCGCCTCCGTAGAGCTCCTTCTCGTGCTCTCCCCAGACGAGATAGACGCCCCAGCCGCCCACATTGCTATCGCTCTGATTGCCACGGCAGCCGCCATCGCAGTAGATTTCCAGTCTTGTCATGGCCGCCTACTGACGGTAGTAGGTCAAGAAATCTTCGATTGCGTCCATCGCCTCGCCAAGCGTGCGACGGCGGGGCAAGTAGACAATGCGGAAATGGTCGGTGTCAGCACAGTTAAAGCCGCTTCCCTGGACGATGAGCACCTTCTTATCCTTGAGCAAGTCGAGCGCGAATCGCTCGTCATCGGTGATGTTGAAGCGCTTCTTGTCGAGCTTGGGGAAAATGTAGAACGCGGCCTTGGGTTTCACGACGCTCACGCCGGGCATCTCGCACAGGCGATCGTAGACGAAGTTGCGCTGCTCGTATATGCGGCCACCGGGGACCACGTAATTGCGCACGCTCTGATGCCCCCAGAGTGCCGTCTGCACGATGGACTGCGCCGGTACGTTGGAGCACAGACGCATGTTCGTGAGCATGTTGAGGCCCTCGATGTAGTCCCGGGCAATGCGCTTGTTGCCGGAAAGCGCCATCCATCCGATGCGGTAGCCTGCAATCATGTGCGACTTCGATAGGCCCGAGAAGGTGACGCAGAACAAATCCGGTGCAAGCGACGCGATGGAGATGTGCTCCCCCTCCCCTTCCATGACGAGACGATCGTAAATCTCGTCGGAGAAAATCATGAGCTGGTGCTCACGGGCGATATCCACGATTTCCTGCAGCACCTCGCGTGGGTACAGCGCGCCCGTAGGATTGTTGGGATTGATGATGACAATGGCCTTGGTACGCGGCGTGATCTTGGAACGAATGTCATCAAGGTCGGGATACCATTCCGCCTCCTCGTCGCAGACGTAATGCACGGGATGACCACCCGCGAGCGTGGCACAGGCCGTCCACAGCGGATAATCGGGCATGGGCAGAAGAATCTCGTCGCCATCGTCGAGCAGGGCCGACATGCAGATGTTGATGAGCTCGGAGACGCCATTGCCGGTGTAGATGTCCTCCATCTGCACGTTGGGCAGCCCTTTGAGCTGGTAGTACTGCATGATGGCTTTGCGGGCAGACCACAGGCCCTTCGAATCCGAATAGCCCTCGCAGTCCGTAAGCTGCAGCGACATGTCGTGCACGACCTCATCGACCGCACGAAAGCCGAAAGGCGCCGGATTGCCGATGTTGAGCTTGAGCACGTGCATGCCCGCCTGTTCCATGCGGTTTGCCTCGTCGAGCACCGGGCCACGTACGTCGTAGAGAACGTTATCGAGCTTCGTGGACTTCTTGAACTGACGCAAGGGTGCCGACTCTTCCTCGATTGGCCATCTATCCACGTGCGGATGCTGTGGCTCCTCACCTGCCTGCTGGCCCGGATTGAGCCAGTCCGCTGCGACATCGAGTGCCTGGGCAAGGAAGTTCAACGTTGATTTGCGCGGTATGGTCTTGCCGCTCACGTATTGACTCAGCTGGCTCTTGCCCAGCTTGACGCCCTGGATTTCGGCCTGTCGTAGCAAGTCGACCTGCTTGAGGCCGCTCGCTTTCATGGCTTCTCTGAGTCGTTCGGCAAAAACAGATGAGTTCATTTTCTGCTCCATAAGTTCAATTAACTGGTCATAAAGTTCATTTTTAGCAGAATAGCATAACGAAACAACCAGAAGGTTCAATATCAGAAAATACGGTAGGGGATCAGTCGCATTTAACGGAACATGCTATCAAGCAACCTGGCGTCGGACAGGCCGTCGAGTCTATTTTGCTGCATCCGTGCGGGCAGGCTGTGAAGCGGAGGTCCAAGGGAGCGCGCCGTAAAGACCGCGAAGCGGGCTGTCGGGAAGCGACCGTCGGAGCGGAGCAGCCTGCCCACGCGGATTTCTATAAGCAACCTGGCTTCGGACAGGCCGTCGAGCCGAGGGCAGAAAAGCGAACGCTTGTTCGTGTCTCAGTCATCCCCTATACTTTCGTGCCATGGAAGAGAACGGCAAAAAGCAACGGTCGTACGTCGCGATCGACCTCAAGTCCTTCTACGCATCGGTCGAGTGCGCCGAGCGTGGTCTTGATGCGCTCACGACCAACCTCGTCGTGGCAGACAAGCGTCGCACCGAGAAGACCATATGCCTTGCCGTCTCGCCTTCTCTCAAGGCGCACGGTATCTCGGGCAGGGCACGCCTCTTCGAGGTCATCCAGGCCGTCAAGAAGATCAACGCCCAGCGCAGGGCGCAGGCGCCGGGCCGCAAGCTCGTAGGCTCCTCAAGCAATGCCATCGAGCTATCCCAACACCCCGAGCTCGCCCTCGACTATGTCATCGCCCCGCCACGCATGGCCCTCTACCTGCAACGCAGTACGGAGATTTACGAGATATACCTGCGTCATGTCGCTCCCGAGGACATCCACGTCTACTCCATCGACGAGGTCTTCATCGACGTGACGGGCTACCTGCGTACGGCCGGCATGACGGCACACGAGTTCGCCGCCATGCTCATCGCGGACGTTCTGGCCGAGACGGGCATTACGGCCACGGTCGGTCTCGGCACAAACCTCTACCTTGCCAAAGTCGCGATGGATATCGTTGCCAAGCACATACCCGCCGGTCCGGATGGGGCCCGCATCGCCGAGCTCGACGAGATGAGCTATCGCCGCCTGCTCTGGAACCATCGTCCTCTCACGGACTTCTGGCGTGTGGGCCTCGCGACAGCTCGCAAGCTCGACCAGGTGGGGCTCGGCACGATGGGGGATATCGCCCGGGCATCGGTTGCCGGTCCGCAGGCAAGCAGGAACGAGGACACACTCTACGACCTCTTCGGCGTGAACGCCGAGCTGCTCATCGACCACGCCTGGGGCTGGGAGCCCTGCACGCTCGCAGATGTGCGGGCATATCGTCCCGAGTCCAACAGCCTCGGCTCGGGGCAAGTGTTGCAATGCCCTTACCCCTTCGAGAAGACGCGCCTCGTCATGCGCGAGATGGCCGAGCAGCTCAGCCTCGACCTTGTCGAGAAGGGCCTCGTCACCGCTCAAATCGTCATCACCGTCGGCTACGACAAGGAAAACCTCAGCGATCCCATCCGTGCGATGAAATACGATGGCCCCGTCACGACCGACCATTTTGGCCGCAATGTTCCCAAACACGCGCACGGATCCATCAACTTGCCGCAGTACACCTCGTCGTCACGTCTCATCATCGACGCCGCCCTCGAGCTCTTCGACTCGACCGTCAACCCACACCTGCTCGCCCGTCGCCTTAACATCACGGCATGCGACGTCAAGCACGAGCAAGAGAGCACGAAGGATGCCCCACAAGAAGAGCAGCTCGAGCTCTTTGTCGATTACGACGAGGACGAGCACGCCAATGCCGTCAAAGAGCAAGAGCTCACCCAGGAGCATCGCCGCCAGGAGGCGATACTGGCGGCCAGAAAACGCTTCGGGAAGAACGCTGTGCTCAAGGGCATGAACTTGCAGGAGGGCGCTACGCAAACGCAACGCAACAAGCAGATTGGAGGCCATCAGGCATGAGCGATGCAGAGCACATATACGCCGACATCATCGACTTGCCGCATCATGTATCGAGCAAATATCCCCACATGTCAATGGAGCAAAGGGCAGCCCAGTTTTCGCCCTTTGCGGCACTTGCCGGACATACCGAGGCCATCAAACAGGCAGCGCACCACGCCCAGGAACATGGGCCTGATGCGCCG
>ERZ827492.591-NODE-591-length-33426-cov-6.252615_pt1 | contig 33426 bp, 29 predicted proteins | sample MGYA00519704_ERZ827492 | MGnify/ENA primary metagenome ERZ827492 (study PRJEB31778, sample SAMEA3449325) | human gut metagenome | biome: human gut; feature: human-associated habitat; material: faeces | place: United Kingdom | collected 2010/2012 ... | reverse complement strand
CGGCAGGGGGGAGGGAACAGGACGGAGCCGGGGGTGCGGGCGGGGGGGCGCTGGAGGAGCGACGGTACTGCACTGCTGCGCGGGTGGGCAGTACATCACTATAGGTGGGAGCCACGGAGCCATGAAGACTAAGGCAGTGTAAGCAAGCCGAGCCGGGGCGGGCGCTCTTCCTGCCGCTCTTCCCTGCTGTTCCGCGCGCCCGATCCGGCCGGCGCAGCGCTCCCTATGCCGCCTCTCTTGTTTGCTCAAGCTGGTTAGAACGGCACGTCGTTTTCCGTATATTCTCCGTCTCGCACCATGCGGCGGATGATTGCTCTTGCGTATGCCCACGACGGGCGCGGCGCGTATGCGGTCTGCTGGAGTGCGCGGCTTACTTGCGTCGGCGTGATGTTGCCCTTTTCAAGCTGTTCTTTGACTTCCTTGATGATGAGTTGAACCGGGCGCGTGCCGATGGCATCTTGATAGTCCTGCTCGAAGTGCTCCATAAACATTTGGGTTAGAAACTTTCGGAAGCTCTGGAGCTGTTCCTGACTGTTCCTTGTTGTCATGTGACTATCTGCGCTTGTCGTTTCCGTTTCTCTTCCAATAGTAGTAGTAGTAGTAGTACTACTACTACTCGTGGTTGTACTACTACTGCGGTTGTAGTAGTCGTTGTTTTTGTCGTTTTGGTTAACGTGGTTGTAGTGCTGGTTCTCCATGTGGTATACTCCTTCCATAGTCGTTGACTACTACGGGAGGGGAAAAGAATATGCGAAAGGACTATACTCTTGGCGAATGGTTGGAAACGTGGCTTGAATACTACGTCGAACCCTCTTCCCTTGCGTCCAGCACAAAGGCGTGCTATAATAGGGCTGTGCGGGCTGTTCCTGCGTCGTTGGGTTCAATTTGGGTCATTGACATTGCACCGCTGGATTGCCTGTGCTGGATCCAGTCTGTGGCGCGCACGCATCCGCGTGCCGCCCAGCTGGATCGTGTAATGCTTTCGCGTGCGCTGTTGGTCGCGCGGAAGCTGCACCTTACAGATTGTGTCCTTGACGAGGACACATGTCCACAGGTTGTACACCATGCACAAAAAGCGGTCGTGCTGACTCTGCCCGAACTGCTCCGCTACATGGGCGCGGCGGCGCTGATGGATTCCGCCACTGTGCTCCTGCTCTGCTGTTGTGGTCTTCGGCGCGGCGAAGCCCTCGCAGCTTCTCGCGCTGACCTGTCTGCCGATGGCATTTTGACAGTACAGCACCAGCGCGGCGACAGCCGCGAACTGCACCCGCTGAAGTCGAAACACTCGTACAGGCGCATTGCTTTGCCTGACAACGTGCTTGATTGCATCAGAACGCGCCCTCTGACGCTCTCCGGGCTCTTCTACGAGGGAAGTATGCACAAGGTGTACACAGACCATCACAGCGTCACGCAGCGGCTTTCTCTGCCGCCTGTGACCCTCCACGGCTTGCGCCACTCGGTGGCGACTGCCGCCGTTCTCGGCGGCGAACCTGTGAAGCTGGTGCAGGGGTGTCTTGGTCACGCTTCGTTTGCCCTCACTGCCGACCTTTACGCCGACCACCTCCCCGATACTTCGGCAGTTTGCAAACACTTGTTCGTGTAAGGCGCACGACTGGAAATCGTGTGTGGGCTTATACCCCACCTAGGGTTCAAATCCCTAACTCTCCGCCAGATTAGCATCGATTCGATAGAATCGGTGCTTTTCTTTTGCCCTCGCAGCGAATCCTCCCCACAGTCACCAAAAAGTGCCTCGCTAATAAAAAGTGCGTATTGCGCCCATAGCACAAATGGTGTATTCTTTACAAGATAACCCCTTTCCCCGAACGACCCACCTTGGAGGAACCCATGAGGAAACTGATTTCCCTGCTGGTGATGATTTTGCTGCTGCTGTCCGCTGCGCTGGCGGAAGTGAGCACCCCGACCTGCACCACCGTGACGCTTGCAACCGGCAGCGTTCACGGCGGATTTCATCGCGAAGATGCATGAGGTTTTCCCGGACTACGCGGGCGAAAACCATCTGGAAATGACGGCGGGATTCCTGTTCCCGGCGGAGTAAGCAGCAGACAAAAAACAGGCTGTTCGAGCGCTTTGCCCGGACAGTCTGTTTTTTGTCAGTATCCTGCTTTCTGCAATTCGTCCAGCAGTGCGCACTTGCGCTTGTAGTCCCTGCGCCACTGTTCAGCAAGGTCAGCAATTATCTTTCTTCCCTCGTCGGTGCCTTTCATGCGTTCCAGCTGTTGGATGACCTCGCAGTAGGCGGCGCGCGACGAAGCCGCTTGCATAGCGCGATTCACCATGTTGCGGTAGAGTGCCAGCGTGCGGGCGGAATCCCATGCCATCAGCGGGTCAAAATAGGTACACAGTCCCTCAAAATTGCTGTGTTGCTGAATCCGCTGGAGCAGCTGCTCCCACAGCTCAATGGATGCCAGCAGGGGCAGGCGGATAGTGCTTGTCGTCGGCAGTTTCATCAAACGTTCCGCCTCGTCGCGCCATGCATTGGCGGGAAGCGTCGCTCGAAGCGCATCAATCTGCTCCATGCTGTACTGATTGTACTGCTCAATGTACTGCCGAATCTCCCGCTGCGCAAGGTCAGGCTGATTCGCGCGCTGATAGAGTAAAATCAGCTGTTCGCGGCGCTGCTTGCATGGCATATATTCCCCGGCGAACGTCTGCAAATCCGCCTTGACCTGCTCGATGGCTTCCGTCCACTTTTCCGCCGCCATCAGCGTTTTCAGTGTCCGGTCATGCGCATACGGCACATCCCAATGCGAATGCCAGAAGCTGATGATGTCCTCCTGCGAAGCGTGCAGCTGCTGCATCGTTTTTTCACGCTGATTCAGCAGGTTCACCATCGCGCCTCCACCGCGTTCCTGCGCATTCGGCTTCCATTCGGCAATTTTCTCGTCCAGCAGCGCAAGATTCCGCTGATGAATTGCTTCGTCCCACGAATACGAAAACAAGAACGCCAGCGGCGCGGTGAAATACGGCAGCGGTTGCCACGTCCGGAATGCAGCGGCGAACCACTCGTACATTGCCGACTGCTGGTCGGTTGCTGCGATGGCAAGAATCTGCATCCATGCATCGCGGCAAGCGTCCTCGATATCCTCCTGTTCAAGAATTTCATCGGCGGATTCAAACATCATTGCCGTGTCGCAAACGAGTTCAAACGCCAGCATCGCATGTTCCGGTGTCAGCAAATCAGCCAATTCCGCGTCCAGCAGCTCCAGCAGTTCCTGAACGGGTGATTCCTCTTCTTCGTCATATTCTTCTTCGTCATATTCTTCTTCGTCATATTCTTCTTCGTCATATTCCGCGTATTCGTCATACTCGTTTTCGGAATAGCGTTCGGCGGCGTGAAGCGTCTGCGTCAGGGTGCGCTGCCAATTGAGGCGGCGTTCATCCGCACGGACAGGTTCGTCTCCCTTGCACAGCATCAGCCGATTTCGGAGTGCTTCGTCCTTTTTCAGCAGCGGACGAAGAAAATCCCGAAGCGTTTCAGCGGACAGGCTGTTCAGCTTCTTCTCCCACTCCGGCGCGGGCAATTCCGCTTCCGGCAGATGGGTCGCCGCAAAGAGAACCGCCGCCATATGCTTGCAGTTTGCACCCTCTTTCGCAAAAGGGCAGGTGCAGGACAGAGTTGCCACGGCATCGCCTGCCAGCGTAATCTCAACCCGATACAGCCGCGTGCCTTCTACATCAGCAGTGATTTTCTCCTGCGTGCAGTGCAGATTTTTCACTGCCCCGGCACGCCAGTAATTGCGCCCGCGCGTAATCATCTTCGAGATAAAATTCTCTTTCCAGTCAGTGATGTGCATCGGCATTCCACCTTTTGCAAAACAGGCTGCCCGTTTTTCTCGGACAGCCTGCTTGCTTATTCCTTCGTCTCAATCTCAATGCCGCGTTCTGCCAGCCAGTTCGGCCAGTAGTCGTCGGTGTAGAGCAGTGCCTCGCGGGTGGAAGGCATCGGGGGCAGCGATCCGCCCGTAGCGTAAATCAGCGCGGAAATCGGCAGAACGGTGTAGCCCTGCTCCTCGTAGTAGGTCAGGACAGCATCAAGAATTTCCCAGCTGTGATTCGCGTCGAGATGGCAGAGCAAAATATTGCCGGGCGCGAGCTTGGCGCGCGTCGTACCGTTCTTGATGCACTCTTCCACCGTGTATTTGCCGATGGAGTCCTTCGTGCTCATGTTCCACAGCACGCACTCCATGCCTTCCGCGCGCGAAACGCTGATGACGTTGCTGTTCACGTCCCCGTACGGCGGGCGCATCAGGCGCGGCGAGACGCCCAGCGTTTCCGCCATGGTCTCCGCCGGGAAAACGATTTGGCGCATCATGCTGTATGGCCGTTCCTTCGTCAGCTGCGGATGCGTGTTCGTGTGGTCGCCGATTTCATTGCCCGCCGCCAGCACGCGCTTGGATTCCTCCGGGAACGTGCGGACGAAATAGCCCGTCATGAAAAAGGTGATATTCGTGTTGTGCTTCGCCAGCACTTCCAGCACCTGATCGGTGTTCTTGCCGCCGAAACCGCAGTCCATGCCGATGCCGACAAGTTTCCGCTCCGTCTCCACGTTCTTGACGGCGCGCTGTCCCTTCGCAACGACGGTCAGGTAACCGCCATCCGCCACACAGCGATCGCCCAGCCACACGCTCAGGCGGGTGTAGCCCTCCATATCAGCGGTTGGGGTGATGGAGAAGCTCATGTCGCCGCTCGGATTCGACCATTTTGCTTCCGCCAGCACTGTACCCTTGTCATCGCGCAGCTGGAAGGTGTTGTTGCCCTTGACGATGGTGGATGAATTCGTCACCGTCATGCGGACGCTCATCTTCTTGCCCACCGTGCCAAAGTTGATGCCCAGATAGAACTGCACGTTCGGCAGGCGCTGGATGGTCAGCGTGTGCTTGCCTGCACCGGTGTAGCCGTCGCCGCTCTGCAGTTCAAAAACGACCTTGCCGCGTTCCTCCACCACCTGCGTCGGAACGGTCAGCGTGGTGCCCTTCTGCCCTGCCGGGATGACCACGGAATACGCGCCGTCCAAGCCGTCGCAGGTCAGGGAAACCGTCAGGTCTTTGTCGCTTGCGGGCGACACGTTCAGCTTCAGCGTATAATCATAGCCGCCGTTGATTTGCCCGTTTTTCTCGGCAAAGGTGACTTTCACGCCGTCCGCCAGCGCGACGGACATCAGCAGCGCCAGCATCATGCCCAGCGCACAGAACCATTTTTTCATGTGCAGCCTCCATTGGTCGTCGATCGTTGATATATCTGCTCGGACATACACGTCCACTTCTATTATACCATTGATTGAAAAGGAACACAAGTGCAAAAAACGCCGCTCCGCTTAACCATATTCAGTCAGCGGGGCGGCGCGATGTGTCAGGGGATTACTGCTCTGCCAGCTTGTTCAGCATCTCAACGATGCCGCGGCTGTTCTCCAGCTGATTCTCCATGCCTTCGACAATCTGCTCTTCCGCAGTCGTCTCATCCGCATCCGCGTGCAGGACAACCGGCAGCTGCTTGCCGACGAACTGCTCCGCGAAGGCGTCCAGCATTTCCTGCGTCAGACCTTCGATTTCATTTTCCAGCGTCAGCTTCAACTCCGTCACCACATTGTTCGCATCCAGATGCAGTTCAACATCAAGCGTGTATTCGTCCGGCAGCATAGACGTGATGGTGGTGGTAAGAACTCTTCCTTCATCAGCGGGTTCTTCCGTTGCTTCAGGCTCAACAGTGGGTTCTTCCGTCGCTTCAGGTTCGGCGGTGGGTTCTTCCGTCGCGTCGGGTTCAGCGGCGGGTTCTTCCGTCGCCTCGGGTTCGGCGGCGGGTTCTTCCGTCGCTTCGGGTTCGGCGGTGGGTTCTTCCGTCGCTTCCGGTTCAGCGGTGGGTTCTTCCGTCGCTTCGGGCTCGACGGTGGGTTCTTCCGTCACAGCGGGCTCGGCAGCGGGTTCTTCCGTCACAGCGGGCTCGACAGCGGGTTCTTCCGTCGCTTCGCCGTTCAGCGCGCTCTGCGCCAAGCCGAGGTTCTGCATCAGCTCATCCAGCTGCGCGGACACGTTGTCGAGGTAGCCCTGCGCCGCCGCTTGATTCGCCTTTGCGGTGTCCAGTTCAGCGGTCAGCGTTTCCACCTGCGCCTTGTTCGCTTCGTTTTCGTCGTTCAGGACAACCAGCTGGGCTTCCAGTTCCGCCACCTTTGCGGTGGATTCTTCCAGCACCAGCTGCGCTTCGCGGAGGTCATTCTGCGCGGTGGTCAGTTCCGCCTGCGCCGTCTCCTTGTCGGCAATGGTCTGCTGGAGTTCGGTGTTGCTGGCGGCCAGCTGACCGTTGACCTCATCCAGCTGACTGGACAGGTTATTCGACCGCACGAACAGCGCGACCATCACGATGACCGCCACGACCAGCACGACGATGAGTGCAAACAGGGAGACTTTCTTCTTCTCGCTGTTTTCCGGCGTGTTCTGTGCCGGTGTCTGGGACTTGTTTTCGGACATGGGAACTTCCTCCTTGCTTTGTCAGTCGAATCTCAGGCTGTGAATAAATGCGGCTGGTATACTATTCCCAAATGCGAATGCGCAAGCAGATAGCGCAAGTGAATTGGGGAATAGGCTCACTCCTCTGCCTGCCCAAGGAGCTGCCGTGCGGCGTCCACCTGCGCCTGAAGGGATGAAAGCGTCTTTTGCAGCGTCTCCACCTCTCCGATCAGCTCACTGTCCGGGGTCCGAAGGAGAGCGAGCTGCTGCGTGAGCGTTTCCGCCTGCGCCGCTAATTCCGCATTCTCGCTGCGGAGCGCCTTGCGCTGGGCGCGGAGTTCCTGCTCTCGCGCGGACGCTGCATCCGCTTCGGGCTGCACCGCCTGCAATTGCGCCAGCGTTTCCGGCAGGTCAACGTCGATTTGCGCGCGCTGCGTCTGCTGGAGCTTCAACCGCGCCAGACTTGCATCCAGCTGCAATTGCGTCAGCCGAAGCTGCTCGCCCTGCTGCGCCAGCCGAACCGCCAGCACACACAGCGCCACGCACACCACACACATCACCGCGACAAAAATGGCGCGGAATCCCTTGGAAACTTTCGGCAGCATGCTGCTTCCTCCTCTTCCAGTCTCGCCAACAGGGAGCCTTTCTATTCACTATTGTAGCATATTCCGGTACAAATTGCAAAGCAAAAGCGCTGAAAAATGCCGCTTGTTCGGCAAATTGTTACAAATCATTCATTTTTTGAGCCGCATCGGCGAGACTTTTGGCGAGATAGTCCAAATTTTCCTGCCGGCAGACGGTATCGCGGGAAGTGTGGATGCGCCCGGTGATGAGTCCCACCCCCGCGCTGTGGTGGTATGCCGATACGCCCACCCCGCACACGAAGCGCCGATAATCGCCCGCGCCTTGCACACCCGCGCGTCCGAAGAACTGCGTCGACACGCCGGATGCCATTGCGTTTTCTTCAAGGGATTCGCGGACGGCGGCGTATTCCGGCTTATCCTGCGCCATTTTCGGAGCGCTGATGACGAAGGTGTCGCCATCCCCGACGCAGTTGAGGTCAACAAGCAGCTTCATCGTCTGCACTTCGACGTGCTGTGCGCCGTAGCTCTTTGCGCCGCGGCTGCCCGTCTCCTGATGATCAAAGAGGATGAACGCCGTCTTTTCGCGCGCTTCAGGGGACAGGCGCTGCATCGTCTCCAGCAGGGCGGCAATGCCGGATGTGTTGTCATTGACGTTATGCTTGTTCGCCGCGCCGAACATCATCAGCAGCATCAGCGCCAGATAGGCGAAAAAGAACGTCAGAATCAGCAAATCGCCGCTCTTCGTCGCCAGCCCGACCACCGTGCCAATCAGTAGGGAAATCAGCAGCATTCCCAGCAGCACCGCGCCCTGCGCGAAGATATACACCGGGAAATTCCGGGGGATGCGCAGATCGGGCACGCCGATGGTCGCCGCCGTATCGTAGTGGGCGCTGATGAGCAGTTCGGCATTTTGAGGGTCGCCGGCGACGATATTGCGGTGGCGCAGCTTGTCCTTTCGGTTCATGCCGTCCACATAGGGGCGATACCCCATTTCGCGCATCTTCGCCATCACCCACTTCTCGAACGCCCGCTTCTGCGCCGTCGTTTTGCGGATGGGGAACTGCGCGTCGATTTCTTCGCGTATGGTCATGCTTGCTCCTTCCCGACGACCTGCCGGAGGACGGCTTCCACCGTGTCCGCCACGCCCTGCAGGGTGATTTCGTCGTACGTCGTGTCATGTTTGGTATGAATTTTGCTGCAGTACCAGCCTACATGCTTTTTCTTGCGGCAGGCGCAGATGCCCACGCCGAGCTTGAAGTGCTTCTGGTCGGAGGAGAAATTGCACTTCTCCATGTTGCCAAGGACGACCGGAATGCCGCTGCTTTTCCGCGCCGTCTCGCCCAGTGCCGGATACTTCTCCCGTGCCGCTTTCGGCACAAGCATCAGCATGGCTTCCCCCACGCCAATGCAGTCCATGTTCAGCACAAGTGTCTCTTTTGCCACCTGCTTATGCGCTTTCGCCAGCCCCGATGCGCCGAGCAGCCCCTTCTCCTCGTTGTCGAACAGCACGAACGCAATTTTCCCCGGCTTTTCCGCCGCGAACGATTCCATCAGCGCCAGCACCCCGCACACGCCCGACGTGTTGTCATTGACGTTGTGCGGATTCGGCACGCCCGCCAGCAGCAGATACATCATCAGGCAGTACAACCCAATCAGCGTCGCTTCCGTGCAGAAGATGCTGCCCGTGAGCTTTTTCACAATCCCCGTCGGTATGAAGATGAACACCACCATCACCAGCGCAATCAGCGCCTGAACGAGGTAAAACATCGGGCGATTCATGGGCAGCATGACATTCGGCAGCCCGACGGTTGCGGGCGTATCGTAATGCGCCGTAACAAGCACTTTCGCCTTGTCCACATCGCCCACGACGATATTGCGGTTCGTGCAGATTGCCTTGTTTTCCTCCATCCTCGCCGTATAGCCCATTTCCTGCGCCTTTTGCAGCACATACTGGCGGAACTGCGCCTTTTGTACCTTGCTTTTGCGCACCGGAAACCGCGCATTGACCTCCTGCATCCAGCGATTCGTATTCATTTTTTCTGTTCCTTTTCCGTGTACGGCACGACCTCCACCACCGTCAGCATGTCTCCCTCGACGACAAAGCGAATATCCACCTCGCCATACGGCACGCCGTACACGCGCTTTCCGTCATGCTGATACGCCGGGCGCGGGTCTTGCGCGAGCAAGCCCATCACGGCGGGCAGGTTCTGCTTGGGAACATACTTTTTGAGCTTCTCCGGAAAATCCACCGTCAGGCGATGGCGTTCGGTCTGCTCGGTGAACCCGCCGATGGCATCCGGCACACTGTCCACATACGGCAGGTACGGCTTGATGTCCACAATTGGCGTGCCGTCCATCAAATCCGCGCCGGAGACGACGAGCGTGATGCGCCCGTTCTCCTCCTCCATGCGAATCAAGCGGACAACCGTCAAACCGATGCGGTTCGGGCGGAACGGCGAGCGCGTCGCGAACACGCCCAATCGGGTATTGCCGCCCAGCCGCGGCGGACGCACAGTCGGCCGCCAATCATCCTGCTGCGCGCGGTCGAACTCCCAGAGCAGCCACAGGTGGGAGTAATCCTCAATGCCGCGGAACGCCTCGCGGACGCTGTACTTTTCCGCCATCACGACGCGGGAAATCACCTCCGGCACAAGCCTCGACTGCCGCGGCACGCCGAATTTCTCCCGAAAGCCGTTTTCGATTCGTGCAATGATTTCCATCCGGATTCCTCCCCTTTTCCATACGGGATAAGTATAGCCCACCGGCGCCCTCCCGTCAAGGGGCGGAAGCAGAAAGGAATTTCTGTCAGTTTTGCATTTGGCAAGAGGATTTTTCTTGGTTGGTGGAGAATAATACACCATTCTTATTGCACGAAATTTTTCGCAAGGAGGTGAATCCCCTTGGTAGAAGCCCGGCACATCACGATGGATTTCCGCATCGACCAGAACCGCACCACCAACCTCAAGGAGTTTGTCGTCGACACCCTCCGCCGCCAGACGCATACCACCACCTTCCGCGCCCTCGATGATGTATCCTTCATCGCCGAAAAGGGCAGTGTCACCGGGCTGATTGGCCATAACGGCGCGGGAAAATCCACCCTGCTCAAAATCATCAGCGGCATTTACCCGCCCACCAGCGGCAGCGTCGCCCTGCAGGGCACGCTTGTGCCCATGCTCGAACTCGGCAGCGGCTTCGACGCGGAACTCACCGGGCGGGAGAACATCTTCCTTAACGGCGCAATTCTTGGCTACCCGAAGGATTTTCTGCACGACAAAGCGCCGGAAATCATTGCATACAGCGAACTCGATCGTTTCATCGACCGCCCGCTGAAAACGTACTCGTCCGGAATGCTCGCGCGGCTGGCGTTCTCCATCGCCACCGTCGTTCAGCCTGATATTCTGATTGTGGACGAAATTCTTGCCGTCGGCGACGAGCGTTTCCAGCGCAAGAGCCGCGCGCGGATGCTTGAGCTCATGTCCGGCGGCGCGACAGTGCTGTTCGTCAGCCATAATTTAAGCCAGATTCGCGAACTCTGCGACCGCGTGATTTGGCTGGAGCACGGCAGAATCCGCGCGCAGGGCGACGCAAAGTCCCTGTGCGACGCATACGAAAGGGAGGCAGCCCCATGAGTGAGCAGACGCCGCGCAGACGCCGGGCTGATCGGGCATATACGCCGGAGGAAAACGAAGCCGCGCCCTGCCGCCGCCGCATGAATGCGGACGAACCCCCGCGCCGACGCCGAACGCGCGAGTATTATTCGCCCGAGGAGTTCATCCCGTACCCTGCGGCGGATTCGTTCGACACCATGCCGCCAGACATCCCGTTCGATGTGCCTCCGGACACGCCGTCCGCGCCCCCGAAACGGAAATTCCGTCTGCCGCCGCTGGGCGAATCGCTGCGCAGGACGATGCAATTGCTCCGTTCTGCGCGCCCGGATTTCCCCTTCCGCCGTCCGCATGGGGTCGGCGACTTGCTGAACATGCTGCTGGATGCGCTGCTGTGGGTGCCAAAACTGATAGTACATTTGACGCTGTATGCCTGCCGTTACCTGCGCGCATCCGTCCGCTATGCCGTGGAGGGCGCAACGCCGCTCTGGCAGGCGTTTCTGCTCCGCCCGTACAGCTGGGCGGGGTTCTATCTGCTGCTTGGGGGGCTGGCATTCGCCGGTGTTCATCTGATGTCGCGCGGGTCAACGGGCGCATCGTTCGCCGGGTTCGTGCTGCTGCTCGCGCCGCTGGCGTGGGGCATCGTGCTGGGCTGGGCGGCGGCGAACGCGCTGCACCGGCACTGCTTCTTCTCCCGGTGGACGTTCGTCGCGCTGGAAATGCTGTGCGCCATCGGCATTGCGGGCGCTGCGCTGGGCTATCCCATTGCGCTGCTTGCGTCGGCGCCGCTGCCGCTGTGGATGCTCGCGGGCGCTCTGCTCCTGCGCCGCACGACGCTGCGCTCCTTCTCCCCTGCCGCCATCGTCGATTTCTTCCAGCGCCTGAAGCCGCGCTGGGAACTGCGGCGAATCGGGCTGCACACGGCGGCGACCGTCAGCTACACTGCACCTGTCAAACGCAATCGCTTCTTTATTGAGTTGCAATGTACGCATCCGAGCACGGGGAATGCGCTGATTTTGTTTCATACGTCCACCATTGAACCGGCGCTGGGGCAGAAGGTGCATGTGATTCTGCATCCGACGGAGGAAGACATATATGAAGTGGACTTGACGACGAGCATTCCGCGGGTAAAGATTCGCAAGAATGACTTGTGGCGGAATCGGGAATAGGATAGCATCGGAGGTATCACCATGGAATCATCCCTCAACATTCAGAAAATCGTCAAGCCCTCCTTTGCCGTTATCGGCATCGAAGGCTCGACAGACGACGGCGAAGGCTTCATCCCCATGCTCTGGTCAGACGCGAACGCCCACTTCGACGAAGTCTCCCCCGTCGCCAGCCGTGACGAAAACGGCGCGCTGCTCGGCATTTGGGGCGCGATGAGCGACGAAACTCGTTCGTTCCTGCCATGGACAGACGGCTTCTCGCACGGGTTGTACCTTGCGGGCGTGGAATGTCCCATCGACGCGGAAGTGCCGGACGGATGGACGAAGTGGGTCGTGCCGGGGTATGAGTACCTTGCCATAGAGAATCGCCGCGCGGACACGTTCAGCCGCATGGTCGATTACTTCCGCGAAAACGGCGTGAAGCTCGTCGGCGCGGTGCAGGAATTCACCGACCCGAAAACGCAGCAGGAGTATCTGTACTTCCCGATTCGGGCATTATGACTGCTTGACGCATCCCCAAACGGATGCTATAATACCCCATGAATCTGATGCAGAGGTGAACATGATGGCAGAAGAATGTACGCATGACTGCTCCTCGTGCGGGAGCGCGTGCGCATCGCGGCAGAAGCCGCAGAGTTTGCTCGCCCCGGCGAACGCAGGCAGCCGGGTGAAGAAGGTCATCGGCGTTGTCAGCGGCAAAGGCGGCGTGGGAAAATCACTGGTGACGGGTTTGCTCGCGTGCGAAACGGCGCGGCGCGGGAAAATCGCCGGGGTACTGGATGCGGACATCACCGGGCCGAGTATGCCGCGCATTCTGGGCATCCGCGACAAGGCGGTCGGCAATGAGCTGGGCATCCTGCCGCAGGAAGCTGAAAACGGCGTGAAGGTTATGTCCATCAACCTGCTGCTGGAGCACGACACCGACCCCGTTATCTGGCGCGGCAGCCTGATTGCGGGCACGGTCAAGCAGTTCTGGACGGATGTGTGCTGGGGGGATGTGGACTGCCTGTATGTGGACATGCCGCCGGGAACGGGCGACGTGCCGCTGACGGTGTTCCAATCGCTGCCGGTGGATGGCATCGTGATTGTCTTAAGCCCGCAGGAGCTGGTTGGCATGATTGTGGAAAAAGCCGTCAAAATGGCGCAGATGATGAACATCCCCGTGCTGGGCTTGGTGGAAAACATGGCGTACATGACCTGCCCGGACTGCGGCAAGCGCCTGTACCCCTTCGGCGAAGGGCGCACGGCGGATGTCGCAAAGCAGTATGGACTGCCGATGCTGGCGCAATTGCCGATTCAGCCCGAACTTGCCAAGAAGTGCGACGAAGGCCGCTTGATGGACATTCAGCTGCCGGAAATGGGCAACGCAGTCGATGCCGTGCTGAAATGCAAGGTTCGCAAGCATGAATAAGCCAATCCCGTCGGAATCCTCCGGCGGGGTTTTTCATATCGAAACGGTTTTCGCAGCAGGAAAATCAGGCGCACATGTCGAATAATAATTGATTCAGCGGAACAAATCCGCGTTTTTCTCCGTCTAATCCAGCGGAAAGGGAGGAAAAGCGCCGCTTGTTTCGTTATATCATTGGAAGGCGTGGGCTTTTCGCCACTTTCCGGCAGGGGAAGTGCAATTTAGCCCTTGCACACTGCCCGATAAATGTGTACAATATAGATGGGCGATTGCCCATACGCCTCTTTCCGGCAAATCCGGCAGGAGGATAACGCTTGCTCCGCTCGCCCTGAGTGTGAAGGAAGGGAATTATCATCATGAAGAATCATGCCGCTGCAACTGCTCGCAACCGCATTCTCAAGGGCGCTGCCCTGTGCGGTGTTTTGGCGCTGTCCATGACGCTGACGGGCTGCTTTGTGCCGCCGGACGACCTGTCAGGCGACCTGTCCAATCAGGGTGTTGTTTACAATACGGTTGCTGTCACAGCGCCCCAGCGCACCGCCACGCCCACTCCTTCGCCCACGCCGACGGTTGAATCCGTTTTCAATTTCGGCACGAACACCGTCATGCCGACGACACAGCCGGGCGTGATTACGTCCAACGGCATTGTCACCGTGGTGACCACGCCGCCCGGCAGCGTCGCCACCACTGCGCGGCCGACCGCAACGCCCACGCCAACTGCGGCTGCCGTTCTCAAAAAAGGCTCGTCCGGCGCTGACGTCAAAACACTCCAGCGCCGCTTGAAGCAGCTTGGCTACTACACCGGCAGCGTTGACGGCGATTTCGGCGACGCGACGGAGAAGGCGCTGCGCGCGTTCCAAGACCGCAACAATCTGCTGGTGGACGGCATCGCGGGCAAATCGACGATGGCAAAGCTGAACAGCTCCAACGCTGTCAAGGCAGCCGCCGCAACCGCTACTCCGCGCAAGACCGCAACCCCCAAGCCGAAAACCACCGCGACCCCAAACCTCTCCACTGAGTATTATCTCCAGAGCGGTTCGTCCGGCACACGCGTCCGCACGCTGCAGGCGCGCCTGATTGAACTGGGCTGGATGGCGGGTTCGCCGGACGGCAACTATGAGGGTGCGACAGAATACGCCGTCAAGGCGTTCCAGAAAAAGTACAAGAGCCTGTACACCGACGGTGTCGCCGGGCCTTCGACGCTGCAAACGCTGTATTCTTCCTCCGCGGCGAAATCCTCCACGCCCGTGTCCTCCATCGGCACGACGCTGGAGTCCGGCATGAAGAACAGCGGCGCCGTCAAGGCGATGCAGACGCGCCTGAAATCCTTGGGCTACCTGACCGGCACAGCGGACGGCTCTTTCGGCGACGCGACAAAGGCGGCAGTGATCGCCTTCCAGACGGCGAACGGCCTGAAGGCGGACGGCAAAGCAGGCACATCCACCCTGAACCGCCTCTATTCCGATGCGGCGATTGCTGCCAGCTCCATGCCGACGGCGACCGCTTCCACCTCCGTGGACGGCTACACGACGCTCTCCGAGGGCGACACCGGCACGGCGGTTCGCAATCTCCAGAAGGCGCTGAAAAACAAGGGTTACTATTCCGGCAGCGTGGACGGCAAATACGGCGCGGCAACGACGGCAGCAGTCGTCGCGTTCCAGTCGGCGCAGGGCTTGCGTGTGGACGGCAAGGCAGGTCCCGCGACCCAGCGTGCGCTGTTCACCACCTCCAGCAGCACGGATACATCCAAGTACACCACGCTCCGGCCGGGTGACAGTGGCGCGGCGATTCGCCAGCTGCAAACGACGCTGAAGCAGAAGGGCTATTATACCGGCACGATTGACGGCGATTACGGCTCCGGCACAACGGCGGCGGTCAAGGCGTTCCAGAAGAAGATGAACATCACGCCGGTGGATGGCATTGCGGGCGACAAGACGCTGACGCTGCTGTACTCCTCTGACGCGGTGGACAGCGACGAATACGCGACGCTGCGCCCCGGCGACACGGGCGCGGCAGTGCGCACCATGCAGGCGACGCTGTACGAACTGGGCTACTACGACGGCTCGCGCGACGGCGTGTACGGCGCAACGACGCAGGATGCTGTCCGCGCATTCCAGATTCGCAACAAGGTGACGCCGGTGGACGGCATCGCGGGCAACAAGACGCTGACAAAACTGTACAGCGGCACTGCGGTTGCGGCGGCGGCGAAAACAACGGAGTACAAAACGCTCCGCAAGGGCGACCGCGGCGACGAAGTGGTGCAGATGCAGGACAGCTTGCAGCAGCTTGGCTATCTGGCAGCCGTCACGGGCTATTACGATGATGCGACCGTCGCGGCGGTTCGCTCCTTCCAGTCCCGCAACGGGCTTTCCGTGGACGGCTCTGCGGGGCAGGAGACCCTCGCGGTGCTCTACGGCAGCAATCCCCGTGCGGCATATTAAGGGGAGACGCAAGTGGATTTGCCCCTTAAACCCCACCAGAGGCTCTGCCTCTGGACTTCGCGAAGGGTCTTCGACCCTCTCGACACCCTTCTCGCGATTGAGTTGAGCACACTTTCATACAGTGTCCGCGTGTTTATTTCTAAGAATACAGTCCAGCTTGGCGCGTTTGCACGGCTGGACTGTTCTCTTATCCACAGTTTTTCCCCGTCTTCCACCGAAAGGAGGGATTTCTGTGCAGAAAATCCGCTTTCTCCCCCTGCTGTGCGTTCTGCTGATGCTCTTCACCGCCCCGACCCTGCTCGCCCAGCAGGAGCCGAATACGCCCTATCCGGCGGAAACCATGCTCTCTGTCCGCATGATGCCGCCCGGCGAACGTAGCCTGCGCAATTTCCTGTATCCAAAACTCATGGCGCAGGAAGGCAGCATTCAACTTCCCGCCGGAACGTCCTACAATCTGCTGGTACAGACCTTGGATAACATGCGCAACGACTATCCGGAGCTGTTTCACATCGACTCCTACCGTGTCCATTATCAGCGCAATCAGCCGGATGTCGCCCAAAGCATTTCACCGCGCTACCTTTGTTCCGCCGAAGAAGCATCAGCCTTGCGCAAACAGCTGCTGGAGACAGCACAGTCGTGGGTGGACGAAAATCCCGACCCGCTGGCGCTGTACGAGCGGCTTGTACAGAATACAACCTATTCACCCGACAGCATGTGGCAGCACGCGGCCGTGGGCGCTTTGCTGTATGGCGAAGCCACCTGCGCAGGATATGCGCAGGCGATTTCACTGCTCTATCGGCTTGCGGGCATTCCATGCGCAACCATCATCGGCGAAGCGTCAGACACAAGCGGCGAAGCCGGTTTGCATGCATGGAATGTGACCAATTTCGGCTTTCTTGACGCAACATGGGGGGCCGCTTTCGACGGGCATGTGTTCCACAGCAACTACGCCATGGGTGAAGCGGATATGTCCATCGACCACACGCCCAATCGCGGGTACACTTTCCCCGACCTGAGCGGCGTTCCGAACTACTATCAGGCGCACGGGCTGTACGTCTCCACCGAGCAGGAACTGCTGACCCAGCTGATGCGTCTTGTGGACGGTGAAGCCGTGGAGATTCAGCTTTCGCCCGACCTGTACGCACGGTATACAGCGGCTATGAAGGACAAGCCGTCCGATATTGTCACCTTTTGCGCCGAAGCAGCCGGGGTGGAAATTCCCTTCTACGACCCATGCCGCATCCTGTCCGACAAGGCGCATCGCGTTTTGCTGCTGATTCCCCACCCTGAATTGGCGGAGCAGTAACAGCAGTTTGCACGAGCGTAAAGGCAGATTATTGCCCCTGAGCACTTGCATGTTCGGGGGCTTTCATGTTATAATGAAAGAGTAGTGTGTCTATTCGGGAATAGGTGCGCTCATATGATTATGATTTTCCAAATATTATCAGAAATTGTTTCTATATTGAAAGGAGAACTTTATGTTCGATTGGGTCAAAAAACTGCTGGGCAGCAGCAATGACGCGGAGGTCAAAAAGCTGCAAAAGACGGTCAACGCCGTGGAAGCCCTCGAAGATGAATACAAGGCGCTGACGGACGAGCAGCTGCGTGCCAAGACGGATGAATTCCGCGTGCGCTTGCAAAATGGCGAAACCGAAGATGACATTCTGCCCGAAGCGTTCGCCGCGATTCGCGAAGCCGACGCCCGCGTGCTGGGAATGCGCCCGTACCGCGTGCAGGTGATGGGCGGCCTGGTGCTGCATCAGGGGCGCATCGCCGAGATGAAGACCGGCGAGGGCAAAACGCTGGTGTCCACCCTGCCCGCGTACCTGAACGCACTGTCCGGCAAGGGCGTGCACGTCGTGACCGTCAACGACTATCTGGCGCGCCGCGACAGCGAGTGGATGGGCAAAGTCCACCGCTTCATGGGGCTGAGCGTCGGCCTGATTGTCCACGATCTGGACAGCGCCGAACGCCGCGCTGCTTACGCCTGCGACATCACCTACGGCACGAACAACGAGATGGGCTTCGACTACCTGCGCGACAACATGGTCATCCGCCAAAGCGAGCTGGTGCAGCGCGGCCACAACTTCGCCATCGTCGACGAAGTGGACTCCATCCTGATTGACGAAGCGCGTACCCCGCTGATTATCTCCGGCGCGGGCGACAAATCTACCGACCTCTACGCGAAGGTGGACGCTGTCGTCCGCACGCTCAAGCGTGACGTTCACTTCGAGATTGAAGAGAAGAAAAAGGCCATCAGCCTGACCGACGAGGGCGCCCAGCGTGTCGAAGCCGCGTTCGGCATCACCAACATCAATGACGCGGAAAATGCCGAGCTGAACCACCACGTCAGCTGCGCCCTGCGCGCCAACTTCCTGATGAAGCGCGACGTGGACTACGTCGTCAAGGACGATCAGGTCATCATCGTTGATGAATTCACGGGCCGCCTGATGATTGGCCGCCGCTACTCCGAGGGTCTGCATCAGGCGATTGAAGCCAAGGAGCATGTGACCATTGAGCGCGAAAGCCGCACACTAGCGACCATCACCTTCCAGAACTATTTCCGCATGTACCACAAGCTCTCCGGCATGACGGGTACGGCGAAAACTGAAGAGGACGAGTTCCAGAACATCTACTCGCTGGACGTCGTGCAGATTCCGACCAACAAGCCCAACATCCGCAAGGACTTGGACGACATGGTCTACAAGACGAAGAAGGCAAAGTTCAACGCCGTTGTGGACGCGATTGCGCAGGTGCACGCAAACGGTCAGCCCGTGCTGGTCGGCACGGTCACGGTTGAAACGAGCGAAATGCTCTCCGCCATGCTCCAGCGCCGCGGCATCCAGCATGAGGTGCTGAACGCCAAGAACCACGCCAAGGAAGCTGAAATCGTCGCGCAGGCAGGCCACTGGGGTGCCGTCACCATTGCCACCAACATGGCTGGCCGCGGCACGGACATCCTGCTGGGCGGCAACCCCAAGTTCCTGGCCCGGCGCGCCATGCGTCAGGACGGCTATGACGAGGAAATCATTGAAGCCGCGACGGGGCACGCGGAAGATGTGTCCGACGAAATTCTCGCCGCGCGCGAAAAGTACCAGTCCCTCTACAAGGACTTCAAGCGCACCACCGACGAAGCGCATGACCGCGTGCTGCAAACCGGCGGTCTGCACATTATCGGCACGGAACGCCATGAATCCCGCCGCATTGACAATCAGCTGCGCGGCCGTGCGGGCCGTCAGGGCGACCCCGGTTCGACCCAGTTCTTTATTTCGCTGGAGGACGACCTGATGCGTCTCTTCGGCGGCGACCGCATCATGCCGATGGTCGAGCGTCTGGGGCTCAAGGACGACGAGCCGCTTCAGGCGGGAATGCTCACCAAGCAGATTGAATCCGCGCAGAAGCGCATCGAGGGCCGCAACTTCGAGATCCGCAAGCACGTTCTGGAATACGACAACGTGATGAACCGCCAGCGCGAGATTATCTACGGTCAGCGCCGCCGCGTGCTGATGGGCGAGAACGTCCGCGACAACATTATCGGCATGGCGTACAAGCTGATTGACGCCGCGCTCTCCCGCCACTGCGCGTCTGACGACGGCACGGATTGGGATATTCCGCAGCTGACGAATTATCTGGAAAACCTGTGCATCCACCACGGCAAGATTGCCGAATTGGAGGATGTCGTCCGCTCCGGTGACCGCGACGCGCTGGCGCAGGCGCTCAAGGACGACGCGAAGGCGTTCTACGAGGAGCGCGAGACGGCGCTGGCGGAAATCGGGCTGGACATGCGCGAAGTGGAGCGCGTTGTGCTGCTGCGCGCGGTGGATGTGCGCTGGATGGATCACATTGACGCAATGGATCGTCTGCGCGATGGCATCGGCTTCCGCGCGTACAGCGGCAAGAACCCCGTCACCGAGTATCAGATTGAAGCGGGCTACATGTTCGACGAGCTGAATCACCTGATTCGCGAGGACACGGTGCGCCGCATGTATCAGCTGCGCATTGAGCGCACGCCGGAACGTGTGCAGGCAGCGGTTCGCCCCGTCGAGGGCAAGCCGATTGTGCCCGGCAACGGTCAGCCGCGCCAGCCCAAGCGGTTGAAGCCGTCGGAGCGCGTTGGCCGCAACGATCCCTGCCCTTGCGGTTCGGGCTTGAAGTACAAGAACTGCTGCGGGAAGGACAAAGAAACAAGGGAGTAACTCCCTTGACCCATTTTCGCGATTGAGTAGGTGGCAATTCCAATGTAATTTTCGCGTGTTTATGCAGGGATTTCGCGTCTGCGGACGCGAGGAGGGGGCTTTCCGATCGCCTCCTCCACCCCTTCGGTGCCCTCTTGCATAGTAGGTTGTAATTGTTGCTTTTTAGTTAGTGTACCTTTCGTGCCCAACTAACATAAACCAACCAGTAACATCCGGAGGGCGAATGCGAAGGGGTCAAGGGGGCGACCGCAGACTTCGTCTGTTTTCATGCCCCCTTGTCGCTCCCGCAGGAGCGAAACCCCCGCAACATAAAAAATCAAGCATCAATCCACCCCAAAAGCAAAATCATCAACCAGAAAAAAGCCTTTCCTGACGATTGAAGGAGATTAAACATGGCGCTCATAGATATTCCCCAGTATCGCAGCGAACTGGCAGAGATTCGCAAATCCCTGCTTGCCGCGGGCGATGCCCTCCACATTGACCATATCCGCGAACAGCTGGATGAGCTGACCGAGGAAATGAATCAGCCCGAATTCTGGAATGACCCGGATCACTCCGCGAAGGTCAACCAGAAGGTTTCCAACCTCAAAGGCAAACTCGAACACTACGAAAAGCTGCTTTCTTCCGCCGATGATATCGAGGTCATGCTCGAAATGGCGGAAGAAGAAAAGGACGAAGACACCGTCACCGAAGCGGTGAATGAGCTGGCGACGCTCAAAGAGCATACCGACGCGCTGGAGCTGGAAACCCTCATGCGCGGCGACTATGACGACAATGACGCGGTGCTGTCCCTCCACGCAGGCGCGGGCGGAACAGAAGCGCAGGACTGGACGTCCATGCTCTACCGCATGTATACCCGCTACTGTGAAAAGATGGGCTTCACCGTCAAGGTGCTGGATTTGCTTGACGGCGACGAAGCGGGCATCAAATCCGTAACCTTCGAGGTCAGCGGCGACCACGCCTATGGCTACCTCCGCGGCGAAAAGGGTGTGCACCGCCTCGTCCGCATCTCCCCGTTCGACGCAAACGCCCGCCGCCACACATCCTTCGCGTCGCTGGACGTCGCCCCCATGCTGGAGGACGATGATTCCGACATCGAAATCAACATGAAGGACGTCCGCGTGGACACCTACCACTCCAGCGGCGCAGGCGGACAGAACGTCAACAAAACCTCTTCCGCCGTCCGCATGACGCACTACCCGACCGGCATCGTCGTTTCCTGCCAGACCGAGCGCGATCAGGTGCAGAACCGCGCGACGTGTATCAAAATGCTGAAGGCGAAGCTGCTGGAACTGCGTGAACGCGCCAAGGAAGAGGAAATGGCGAACATCAAGGGCGAAATGAAGAAGATTGAGTGGGGCAGCCAGATTCGCTCCTACGTCTTCCAGCCCTACACGATGGTCAAGGATCACCGCACGAACTACGAATCCGGCAACATTGACGACGTGATGGACGGCAACCTTGAGGGCTTCATCACCGCCTATTTGAAGATGCAGTAATGCCGAAACCCTCTCAGTGTCTGCTGGGAGGGTTCTCGCCGTTATATTGCTTTCCCCGGAAAGGAGATTTTCCGGTGCGCTATCAACTCGTTTCCATCCTGTCGGCGCTTCTGCTTTGCCTGACCATGCTGGCAGCCATCGTTTACGGGGTCGGTACGCAGCCTTCCCTGATGCAAACGATCATGCTGCGCACCGCTCCGCCTGAAGCAACCGGCTTTCCGGCGGAGCAATACGGTGCCGCCGCCAAGCTGATTACCGATTACCTCAAGGGCGAGGGCGACTTCCAGCTCGTATTTTCCATGAACGGCATAGCATACAACGCTTTTAACGAGCGTGAGCAAACGCATATGGCGGACGTGCGGACGCTGTTCAGCCTGTGCCGTCGTTTTTCGCTGGGCAGCATCCTCCTGACGCTGGTCGGTTGGCTCTATTTCCGGAAACAGCGGTTCTTCTGGCGAATCGTCCGGCGAACCGCCTGCTGTATGCTGGCGTTTGTCGCCATCCTTGTGCTGCTGGCGGCGATGGATTTTGACCGGCTGTTCATCCTCTTCCATCAAATCGCCTTCACAAACAACCTGTGGCTGCTCAATCCGCAAACGGATTTGCTCATCCGTTTAATGCCGACGCAATTGTTCATTGACTATGCGCAAATCATCGGCATTGTCTGGGCGGCACTGATGGGGATTCTGCTCATCATTGCCACCGTGAAGCTACGAAATCAACAATAAGGGGCGTATTCCCATGACCTACACTGAATCTGCCCGCGCGCAGCTTGATGCCTTGCAGGTGAAAGACCACGTTCGCATTCTGGCGCTGGAAACGTCCTGCGACGAAACCGCCGCCGCCATCATCGAGGACGGGCGCACCATCGTCTCCAACATCGTTTTCAGCCAGATTGACCTCCATGCGCTCTATGGCGGCGTCGTCCCGGAAATCGCCAGCCGTGCGCACGTCGAAGCCTGCGACCGCGTGATTGACGAGGCGCTCCGGGCAGCGAACATGCGCTTGCAGGATGTCGATGCCCTCGCCGTCACCTACGGGCCGGGGCTTGTCGGCGCGCTGCTCACCGGCGTCAGCTGCATGAAGGGCTTGAGCTACGCCGCAAACAAGCCGCTCATCCCCGTCAACCACATTGAAGGGCATGTGTCCGCGAACTACATTTCCAATCCGGACTTGAAGCCGCCATTCCTGTGCCTTGTCGTATCGGGCGGACACAGCCACATCGTCCGCGTGAACGACTACGGCGATTACACCTTGCTCGGTCAGACGATGGACGACGCGGCGGGCGAAGCGTTCGACAAAGCGGCGCGCGTGCTGACGCTCCCCTACCCCGGCGGCCCACGCATCGACGCACTGGCGGAGGAGGGCGACCCGCATTTCCTCTCGCTCCCGCATCCGCACACCCCCGGCAAGTACGACTATTCCTTCTCCGGCATGAAAACGGCGTTCCTGAACGCGGCGAACAAGATGGAGATGAAGGGCGAACCGCTCCCGAAGGCGGATATGGCGGCTTCGTTCCGCTACGCCGTCGTTTCGGCGCTGGTGGAAAAGGCGATGCTGGCGGCGAAGGATACTCACGCCCCCGCGCTTGCAATGGCGGGCGGCGTTTCCGCGAATCGTCTGCTGCGCCGGATGATGCAGGAGGCCGCCGACAAGGCGCACCTGCCGCTGTACATGCCGCGCCTCGACCTGTGCACCGACAACGCGGCGATGATTGGCTCTGCGGCATACTATCGGATGAAAAAGGGCGAGCTTGCGCCCCTGACGCTCAACGCCACGCCGTCGCTCCGGCTGGTGTAATACTATTTCCTGCATTCGTCTGCGCCATCTGCTTGCGCCTTTTCCGCTCTGGCGTCCGGTCGTTCCATTTAGCGTAGCGCTGCTACGCTGCATTTCACTCCCGTTAGCCAGAACGAAAAATTCGCGGCGCATCTTGGCGCATTCTCATTTGGAAATAGTATAAGCCTATTATAATATAGGAAGAAATTTTTCACGGCAGCGAATCATCCCATTCATCATTCATTCCAACCAAGGAGGATTCCGCATGAAGAACAAAAACGTCTGGCAGGCGGTCAAATTCACGCTGTTCAGCGCATCCGCCGGACTCATCCAGCTCATCAGCTTCGCCCTGCTGCATGATGTGTTCAAGATTCCCGATTACAACGCCTGTTACCTTCCCTCGCTGATTCTGTCCGTCCTGTGGAACTTCACGTTCAACCGCCGCTACACGTTCCGCTCGGACGGAAACGTCAAGCGCGCGATGCTGCTGGTCGCGCTGTACTACGTCGTGTTCATCACGCTTTCCAGATGGTGGAGCACGGAATTGGTTGCAGTCGGCGTACACGACTGGCTGATTGAAGTCATCAACATGCTCGTCAACTTCGTGACCGAGTTTTTGTTCCAGAAGTTTGTGGTCTATCGCGGGACGATTGACACGAACGAGCTGGCAAAGAAGGAGCAAGCGTAATGCCGTTTGACTACAAGAAGGAGTACCGTGCGTTCTACCAGCCGCCGAAAGTGCCGGAAATCATCGACGTGCCGGAAATGCAGTTCGTGTGCGTGTCCGGTACGGGCGACCCGAACGAGGAGGGCGGCGCGTATCAGCAGGCGCTCGGCGTGCTGTACGCGGTCAGCTACACATTGAAGATGAGTCCGCGTGCTGGACACCTGATGGACGGCTTTTTCGATTACGTCGTGCCGCCGCTGGAAGGCTTCTGGCAGCAGGACGGCGTATCAGGCATGGACTACGAGCGCAAGGCGGATTTGCACTGGCTGTCCGTGATTCGCGTACCGGATTTCGTGACGGCGGAGGATTTCCGCTGGGCGGTGGAAACGGCGTCAGAAAAGAAGAAGCTGGACTGTTCCCGCGCTGAACTGCGCGCGATTCACGAAGGGCTTTGTGTGCAGATGATGCACATCGGCGCATACGACAATGAACCCGCGTCGGTGGCGCAGATGGATGCGTTTCTGCGCGAGAACGGGTATGAAAATGACTTCACGGCGGAGCGGCTGCATCACGAGATTTATCTTTCCGACCCGCGGAAAACAGCGGCGGAGAAAAGGAAAACCGTGATTCGGCATCCGGTGAGAAAGGTATAAGCAACCTTGGGTGCTGCTCATTGGCTGATGAGCAGTGCCTTTTTCTTTGCTGCTTGTTTTTTTCTTGCAGCAGGGGGAAATCGCGCCTACGGGCGCGTTAAGAGACTGCGGCAAGTGCAGCGCTGCTTTTGGCGTTTTTTGCGAATTTTCCCCTTGTTAGACCTTGACGAATGTGGTATAATAGCGTGTGGCGGGAATGAGCCGCCAGACCCTGAGGAATAGGAGAAAAACAGCTATGGTTAAGGTCAACATTATTTCGGGTTTTCTGGGCGCGGGCAAAACGACGCTCATCAAAAAGCTGCTGACGGGCAGCGTTGCGAAGGAAAAAATCATCCTGCTGGAAAATGAATATGGCGAAGTCGGCGTGGATGGCAGCTTTATGAAGGATTCGGGCATCATCGTCGATGAACTCAATTCCGGCTGCATCTGCTGCACGCTGGTGGGCGACTTCCAGAAGGCGGTCGATGATCTGATTGCGAAGTATCATCCTGACCGCCTGCTGATTGAGCCGTCCGGCGTGGGCAAGCTGAGCGAAATCCTCGCTGCCGTCGAGCGCGCGAAGGAACGCCACAGCGACCTCGTTGTGACCGGCTGCGCGACCGTTGTGGACGCGGGCAAGTGCCGCATGTATATGAAGAACTTCGGCGAGTTCTTCCTCGACCAGATTAAGACGAGCGCGACGGTGATTTTCAGCCGCACGCAGCTGCTGTCCGCAGAGCGCATCGAGAAGAGCCGCGCGCTGGTGGAAGAGCAGCATCCGGGCGTCCGCATCGTGACGACGCCGTGGGATGACCTGTCCGCTGATACGCTGCTGGAAGTCATTGAATCCGGCAAGCCGATGGAAATCCACCTCGATGACGACGATGATGACGACGAGGATGAACACGAGCATCATCACCATCACGAGGACGGCGAGGAATGCTGCTGCCATCATCATCATGACGACGACCATGACGACCATGAGCATCATCACCATCATGATCACGACGACCATGACGAGGATGAGCACGAACATCATCATCACGACCACGAGGACGGCGAAACCTGCTCCTGCGGACATCATCACCATCATCATCACGGGCATGACGCGGACGAAGTGTTCGTGTCTGTCGGCGTAGAGACTGCAAACCGTTACGAGCAGGACGAGGTCAAGGCGATGCTGGACAAGCTGTCCGACGAAGAAGAGTACGGCACGGTGCTGCGCGCCAAGGGCGTGCTGCAGAACGCGGCGGGCGACTGGTTCCAGTTTGACTATGTGCCGGGCGAGAGCCAGTTCCGTCCGGGTACGCCGGATTACACCGGCCGCCTGTGCGTCATCGGTGCGCACATCGACGAAAAAGCACTGCGGGAGCTGTTCAAGGCATGAGCGAACAGGAATTTACACCAGTCTACCTGATTACCGGCTTCCTCGAAAGCGGCAAAACCCAGCTCATCAACTCCATGCTGACAGACGATAACTTCTCGCGCGGACAGAAGACGCTGGTCATCTGCTGCGAAGAGGGCGTTGAGGAATACGAAACGGCGAAGAACACGACCGTTGTCGTCCTCGACGAAGCAGACGAGATGAACACGAAGAAGATGGAAGCGCTGGACAAGGAGTATCAGCCGGAGCGCGTCATCATCGAGTACAACAGCATCTGGACGATTGAACGGCTGGGCAGCTGTATGCTGCCGCGCAAGTGGGAAGTCGTGCAGATTATCACGACGGTGGACGCAAACACCTTCGACAACTACTTCACCAACATGCGCCAGATGCTGACCGACCCGATGAAGGTCGCTGACCTGATTCTGGTCAACCGCTGCCAGCCCGGCGCAAACAAGAGCCCGTGGCGTCGCCAGCTCAAAGCGGTCAACCCGAAGACGAACATCATTTTCGAGAACACCGACGGCACGAGCGAAGACGGCGTGGCGGACGAAGACCTTCCCTACGACATGAAGTCCGCTGTCATCGAAATCAAGGACGAGGACATTCCGACCTTCTATCTGGATTCGCTTGACCATGCCGACCGCTACGACCGCAAGACTGTGCGCTTGGTGGGGCAGGCTTTCGCTGACCGCTCGCTGCCCAAGGGCTATTACATGTTCGGGCGGATGGCGATGACGTGCTGCGCGAACGACATTCAGCCCATCGGCTGGATTACGCAAGGCATCCAGAAGCCCAGCACGAAGACATATTTCCGCCTGACCGCGCAGTGCAAGGCAGTGGACGCGCAGGGCGAAAAGATGCTGATGCTGCAGGAAGCCCGTGCGGAGATTGTCCCCCCGCCGGAAGAAGAATATCTGAATTTCAACGCATAAGATGCTGATTTCCCCCGGCTGCTGCAAGGCAGTCGGGGGATTTGTTTTGCAATGGAGCTGACACCGATGTATGTGCCAAACTGATATTTTCGCAAAGTTTTCGCATGTACTTTTTATGGTATTATCTTGACAATAAGAACAGCCTGTGGTATTATATCAGTGGAGAGATTGATAGAAAGTGGAGGTGATACCGTTGGCGCACGTCCCGTCACGCTATGGAACTGTAACGACCGACGAATGAAGAAGGAGTACACAATATATGAAAAAATTCATCGCCTTTACCTTGATGCTTGTTCTTATCCTCGCGTGCCTTGCTCCGGCAATCGCCGCCACCGCCGAGTTGACCGCCATGTCCCACGGAGGAACTGCACAAACTGGTTACGTAAAGAAAACCAAAACTGGTGATCCCTCTGTCACTATCAATTCACTCACTGGTTTGCAAGATACTCTGCTTCTAAATTTCCGCATTCGCTACTCCAACGGCACTGCCGCAACATCGAATTATACTTTTTCTGGTACAGGTCCCCGTACTGTTTATTACTTGAATGCTGATGGTTTCAACGCTGTTGATTCTTCTTTCTTCGCACGCGTACAAACGCAATCTGCTCAGACGACTTCAGTTACAATTAATTTCTCTTGGGCACCGTAAGTCTTACCAATCCTTCAGGCATGAAAATGCCTGAAGGATTAAATACTAAAAAGAGGAGGAGTTTAGTTGAAAAAAGTTTTTGCTTTATTTCTGTTTTTTTTGTTGCTGCTCTCCGTAAGTTCCGCAGAGAATGTATCAAGTGTTCGCATTCTCTGCACGGATTACAATTATAGCGCTTTTCAAGATTATGCTGCCGCAGGGCATGACGTTAATTTCCGAAATGGCAGCATAAACGACATTGCCACCGCACTTGCATCCCGCGATCCCGATATCGACGTTTTTGTTTTTCAAACGCGTTCTGGACTGGACCAAATCAAGAAGCAACACTATTACTATCCACTGACCGATGCCAGCGATTTGATGGATAAACTCGGCGACTTGTATCCTGCCTTTCAGAATGCGCTCATGGACAATGGCAATCTGGTCGGCTGGTATGTTGATGCACAGCCGTGGGGGTGGCAAGTTCTTTCCCCTGATTTGCTGGAAGAATTGGCACTTTCCGCACCAACAACCTTTGATGAGTTGTTAGACGTTAGTAAAGTGCTGTTCGACAGCGGTCTTTTGAGCCGTGACTATGTGCTGATGCTCGAATACAGGTACACGCAGCAGGATATGCTCACGTTCTATTTGCGCCAGTTCTTGATTGCTTCTGAACGAGTGGATGGGCAAATCAATTTTCTGCGTCCCGAATTTGCTCGTATTGCCGAAAAAATCAGGAATACTGTGCCTGAAACATCGAAGGAAAATTTATTCGCAGACTACGAAGTCTTTACTTCGTCTGCCGCTTCTGTCACGCCTTCCACGTACATCGAATTGATTCCCTCCGTCCTCGATGATGCGCCTTCCGGTCTGTATTATCTGACCGTCGTCGCCGTCATCAATCCCTATTCCAACAACATCGACGGTGCGATTGACCTAATGCACTATCTGGCGACCTATGAATCCGCAACATCCTACCTTTGGGATGCGTCGCTGAATCAGCCCGTTATCCGCTCTGATTACGACGAGTTAGTTGCGCGATACCAAGGGGAAATCGCCCGCCTGGAAGCGAAAGAGAACCGCACCACGCAGGACGAAAGCGACCTTGATTACGCCCGCAGCGGTTTGGACTATATCACCGAACACCCCTATTCCGTCTCCCCGGAGGACATTGCCCACTATCAAAACCTCGTCCAGTATGCCTACATCCCCGGCGACTCCCCCGTCACCTTCGACGATGCCCTCAAGACGCTCATGCAGCGCTACCTGAACGGCGCGTTTGACGCGGAGGGGTTCGCCCGCGCGTGTCAGGAGCATGTCAACACGGTGTATCTCGAAATGGGGCTGACACCGATGTATGTGCCGAACTAATTCCACTTGTAAATTTTCCCGCGTTCGCTTGACAAATCAACCGCATCGTCCTATCATGGAGATAGGCGCAAAGCCAACGAAGGAGGTTTGATTTTTCATGGCAAATCAGGAGAAATACGCCCAGCAGATGCAGGACGCGGGCGTTTGCGATGCGCGCGGGGCGGCGCTCTGCGCCACGGTGAAGGAGCTGCCGGACGGGAGCTTCGGCATGGTGCTGCTCGGCGTGAAGGGCAATGACCTGCTCATCTACGACACGAACATGAAGTCCGAGCCGCTCAAATTGATGTATACCATCCCGCTCAAAGGCGTGACCGACTTCAGCACCACCAGCCTGATGGGCGAAATTCTCAAGGGCTACACGTTCCGCTTTACGTCAGATGGATTTACCTATTCGTTCAAGAACTGCCGCCGTCAAGCGTTCCTTGACGTGCTTCAGCAGGAAATCAACAAATAACATCAAGGGCTGCGCCGGAAAAGTCGGTGCAGCCCTTGCATTTTGCGTTCTTTTTCTGATATAATAGACATATCAAGCATTATGATCACAGGAGGACGCTATGATTTCCATTCTGCCCGAAAGCAACTATGCCGCCGTTATGACCGAGACGGTGGAGCCGTATTTGGATTCGCGCCGCCAGGAGATGGACATGCCGCTCTCCACGGGCGGAACGCTGCACGCAGAGGTCTACGAGCAGCCGGATGCGACCCGCGCCGTCGTCATCCTGCACGGTTACACGGAATCCGCCGAGAAATTCCGCGAAATGACGTGGTATTTTCTGAACGAGAAGTTCAACGTCTACGCCATCGACCACCGCGGGCACGGCAAATCCGTCCGCAAAATTTCTGACACCTCCATCACGCACGTCGATGCGTTTTCGGATTATCTGCGCGATTTGGAGGAATTCATGTCGGGTGTCGTCCTGCCGAGGACGGAGCATCTGCCGCGCGTGCTGTATGCGCACTCGATGGGCGGCGCGATTGGCGGCATGACGCTGATGAATCACCCGGAGTATTTCGCGCGGGCGGTGCTGACTGCGCCAATGATTGCGCCGTCGAGTGCGCCGCTGCCACGCTGGGCGGGCAAACTCGCGGCGGACTTCATGTGCGCCATCGGCAAGCGGGAAGACCGCGCGTTCATCGGCAAACCGTTCAGCCCGGAGAACGAGCCGTTCGAGACATCCTGCGCCACCAGCCGCGTCCGCTTTGACTACTACGAGCGCAAGCGCATCGACAACGCGCACTTGCAGAATTGTTCACCCACTTATGGCTGGGTACAAGAAGCGATTGGCGTGACGCAAGTACTGCTTGACCCGGTAAAGGACAAGCAGATTACCACGCCGCTGCTGCTCTGCCAAGCGTCACTGGACAAGACAGTCTGTCTGCCGGAGCAGAAACAATTCGTCGCGCAAGTCCCCGGCGCGAAACTTTCCGTTTATCCCGCGAAGCACGAAATCTACATGTCCACGAACGATGTGATGGAGAAGTATGTGCCGGAAGTAATTGGATTCTTGCAGGGGTAAAGGAGGCGCCAGAGGCTCTGCCTCTGGACTCCGGCAGGGGCGCTGCCCCTGCACCCTGCAAGGGAGTTCCTCCCTTGACCCTTTCGCGCGATTCAGTTGGTGACTTCTGCATACAGTGTCCGCGTGTTTATCCAACGAACCTACGGTTCAAAAAAGAAACAAAACCCCAAAAGTATGGAAGTGGCGACCGAAGGTTTCCAAAGGGCGATCGGAAAGCCCTTTGGTGCGCCCGCAGGCGCATTCCCCTGCTCCAAACTTACACAATAAACAAAAAAGTCAGTACCAAAAACGCCCCTGCCTAACATAAGCAGGGGCGTTTTCATCATCACACCTCGCGCCCAACAGCTTCGGCAATCTTCCGAATATCCGCCATCACGTCCACAAACGCGGCGGGCGTAATCGACTGCGCACCGTCGCACAAAGCGTGCGCCGGGTCGTTGTGTACCTCAATCATCACGCCGTCCGCGCCGACCGCAATCGCCGCGCGCGCAATCGGCTGCACCATCCAGCTCTTGCCGGTCGAGTGGCTCGGATCAACAATCACCGGCAGATGGCTCAGCTTCTTCACCGCGCAGATGGCGGACAGGTCGAGTGTGTTGCGCGTGTACGTCTCGAACGTGCGGATGCCGCGCTCGCACAGAATCACCTGCTCATTGCCGCCCGCCATGATGTACTCCGCGCTCATCAGCCACTCCTCGATGGTGGCGGACAAACCGCGCTTAAGCAGAATCGGCTTGCGAATCTTCCCCAATTGTTTCAGCAGGTCGAAATTCTGCATGTTGCGCGCGCCGACCTGAATGCAGTCCACCTTATCCACGAAGGTATCAATGTCGTAGGGGGACATCAGCTCGGTCACGATGGGCAATCCGGTCTGCTCGCGGGCATGGCAGAGCATGTCCAGCCCCTCGTATGCCAGTCCTTGGAAGGAGTACGGGGACGTGCGCGGCTTGAACGCACCACCGCGCAGCACCGTCGCGCCCGCGTCCTTCACCGCCTGCGCAACGGCGGTAATCTGCTCGTTGCTCTCCACGGAGCAGGGGCCAGCCATAATCGCCAGTTTCTTGCCGCCGACAACCGTGTTCCCGATTTTGATTTCGCTCGGCGCAGGATGGAACGCGCGGTTCGCCTTCTTGAACGGCTCGGCAACCTTCATGATGCGTTCGACGCAGTGGAAGGATTCCAGCTGGTCGGGGTCAATGCGGCTTGTGTCGCCAGTCAGACCGAGGATGGTCATCTCCGTGCCGACAATCGGGCTGACGGATACGCCGCGCGCAACCACGGCATTGGTGACGGTGTCGATTTCCTGCTGGGTCGTGCCCTGCTTCAAGACGATAATCATGGTGTTCAACCTCCTGCGTCAATCATTATTGGCTCAAAATCATTATTGGCTCAAATGGACGAAAAAAAGCACGGAAGCCCGCAAAAGAGCTTCCGCGCCTGATGTTTTCCTCAATCGCTGCGGCTGCTGCTTCACGGTACGTCAATTTGCCCGGCGAAAAACGCCGGGAACGTAAACGGAAACAGCACAGACAGCATCATGGAGAAAATTCCTCCGTCCGGCGGCATCATTGCCGCGTATTCGGATTTATTATAGTCCGCTCATCCCGCGCTTGTCAAGGGCAGGATTGTACATTTGCTGTTTTTCGGGCGAAAAGTTTGCCGATGCTAACCTGTATTGGATGGCATTCATCCATACTCGGGCACGCACGGCTATCTTTCAGAAAAATTTCGGGAAAATCGTGTAATCCTCTTGACAATCAACCGATTTGGGCATTATAATAGCCATAATGACAATTGTGCCATTTGGTTGAAGGAGGATGAAGGGCATGGAGTCTTACCTGTTCGCAGACGTAGAGGCTGCGGCGGATACTATGGTGGTGGAAGGATACCACAAGCCGGGCAGCTTGACCCGCTCCAGCGGTGCGTGGATTCACGCGGCAGGCACGGCGATGTTTGAGGCAGGGAGACGCCCCATTAAGCCGCATGACCAGTGGATTTGGTTCGCGGTGGAGGCAGGCGAAGCAACGCTGGTTTGGCAGGGGCATGAGCTGACGCTGAAACAGCAGGAAACGTGCTTCCTGCCCGCCGGCAACCGCGACGCTGCCCTGCAGATTGACGAGAGCGTCCGCTGCGTGTGGATTGCGCTGGAAGGCCCGCTTGCGCCGATGGTCGTACGCAAGATGGGCGCGCTGCTGCATATGCCGCTGAAGCAGGGGGCGCTGCCGAGCCAGATGTACTTGGCGAAGCAGATTGTGCAGGTCATCGTCCGCCACACGGACACCAGCGACGCGACATATCAGCTGCAGCACCTGATGTACGGGATGCTGGCAAGCCACTGGGGTCAGCCGGTCGCCATGGACGCGATGCTTTCGCACGAGATTGCGAAGGTCGTGGACACCCTGCGCGCCAATCAGTACAAGGACAACTTCTCTCTGGCGGAGATGGCGGCAATTTCCCGTATGCCGATGGAAACGTTCCGCAAGCGCTTCGTGAGCGAAGTGGGCATGCCGCCGCTGTCGTATGTACTGCACTGCAAGATGGAGCGCGCAAAGGAGCTGCTGCGCGAGGAAGGGCACACGGTTCGTCAGGCAGGCATCGAAGTCGGGATGCAGGATCCGTACCACTTCTCCAAGCAGTTCAAGAACATCGTCGGCATCAGCCCGTCGGCGTTCATGAAGCAGGCCGCCAAGCCGGATGCGACCATCCGCGGCAGCAGCAAAGTAGAAAAGAAGTAAACAGTGAGGCGACTGTCAGGGGATAAGCCTGGCAGCCGCCTTTTTTCTTCCACATAACCGCCACATTTACCGCACGGGATTCGGGCAGCATTGGACTTTGTGTTGCTCGGCACACTCGTCCGTTCCTCTACGGTCTACTATGTGATTTCTGTTCGTCGGTTCGGGCGTTTGCCCGCTGGCATCCGGCTTCCTTCAGACTCCGCCTCTCGATGGACACCCTTGCCTTCGGCTAAGCCGGGCGCACATAACGGCCGTTGCAGGATTCATCTTCTGCAACGGCCTTAAAAACGCTATGAAATGGGATTATTCCGCTGTCGGTATCAGGCGAATCAGCGCGGTGGGAATTTCTGCATCGGTGAAATCCAGCGTGAACACTGCGTTTTCACCTTCCACGATGTAGGGCAGATCAATTTCCGTA
>ERZ827492.590-NODE-590-length-33428-cov-101.052767_pt1 | contig 33428 bp, 38 predicted proteins | sample MGYA00519704_ERZ827492 | MGnify/ENA primary metagenome ERZ827492 (study PRJEB31778, sample SAMEA3449325) | human gut metagenome | biome: human gut; feature: human-associated habitat; material: faeces | place: United Kingdom | collected 2010/2012 ... | reverse complement strand
ACCGGCTGCGCGACTGGATCTCGATGCCCAAGGCCAACGGCTACGAGGCGCTGCACTCGACGGTGATGGGCCCCGACGGCGTATGGGTCGAAGTGCAGATCCGCACGCAGCGCATGGAGGACATTGCCGAACGCGGATTTGCGGCCCACTGGAAGTACAAACACGCCACGATCTCGCAGGACGAGGACGAGTTCGACAAATGGCTCAAGCAGATCCGCGCGGCACTGAACAGCCCGACGGAGAATGCCGTAGACTTCCTGGACAACTTTAAGTTGTCGCTGTATACATCTGAAATAGTAGTATTTACTCCAAAGGGCGAAGCCCGAAAAATGCCGTTCGGAGCCACCGCGCTGGACTTCGCATACGACATCCACTCGAAGATCGGCAACAACGCCATCAGCGCGAAGATCAACCACAAGCTCGAACCGATCACCACGCAGATAAACAGTGGCGACCAGATCGAGATCATCACGGCCGACACGGCGCGCCCGAAGCCCGAATGGCTGGAGATCGTCACCACGGCCAAGGCCAAATCGGCCATCAAGAGTTTCCTCAAACGCGAACGGCAGAACAACATCGAGCGCGGCATGCAGCTGCTCGAAGAGAAGATGAAATCGCTCAATATCCAGCTCAGCGGCAGGGTATTGCGCAAGATCGTGCCGATCTACGAGTGCAACAACAAGGAGGAGCTCTACAGCAAGATCGGAGCGGGGATCATCTCGCTCGACGATCTGGAAAAGGTGCTGAAGGTCAATGCCAAGAGCAAGATACTGAAATTCTGGACCCTCTTCATCCCGCAGAAAAAGGAGGAGGGCGACGAGACCCCGCAGCCGGGCGATATCGCCCCGGCAAAGGACCTGCCGGACAACGAACCGCAGTTCGAGATCGCCGACTGCTGCAAACCCATACCGGGCGACAAGGTCGTCGGCTACCGCGCCCCTGCGACGGGACGGATCATCGTCCATAAGGCCACATGCGACGAACTGAACCGGCTGGCCGCACAGTACGGCAAGAACATCGTCAAGGAGGAGATCAAATGGTCGCAGCACAAGGCCATGTCGTATCTGGTCACGCTCGAACTGCGCGGAATCGACCGGCAGGGGCTGCTGCTCGACCTGGCGAAGGTCGTCAGCGACGATTTCAACATCAACATCCGCGAAGTGAACATCCACAGCCACGACGGCATCTTCGAAGGCAACGTCAGCCTCTACGTCAAGGATGCCGAGAGTCTCAGTGCCGTCATGGACAAGATGCGAAAGATCAAGGGAATAGAAACCATCAAACGCAAGTTGAACTGACAGGGATGGATACCTCCACGATCATATGGATAATCGTTGCGGGAGCGGCCATGCTTCTCTCGCAGCCGAATCGGAAGAAGCGGCGCAGACCTTCGACACCCGAAGGGGAGCAGCCGCAGCAGACAGCGCCGCAACGACCGGCCAGCCGGACGCAACCGGCCGAGCAGCCCCAACAGGCAGGCATGCCGACACCGGCATCGCCGTGGCCGCTCCCGGGCTTTCCGGACATTTTCGCCGAGAAGCAGCCGGCCACAGCCCGGACGGAAACATCATCCCGGCCGGCCAACGCCCCCCGGAAACCCCGGAGCCCCAAACAGACACAGGCCCAACGTATGGGCAGCCGCACTGAAACGCGGGCCAACCAGAGTACGACCGCTGCGGCCGGGCAGCGTCCGACCGGCACACCGGCCCAGGAACCGGCCCAGGAGGCGCAATTCGGGCCGCAGGAGGAGTCTGCAGCCCGGATTGCCGCGGAGTTCGACCTGCGCCGGGCCGTGATCTATTCGGAGATTCTGAAGCCCAAATTCGAGGAGGAATAGACGGAACACAAGCGACCGATTCGGGACGGCCCCGGGCAAGGGACGGGCGCCCCGGGCAGGTTGCAACCACATTGCCGCCCGGCAGCGGCAACGCCCGACAGAGACGAGTCCCGACAAAGACAACACCCCGGAATACCCTAAAAAAGAGGATGCCGGCAGCATTGCAAAAACGCGAGACACAGAAAGAAGACCCGAATCGAAAGTTGTTGTCCCGGAAACAACGCAAAGAAGCGACAGAAAAGCCTGAAAACGTCGAAAACGACCACATAACACATCCATGAGCAATCCACACACCGAAACAGAGAGGGAAAGCCCCGAACAGCACAAGATGACACCGGAAGAACATCGCTGGAGGAGTTCCGCGGAAAACCCCGAAAAGCTGCAACGCTCACTGCGGGGCATGCGCCTGTTGCTGGGACTTGAAGGCGCCTTCGTCGCAGCATGGGTCATTGCGGCCTGCTTCGGACACAAACTGGCAGGGGCCGGAAGCATGATCGTAATCATCGGATGCGGCATCTGCCTCCTGCTCGGAATACGCAACACCAAACGGCTGTTGGCACGGCACAATACACCGGAAGAGACGCCCCGCAACGGAAACGAGACGAAATAAGAGAAACCGAATCAAAAAACAAACACCATGGCAACGATTTTTTCCCGCATCATCGCAGGGGAGATTCCCTCGTACAAGGTCGCCGAAGACGACCGCTACTACGCATTCCTCGACATCAATCCGCTCACCAAAGGACACACACTCGTAGTCCCGAAACAGGAGGTCGATTACCTGTTCGATCTCGACGACGAGACACTGGCCGGGATGATGGTCTTCGCCAAGAAGGTAGCCGCACGAATCAAGCGCGAAATAGATTGCGCGAGGGTCGCAGTGGTCGTCCTGGGCATGGAAGTTCCCCATGCGCACATCCATCTGATCCCCATCAAGGACGAAAATGACGTCGATTTCCACCGCGAAAAGCTCCAGCTGACTCCGGAAGAGTTCCGCGAAATCGCCGACAAACTCGCCAGGTAGGCGGTTGTTGAAAAGTCTGTAACCGACAGATAAAGAGTCGGGTAGTGTTAATAACTCACTACCCGACTCTTTTTTATTTAACATAATGTATCGAAAATCAACAAAGGAGCGTAAAAAAGTCCGATAACGATCGGAAATACGGGAAATTTTCTGAAAACAGAGGGCAAAAGGGTAGGGTATTTACAAATGTAAACACGGCAAAAAGCAATTTATTTCCATTTGTAATTACATTAGGAAAGTTAAATCTGTCGATATCTCGGTTGATAGTTACATATGTAAATTATGCAGCCAGAGGTATATCAGCTGATTTTAACACACTTTACACAAATCAAAATATTAAACATACAAACTTAATACGCTAAAAACCAGTAGTTACATAAAACATATAAAGCAACACTTTAAGTTAGCGAGGTAGGGAAACACTTAAATCGGCAGACAAAGCCATAATGAAGATATCACAAGATTAATAACCATAAAAACCAGATATTTATACGTAGTCATATAAAGTATAGAATAAGCAATAGGAGAGAGGTGCTGTTTAACCATATTTTGTTATTTACAATTGTAAACCTTTTCAACAGTTATTAACATTTTACAAATGTAGTATTTCCTTGTTTTACAAAAGAAAAATGTTTATTTTTGTAAAAAATTACGCAGATGAGGGAAAAATTGCTCGATTTGATGAAATCCGAGGGTTTGAAGCCAAGCCAGCTCGCCGAACTGCTCGGGGTCAATCCGGCCGGCATCTCCCACATTCTTGCCGGACGCAACAAACCGGGATTCGATCTGCTGCAGAAAATTCTCAGGAGGTTTCCGCAGATCAACCCCGACTGGCTGCTGCTCGACTCGCAACAGATGTACCGTACGGAAAACGGAAGAAGGTCGCCGGATGCAAACGAAGGACGCACGCCCGACGCCGCATCCGATCCGGAACGCGGAACCCCGGTATCGGGCAACGGATCATTCGGCGGACTATTTGCGGGATCGGGAATGCCGGCCTCACGGAACAGTGCCGGCCCGCTGCCTGATGGAGGAAGAGCCGACAGCCGGAGAGGCGACGGAATGTCCGGAATTCAGGGAAACGGACCGGACGGCGGCCCCCAGCACGCTTCGGAGGAGAACCTGGAGTGCAGGATACAGAATGGCGTTCGGGCCGGAGAGCGGGTCCCGGTTACGCGGGTAGTAATCTGCTACGCCGACGGAACATTCGAAAGTTACGCCCCGACAAGGCGATAAAATCGGGTGGTATGCCCCGAGGTACGGAATATCGCAATCTCAAAGGGTTTCGCCAAGTTCCGGAAACCCGGAATTACGGGTCAGAACGGGATATGGAGGCGGTATCCGGGAAAGAGTCGGCCGCGACAGAAATTCACGGAAAGGATCATCCGCAATAACAAACCGCCAATGGACCTTTGTCACATATGTCACATACGAGCACTCCGCGCGGAAGAATACGGCAGGCTTAAGGAGTTTCTCTACGAAGCGATCTTTCTGCCGGACGGCGCACAGCCCTTGCCTCGCGAAGTGACTGACGATCCGTCGCTGAGGATCTACTGGGAAGGGTTCGGCAGGGAGCCGGACGATCGGGCCCTGTGTGCCGAAGCAAAGGGACAGATCATCGGTGCAATCTGGTGCCGGATGTTGCCCGAGGGGTTCGGGCATGCGGATCGGCGGACACCGGAGCTGGCTCTGGCGGTTCTTGCGGCTTACAGGGCGCAAGGGATCGGGAGTCGATTGATCGGGCAGATGCTCGAGGCGCTGCGGGATGCCGGATATGCGCAGGTCTCGCTGGCCGTGCAGCAGGCCAACCGGGCACATCGGCTCTATCGCCGGTTCGGATTCGAAGTCATCCGGGAGACTCCCGAAGAATTCATCATGGTCAAATCGCTGCGGTAGAATCAACAACGCCGAGGAAGCACGCGCAGCAACCGGAGGCACTACGTACCGGCCGGGGTGAATAATCAACAGCAAAACCGGCCCCGGTAGCAAACAACCCCACAACGACACGCAACCGTCCGGCTTTCCCGGGCCGTCATCCACAATCGGAAAAGAGATCGCGACAGGCGTTTGTCGAGAATCCGCCAGTTGCACGTGTCACACACAACCAAATAACAACATAACAACTTAAAAACACAAGCCTTCGCGGCAGCACGTAAGCCCAGAATGTGGGGACAAAAGTGAAATAATATTTTCTATATGTAAAGACATGATTACAAAAGTAAAAATTTACAAATGTCAAACCAACAAAGACATAAGAATGACAATACCAACGTAGATAAAAAAGGCCCAAATCAAGACCTTAACAAAGCCAACCAAAAATGAGAAAAAAGTATGTATGTCCTTATCCATGCCTCAAATATACAAAAAAAAGCATAATTACAACTTTCGACGAGAAAATGTAGAGTAAGCCTGCTGAAGATCATACAAATAATGCTCGATATCACGGCGAGTAGGCTTGAAATCCGACATATCAGGAGGATCTGCCTCAATATCATTCATCTTGCGCCAATCGAGAATACAAGAATAAGGGATCTGGACATCACCATCACCTGTAGTGACAGAGCGCTCACCTGTGTTAGCCCAATAATCCATCAAATAACGATAATAGTCAGTATTCTTACCAATACCGGGACGCAAGGAATACAACTTAAAAGAAGGAGTATCTACAAATAACTCTTTAGAATAACCAGCGATATATTTATGGTGGTTGCGAGTAGGTTCTTTAGAATCAACGTTACCACGACGCCAGAAGAAAGAGATCCATCGAGAGAAATGCGCAGGACAAGAAAAATGCTTGACGGAGTTCAAAAAAAACAGAATATGATAATGAGACCGGCAGGTCTTCGGACCATATTCGGACAAAGCGATGTAGCGAAAAACCAAGCCAGCCTTACGAAGACGCTTGAAAAAACACTGAAGAGTATATCGAGAAATATCCTCGAGATGCGGATCATCGTAAGTCAGAGTAGTGAAAAAAACCTGTGTAGAAACAGAAGACTCACACAACTGACGGGTCACCCAATCATCAGCACGGTGTTGCTGACAGTACAGGCATCGACCGCAAGGGACATAGAAAGGGATATGACGTCCATTACAATAGCGGGTCATCCGAATTTTAAAAGGACAGGTATACGGATGATCAGCATAAGAAGGACGGACGGAAGCATGGCGAAAGCCAGACTTCCGTAACACATCCTCATAAAGATCTGAAAAGCGACGTATCATTTCTTCGAACGAGAAAAAACCTTACGAAGCATAGCTCGGAATCGAGATCCACCGGTAACAGATTCATTACCATCAAAAAGACGACAAACAAGCTCAGGACCACGGTCGGGTAGATTCTTGACAAACTTTTTACCAACATCGACCACAGAATCAACCGCAGAGGCAACAGCCTGACCAGGGCGCATATCCAAAACATCGGTACCAAGTTCATTAAGAAAATCAGCCAAAGACATAGAACGCTCGGGATTCTTACCGTAGCGCTCACGATACTGACGGCGCCACTGTTGTTCAGTCAGATTCTCACGGCCAAGCCAATACTGAAGTTCATTATTCCGGACCTCATTAAGAAAACGATACCGGTTACGCTCATCCTCGGTAGCGTTGCGAACAAAATTCGCACGCTTGTCCTTCATGTCAAGGTCAAAAGCCTCGGCAGAACGATTAGCAGCAGATTCTTCCCATCCGAAGCGAATATCACGCTTACCGGCACGCCAACGATCATCATCAAGAGCCTCGACCTCACGAGCGAGTTCGACACGCTTTTTATTATTCTCAATTTCCTGTGCCTCGAGAGCATACCGGCGTGATTCAGCCTCATCGGAATTCTTCTGCAACTGATTGACAGCAGTAGAAGCCTGAAGAATAGAATCACCGATACCGGCAATAGTCTGACCGGGATCAGAAATCGGGACATCCGGAGCCGAAGGGATAGAAACACCTCCGGATCCCGAGGCAGCACCTCCGGATCCGGTAGCACCGAGAGCAGCCTCGGGCGCGAATCCACCACGTTCAGCGGCCTCACGCTGGCGCTGAAAATAGTTCATCTCGTAATCATACTGATAATCTCGTTGATCCTCGAGATTCTGACGCTGCAGAGCGTTTTGATAATCCATCAGTTCCTTTTGGCTCGCGACCTGGCGAGCCAAAGCCTTTTTACCTTTTGCAGTCGTAGAAATGGACGAAGTGGCAGCACCTGCAGCAGCAATAGCCGAAGCGATGGCACCAACAATAGCAGCAGTCGCAGACATAAATATTTGTTTTATAGTTTGGTGTCACCTGTACCTCCTTATTTCAAGTTTTAAGAGGTACAGGCTTAAGCCGATCAACGATCGGCAAAATCAATACAGCATTGAACATCGGGCGAAGGAGAATCAACAACTTCGCCCGTAGAGGGGTCATAGAGGGTCGCAAAGCGACAATCAGAAGCAAGACGTAACCTAACTTCGGAACGATTGCGAAACGCGGCCAAATAGGACAAAAATGCGTTTTGCAAAAACAACTCAAATTTTTCAGGAGGAACAGTAGCCATAACTACGTTCTTCTTGACCTTCGAATCAGGATGGCAAGCCAGCATCGTCAAGAAAACAGGATTAGCCAATCCTGTAATATGCGTGAATCCATCAACAGCACCGCGCGAAGGAAAAGGCACACTATCAAAATTCACCTCACGATGAATACACCGCGCGACCGGATTATCCGTGCGAAAAACAGCAGCACAAAGAGCCGATTCATACATACGACAATCCTCATCCGAATAACCTCGACCTGAAGAGATATCCATCGAAAGGATTTCATTCATTCTCTTAAAATCTCGTCGTTCCATAATCAACACAAATTTGCGGCTGCGCCCGGCCGGCTGTCAAATCTGCCCAAGGGGCATCTTTGACAGACTGGGCCGGATCACTCGCCGAGGAAAGACGGATCCTTCGAAAAGACGGTACTTTTCGAGCGGATCCAAAAAGTCAAATACGGCAAAAGCCGTCGAGATCCCGATCAGATCCACCGTTACGCGTCACACGTCGCGCAGATACGCGTCGCGCGTCACGCATCGAGAGGATCAAGAAGATCGAGGATCTTCGAACGATCAGCAGCATTAAGAATCGGAACCTGTTCCCGAAGGACTGCCCGAGGGTTCAGCCTTAGATCGGGCCTTCTCTTCCTCAATATTTGAAATAGTTCCATGGATGAACGAGCGCGTTCGCGCTGAATCTGCAGAGAAAAGTTGCTCGGGACGTACTGCAAGACGATGGAGTGGCAAAGAAGCAGCACTTTGTTCCAATTCTCGATCTGACACTCCGACGAGGGAGTGTCCGGGATCGAAGTACTTCGATCGATCATCGACCGAGACAGGAACATCACCGCCATGCGCCAGAACCGATAGAAGCGCGGTATTCGTACGACAATGACCCTGCGAATCAGGAATACCACGTACGAAATGAGGTACGTCAGAAGAAAAAGTACCTTCCGGAAAAATGCGACGACCATACTCGTCGCGAACGACACGAAATTTTGCATTGTTACCCATAATTGTTCAAAAAGTTTGAAAAATTTCTCCGAGCTCTCACCCGATCAGGCAGAGCTCGAAGAAAACAATGTTCAAAACGTCACCAAACATAAGGACGAGAGGTAACGGGAAGAGGAAGCGTACAGCGGAAAGACTGATGAACTCGCGCGAAGAAGTGATCAACGTCTCGATCCGTAACAACCCAAGGCGAATAATCGACGCGATCCATAAGGAAAGAGCCTTCACCAACACCGATAGTCGCCAGACCATCACCTGTATACTTCATGCGATCGACAGGCATAGAAACATACCAACCTTTGCGAGTCGTACGCATCTCACCGACGACGCGATCAAGGCAAGAGCGGTACTCCTGATAACGATCCTTATATCCCCAGATGGAATCTTCGACAGCAACCGAAGAAAGTTCCGAAAGACCCTTCGGAGTACACTCGAGTTCCTGAAGGAGGACAGGCGCATCAGACATATCAGCAAGTTGCGGAATCAGCATCTCACCGAGATTGCGGATACGCCATTGAGGACCAACACCAGAAGGATAGTACGCCTTCGGACGAATCCACAGCATAGGCATGTAAATGCCGGCCTTCGTAACACGACGAGTAAACAAATTTCCACCATTCAAGTAGGAAGAAACATTACCGGCGAGAGTACCGAGCGGATCAGCCTGCGTAGAAGCATCAGGAGACGTCTGATTGACGACAGTGGAGACCTGTAACGGCGAAGATCCGCCGGCGAGGAACACAGGATACTCGGAAAGATCCTCACCGGGATCGACATTATAGATGACGCGGACAAAATCATTATAGGAGTATCCGCCACGATCGAGCATATCGCCGATCTTCTGGAGAAGCATAGCATCGAGAAGTTCGTGAATCGTACCCTTTTGGGTAGAGACATCACCATTAGGTCCGGGGATAAGAACATCAGGACCACCGGCAGAAGGACGAGTAGTAGTGAGATAGTCCGGAAGATAATTGAGATAATCCAACTTCAGGATCCAACGATTATCTTGATAATCGTCAAGACCAGAAGGAACAGTAGCAGAAAAATAAACACTATTCAAAGAAGTCAAAGAAGACATAATCGCCTTTCGAGTTCTTTCAACATCCTGAATACGAGAATTACGGAAGAAACGATCGACTATCATATGATAGGCGATAAACGGATAAAGAGGAAGTACAACGGTCATAGCCTCATCAGGCTTCTCGATCTGACCGTCAGCAGAATTCAAACCAATACCAAGATGATCAGCCAACGAACCAGGACCGAGATACTCATAAATTCGTTGAGCCGTCCACTCATCAAGTTCCAACTGAGGAAGAGGAACGGCAAAACCACTCGGACCGCCTTTAGCCTCCTGGCAACGGATACGATAAAATGCATCCATAGCCTCATAGCTCACGAAGTAATGACCAACGGAGATATCACAATCAAGGAAAGAAGGATCCGCAAGCGGCGAAGAACGGCAGAAGATATCGAGATCATTCTCGATAGTACCACCAATAGGGATATCGAAATATCCCAACGGGTAAACGATTCCCATGTTGTAGGAACCGATCACACTATGACCACGATCAAAACGATTGTAGCCAAAGTCTTGCATCGAATTGAATTGTGCTTGATTCATCAGAGATCGAATTTTTGATAATTTTTTGTACGTGACTTCAACTCAATCAAAACGGTGTCACAGTGAACACCATGAGAGCGAGTGTAGGTAGCAGCTGCACACGAAGTAGCGAAATAGGCAGCCAAGGCAGCCACAATAGCGGAAACGAGCGTCCAAAACTTTTTAGACTGAAAAATCTGTTTGATTTTTTCCATATGTTAAAGGGCTAAGTGAAATAATATTTATATTATGTTAAATAACGACAGCGGATAAGGTGACACAGCAGACATAACAACCCACTCATGGTGAGTTTCCTGAACACTTCGAGATACTCCAAACTCAAAACACGAAACACGAAACACGAAAACGGAGACCTTATTATATATTGCAGCACACCGGCAACCACACATCGTCAAACATTTTACAGGATCAGAACCATGAGGCCAGCCGGTATACGTGCTGCTGCCCGAGACAACATTATCGACAAAAATACGTCAGAATCATATCTATCCCAGCACCTTACAGTCCATATGCCAAGGGAATGACCAGCCAATCACATGGGGAACAGCTCTCTCTCGTGAACGTGAATATAAGGTGTAAAATGTAGTCGAATATTTGGTTTATATTATAAACTTATTTATATTTACAAAGCGATACGGAGAAGACGGGCAAACCGATCGCAACGCTAAGAGCGCGAACAAGCAGTTCATCGGCCAGATGGTCCGCCCAAACTCGATTGACAAAGGAGCAAAGAGCACACGAAAAAAACATACAAATAACTGAAAAAGAATGATAAAACGGCCGTTGAAAGGCAACGGAAGCAACCGAAAAACATGATGACCGATGCAGAAAGCTGCAAGCCGCAGGCAAAGGACGGATGGACCGACGCAGCCGGTGAGACGGTGAAAGTGGGAAAAAGCGGTTCGAACCGACGGCAACGGGCGAAAAGGCTGCAGAACCGTAGGACGTTGGTCCGACACAAGGCGGCGGCATCAAGACACGAGCAACGAAACACAGGCAGAGAAGAACACAGTAGAGAAGCGCGGACAAAGGGATGCTGGCTGGAGAAAAACCGGCAGCAGTCCACAGGCACATCGAACCGAAAAACAAGACAACCGCAAGATGATGACACGCAGGAAGAACTACCCTACCGAACAGAAAACGATGCGGTCGGCGGCCATGCTGCTGGCCGGGATATCGCTCTTCATGACCTTTTTCATTGCCCTCTGGAGCTGGAACAACCCTGCCAGCTTCATCAGATACATAGGTATCGATCCATCGGCCCTCAAGATCCCGGAGGCCTGGATCCTGGCAGCAGCTGCGGCCGTCGGCTACATTGTCTGCACGGCCCGCATGATACCGACGGTGCGCCGGAATCTGTTCCGATTCAACGGCGCGCTCAAGTGGATTGCCGTATATGCGGCCTTCACGGGCGGCATCGTGGAGGAAACGGTTTTCCGACGGATGCTGATGGAGTGGCTCGCCGACAATGGGATCAACACCCTCTGGCAGATCGGGATATCGGGCCTTGCATTCGGGCTGGTCCACATCTCGTGGGGACTGCTCGGCGGGATTTCGCGCATCGGAGCCGCATCAGCCCTGGCCACCACGGTTCTGGGGCTCCTGCTGGCCCTTGTCTACGTGGTTGCAGCCCGCAATGTCCTGCCCGCCATCGCGGCACACACGTTGATCAACCTCTTCGTGGAACCCTGGCTGATCGTGCATGCAATCGGCTCAGCACAAGGGCGCAAGGAGCCCCAAGAGGAAGCGGACTACCCTGCCCCATGACCGGCACGAAACGGGGATAAGGCCCGACGGCAGGGGCGGAACAAAGCAAAGGACGAGCAGAAGATGAATTTTTACTATCTTTGCAGGAAAAATGTCCCGAGGATGAAAAGATACCTGACCCTACTCGCCGCGGTGTGGCTGCTTGCCGGCTGCGCCGAACCCCCGAAAACGGAGGGCGACACGCTCTGTGTCTCGATCCTGCCGCTACGCAGCATCGTGGAAGGCATCGTCGGAGAGGACTTCCCGATCGAGGTGCTCGTACCGGCCGGGGCCAGCCCCGAGACGTTCGAACCGACACCCAGGCAGTTTGTCGAACTCAACCGGGCCCGCATGATCTTCAGCGTCGGGCTGATCGACTTCGAACAGTCGCTGCTCCAAAAGCTCGAAGAGCGCGACAAGGTCGTCCCCCTGAGCCGGGGCATCGAACTCCTGGCCGGGTCGTGTGCACACATGCACGGCAACGACGGGGAGCACGGGCATGCACACGGCATCGACCCCCACGTCTGGACCTCGCCGCGGGCGCTGTCGATCATGGCCCGCAACGCCTACGAGGCGATCCATGCCGCATGGCCCGACTCGACGAAATACACGCTCAACCACGAGAGGCTGCAGGAGCAGCTGCGCGAACTCGACCGGCGCACGGCCGCGAAGATCGAGAAGAGCGGAGTGGACTATTTCATCATCTACCACCCTGCCCTGACCTACTACGCCCGCGACTACGGCATCCGCCAGGAGGCCATCGAGGCCGACGGCAAGGAGCCCTCGGCACGCCGGCTCACGGAGCTCATCCGCCAGGCCCGCCGCGACGGGATACGCAGGATCTTCTACCAGAACCAGTTCCCGGCATCGGTCGTCGAGGTCATCGCCCGCGACATCGATGCCGACTATGTGGAGATCGATCCGCTCCGGGAGGATGTGATCGCCAACATCGATGCAATAACCGATTCGATCGTCCGGCCATGACCCTCGTTTCACTCCACCACGTCAGCGTCGCATACGACGGCTGCGAAGCACTCCGGGATGTCGATCTGCAGATCGATGACAGGGACTTTCTCGGAGTCATCGGCCCCAACGGAGGCGGCAAGACAACCCTCGTGAAGGCCATACTCGGAACGGTGCCCTACACGGGCGAAATCGTCCTCTCGCCGGAGCTCTTCCGCGGCGAGGAGCGGCTGATCGGCTACATGCCCCAGCTGTCGGAATTCGACCGCGCATTCCCGATCTCGATCCTCGAGATCGTGCTCTCCGGGCTGCAGGGACGCCGCGGGTTCCGCTCGCGCTACACGAAAGCCGACCGGAACAAGGCCCTCGGTCTGCTCGAGGCTTCGGGAATCGCCGAAACGGCCCGCCACCCCGTGGGCGAAGTATCGGGCGGGCAGCTTCAGCGCGCCCTGCTCTGCCGCGCGGTGATCTCCGATCCGAAGCTGCTGATCCTCGACGAGCCCACGAATTTCGTGGACAACCGCTTCGAAAAGGAGCTCTACAACACGCTCCGCACGCTGAACGACCGCATGGCGATCGTCGTCGTCTCGCACGACATCGGGACCATCACCAGCGTCGTCAAGGAGATCGTCTGCGTGAACCGCCGGGTGCACCGCCACCGGTCGAACATCCTCACCGAGGAGCAGCTGCGCAACTACGACTGCCCGATCCAGCTCCTCTCGCACGGCCACATCCCACACACCGTGCTGGAGCACCACCCCGGAGACGGGTGTTGCGACGAGGAGTGACGCCTCACGGAAGGCGGTTTCCGGCATGAAAACGCAATAACGGCACGGTGCCGACCGTTTATCTGACAGAGACGGAATCCGGGCAGCGATCCGGTGATCTGTGGAAGGATTGTTGCTGCGGTCCGGGTATCAATCAAAAAACGGAGGTATTATGATCAGGTCATTGTTTCTGATACTGGCGCTGGCCGCAGGATGGTCGGCCCAGGCACAAACCGAGAAGCGCATCATCCCGAAATCCCAACAGCAGGCTGCGGAGCAGCGCAAGACAGACAAACGGCTGGAGGAGATCCAGGACTCGATCGACTATGCGAAAGCCGTACAGGCGCTCGAGAACCTCGAGTTCGTGGTCGAGGCCGACCAGCTGGTCTTCAAACGCGGGCAGAGCGCATTCGTGTCGTCATCGACGAACTTCATCTCGATGCACGACGACAAGACCGTCGTGCAGGTGGCACCGTTCAACGGCGGCGGGCCGAACGGTGTAGGAGGCATCACGGTCGAGGGCCGCGCGTCGGACATCAAGCTGAAGACCGACAAACGCGGAAACTCCTACTTCACGATGAACGTCCTCGGCAACGGGATCTCGGCCATGGTGACCATCTCGATGGCCAAAGGGTCGAACCGCGCATCGGTGACGGTAAATCCCAACTTCAACTCGAATCGGATTACGCTCAACGGCATACTGATACCGGCCGAGGAGTCGCGCGTCTTCAAGGGGAGGGCGTTCTGACCACCATGCGAACGGCCTTTTCTGGGGCCGGAACCGCCCGATGCCGGGATAACCAAACGAAAACGACGCAGGATCTTCGGATCCCTGCGTCGTTTTTTTCTGTCCGGCCCCGCCCTGCCCTCTCCCTGCACGGCGTCTGCCGCCGCAGGGAGCACTACCCTGCCGTCGGCACACCGACCGGGTCCGGTCCGAAAGACGGAGACGGGGAACGGCTCAAAGGGGATTACTTCTTCTCGCCGTTGATGGCGCTCAGCTTCTCGAAGAGCTTGCCGAACTCGGCGTCCATCTCGGCGCGCAGGGCTGCATAGTGCTTGCGCACGAGCGAGCGGTTGTGCGGCTCGGCCGGATTCATCGCCTTGGAGAAGAGCGTGTTGCGCAAGGCAACGGCCTCCTGCATCACTGCAAAGATCTCCTGCTCCTTCGACGGCTGGAAGCAGATCGCCATATCGCAGTCGAATACGACCTCTTCGAGGCAGTAGTCGATCTCCTTTTTCAGGACTCGTAAATTTGCCATTTCGTTTATCGTTTAAAAATTTGTTGAAGGCAAAGATAGGAAATCCTTTCGGATTATCCAATTATTTTCCAGGAAGCCAACATGCAAAAACGCATCCAGTCGGCATACGGAAGACGACCGTCACCAACGGAATGAAGCGGACGGGGGAAAGAAACATTTTCGTATCTTTGCCTTCAGCAACAACATGCCGCCCAACACGCACATGATCAGAATGCCCGAACACAGAACCTCCGACCTGTCAGATTGCGGGTTCGCACTGAAGGAGATCCGCCCCGAACAGGCGCAGCCCCCGATCGACTACACGCACCGCGACGAATATTTCGTCTTCGGGGTCATCGAGCAGGGTTCATGTCTGCTCGAAATCGACGTTCGGGAGCTTTGCTGCACACAAGGGACTGTCGTGGTGCTCCTCCCCGAACAGGTCCATACGTTCCTTCGGGCAGAGCGGATGGAGGGTTACATGCTTGCGGTCGATCCGGTATTCGTGGATGAGGCGACACGACTCATCTTCGAACAATATGCCCTCGACACGAAACCCGTAGCGGTGGAGAAACCTCAGCGCAACGAACTGGCCCGGCTGCATGCGATGCTGAAGAAGAGGATGAATGCGGCACCGGCCGATGAAACGGAGCGGGCGGTGGTCAGGCATCTCGCAGGGGCAATGGTCGCCATCATCGCCGGAGTGTTGCAGCACCGGGCCGGACAACGGTCCGGCAACCCGCGGATGATCGGGCTGACGCTCGAATTCAAAACGCAGCTCAAACAGTTCGTACACATCAGCAGAAGCCCGGCCTTCTATGCCGAACGGATGCACGTATCTGTCGCCTACCTGAACGAAGCGGTCAGGAAGACAACCGGGGTGAGCGCAACAAGGAACATACGGAACGAAATTGTCATCCGCGCCAAGCGGATGCTCGCACACTCCCGGACCGACATACAGGAGATCGCACGCGAACTGGGATTCGAAGACTGCGCCTACTTCTCCCGTCTCTTCTCGTCAGTAACGCACGTCAGCCCCTCCGAATTCAGGAAAAGATACCCCGAATAGTCCAAACATTGCCCCGATCCGTCCAACCGGAGCGAGGGTCGGAAACCATACCTTTGCAGGCGGAACAACGTACCTAACAAGACACGACATGGTTACCGACAGAAAAACATTGCTGCGCACGGACCGAACGCTGGTCCCACTCTTCCTGCTGACCGTCTGGTCCGGACTGGAACTCCATGCGGCCGGGCATTCTGCCCGTCCTGATGCGATCGGCACGTGGTCCGCCGTACACATCGCCGCGAGTGCTGCTTTCACGGCTGCATCGATCCTCCACATCGTCCACCACCGGAAATGGTATACGGCGCTTGCCGGCGGAATCGGCGGCCGAAGCAGAATGACCCTCCTGCTCTCGGTCTGCTTCCTTGCTGCGGCACTCTCGGGCATCGCCGCTCTCTTCGACGACGGTTCGGGGCTCTTTCACTACAAGACCGGATTGCTGCTCCTGCCCGTCGGTCTGCTGCACCTGCTCAAACGGTTGCGCATCCTGACCGGACGAGGCTCCGAAAAGCGGGTCCGGCACGCCTCGGGAAGAGACCGTTCCAACGGACAGGCAGGTCCCGGGCTGCGGTAAGGAGACCAAGAGCGCACCATCCGGCCAAAAGAGAGACCGGAAAAGACACGAGCCCCGGGATTCCTTACGGATCCCGGGGCTCGTTTCAGGACCGAGACAGTCAGCCTCCGGAGCTACATCCGCTCGGGGACGTCGATACCCAGCAGCGCCATGCCGCGGCGGATGACCCGGGCCACCTGCTGCGCCAGCTGCAGGCGCATCGTGCGGACGGCGGCATCCTCCTCGCGCAGGATCGAATGGTCGTGGTAGTAGCCGTTGAAGCTCTTGGCCAGTTCGTAGACGTAGGCGCCGATGATCGAAGGCGCGAAGTTGTCGCCCGCAGACTTTACGACGGCGGGATACTCCGTCAGCGACTTGACCAAAGCGATCTCCTCGGGCAGGCAGGCAACCCCCTCCGGTACGGCCGAGAAGTCGATGCCGGCCTCGGCGGCCTTGCGCAGCACGGAGCAGATGCGCGCGTGGGTATATTGGATGAAGGGACCCGTGTTGCCGTTGAAGTCGATCGACTCGCGCGGGTCGAAGAGCATCGTCTTCTTGGGATCGACCTTCAGGATGAAGTACTTGAGCGCACCGAGACCCACCATCGTCGAGACGGCCTCGGCCTCCTCTTCCGTGCAGCCGTCGAGCTTGCCCAGCTCGGCCGACATCTCGCGGGCGGTCTGCACCATATCGGCAATCAGGTCATCGGCATCGACCACCGTGCCCTCGCGCGACTTCATCTTGCCCTCGGGGAGCTCGACCATGCCGTACGAGAGGTGCGTAATGTGGTCGCTCCACTCGGCGTAGCCCAGTTTCTTGAGCACGAGTTTCAGCACCTGGAAGTGGTAGTTCTGCTCGTTGCCCACGACATAAATCATGTCATCGAGGCGGTTGTCCTCGAAACGGCGGTAGGCCGTGCCAAGGTCCTGCGTCATGTAGACCGACGTACCGTCGCCGCGCAGCAGCAGCTTCTCGTCGAGGCCGTCGCCCGTCAGGTCGATCCACACCGAGTTGTCGTCGCGGCGGTAGAAGACCCCCTTGCGGAGCCCCTCCTCGACGAGCGACTTGCCCAGCAGGTAGGTCTGCGACTCGTAGTAGACCTTGTCGAAATCGACGCCCAGCGCCTTGTACGTGACATCGAAGCCCTCGTAGACCCAGCCGTTCATCGTCTCCCAGAGCGCATAGACCTCCGGGTCCTTCGCCTCCCACTTGCGCAGCATCTCCTGCGCCTGAAGCATGATCGGCGCATGCTTCTTGGCCTCCTCTTCGCTCTGGCCCTGGGCCATAAGCTCCTTGATCTGGGCCTTGTAGTGCTTGTCGAACTCGACGTAGTACTTGCCCACCAGGTGGTCGCCCTTCATGCCCGACGAGGCGGGCGTCTCGCCGCCGCCGTAGAGCTTCCATGCCAGCATCGATTTGCAGATGTGGATGCCGCGATCATTGACCAGGTTGGCCTTGATGACCGTGTGGCCGTTGGCCTTGAGGATCTGCGCCACGGAATAACCCAGCAGGTTGTTGCGGATGTGACCCAGGTGCAGCGGCTTGTTCGTATTGGGAGACGAATACTCGATCATGATCGTGCGCCCGGTGGCCGGAGCCTCGCCGTAGCTGGCATCGGCAGCGATCTCGGCGAAGCGCTCGCCCCAGAACGAACTGTCGAGCGAGAGGTTCAGAAAGCCCTTGATGACGTTGAACGACGCGATCTGCGGAATGTTCGCCCGCATGTATTCGCCTATCTCGGTCGCGGTGGCCTCGGGCGACTTGCGGCTTCGTCGCAGCAGCGGAAAGGTCACGAGCGTGTAATCGCCCTCGAACTCCCGGCGGGTCTTCTGAATCTGCAACTGCTCGTCGCCGAGCGGGCCGTAAAGCGCCTCCACCGAACGGCGGACCGCTTCCGAAATAAAGGTTTCGATATTCATGTCCGATCAAATAAGTTTAGCGTGCAAATTTAGCGATTTTCAGCGAATAATCAATCATTCGGGCGACGCTTTTGCCGCGAACCGCCCGCAAGGCACCGAACAGGTCCCCATACGGAGGCCCGGAACGGGCGGTGAAGAGCGGCCGGAACAAAGGCCGTACGGGGCGCAGGAAAGAAATTAAACGGGAAATATGGCTGTTTCCCGAAAAAAGCGTATCTTTGCGGCCGATTGGTTCCTGTAGGGTCGTTCCGGCCCCATGGATTAAAAGGGAACCGGGTGAGAGTCCCGGACAGTCCCGCTGCTGTGAAGCTCCGCCAACCATTCGAAAGTCCGCACCACTGATCGAAGGATCGGGAAGGTTCCGGATGGGGAGTCAGTCAGAAGACCTGCCATCGAATTTTGCTTTTGGTCGAGCCCGTGGACAGGACGGCCGAATGAAGAGAATGTTTGACAGAAACCATATTTCATCGCTATTTGCCGTCCTTGCGGCATGCGTGGCTCTCGCATGTCCGGCGGCCGGACAGAGCCGGCTCGACAGCCTCCAGCAGGTCGAGGAGGTCGTCGTAACGGGGCATGTCGTCCGCAAGGAGGTCATCCCCGTGCAGGAGCTCTCGGGCGAGCAGCTCCACAAGCTCTCGTCGCACAACGTGGCCGACGCCCTGCGCTACTTCTCCGGAATCCAGATCAAGGACTACGGCGGGGTCGGCGGACTGAAGACGGTCAATATCCGGAGCATGGGCACGAACCACGTCGGGGTCTTCTACGACGGCATCGAACTGGGGAACGCCCAGAACGGAACGGTCGATCTGGGGCGCTTCTCGCTCGACAACATGGAGGCCGTAACGCTCTACAACGGGCAGAAGAGCGCCGTATTCCAGCCGGCAAAGGACTTCGGATCGTCGGGTTCGATCTACCTGCAGACCCGCACACCCCGTTTCGACGAGGGGGAGACCCACCACGTGAAGGCCACCATGAAGACCGGGTCGTTCGGGCTGGCCAATCCCGCCCTGCTCTGGGAACAGCGTCTTTCGGAGCGCGTAAGCAGTTCGCTCAGCGCCGAATACCTCTACTCGACGGGGCGCTACAAGTTCACCTACCGCATGCAGGAGGGGTATGACACCACGGCCGTGCGCCGCAACGGCGACCTCAATGCGCTGCGTGTCGAGGGAGGGCTCTTCGGGCGTGTAGAACAGGGATACTGGCGCGCAAAGGTCTACTTCTACAACTCCGAGCGCGGATACCCGGGGGCCATCGTGCGCAACAAGTTCTCGCACGAAGACCGCCAGTGGGACACCAACTTCTTCGCGCAGGGATCCTTTAAGAAGGACTTCAAGCCGTGGTACAGCCTGCTGGTGAATGCCAAGTACGCCTACGACTACCTCCACTACCTGGCCGACCCGAACAAGGACGAGTCGCTGATGTACACCAACAACCACTACTACCAGCAGGAGGCCTACCTCTCGGCGGCCAACCGCTTCACGATCTTCCCGTGGTGGGAGGTGAACCTCTCGGCCGACTGGCAGTTCAACCTGCTCAACGCCGACCTGCGCGACTTCGTCTACCCGCGGCGCCACACCCTGCTCGCAGCCGCGGCCACGGCCATGCGCTTCGACCGCGTGGAGATCCAGGCCAGCCTGCTCGGGACCCTCGTGCACGACCGCACGAAGGGCGACCGGATGTCGGACAAGCGGAAGCTCACACCGGCCGTCTTCCTCTCGTGGAGGCCCTTCGAACGGGCAGGGATCAACATCCGCGCCTTCTACAAGCGGATCTTCCGCATGCCGACGCTCAACGACCTCTACTACACGTTCGTCGGGAATGTCGATCTCGACCCGGAGTTCACCACGCAGTACGACGTGGGCATCACCTACTCGCGGACCTTCGAGCATACGTGGCTGCGGTCGCTCGAGCTGCAGGCCGACGTTTACTACAACCAGGTGGACAACAAAATCGTGGCAACCCCGACGTCGAACTTCTTCCGCTGGACGATGGTCAATCTGGGCAACGTCGAGATCCGCGGCGTGGATGCCGCCGTGCAGACCGGATGGGCCGTCGGGCGCGACTTCTCGCTGACCGCGCGGCTGAACTACACCTACCAGCAGGCGCAGGACTTCACCGACCCCTCGAGCGAATTCTACGGCGGACAGATCCCCTACATCCCCTGGCACAGCGGCTCGGCCGTGCTCAACGCCGCATGGCGGAGCTGGGAGGTGAGCTACAGCTTCATATACACCGGCGAGCGCTATTCGTCGCAGGCCAACATCCCCTACAACTACCAGCTGCCGTGGTACACGAGCGACTTCTCGCTGGCCAAAGGGTGGCATGTGGGGAAGGGCGACCTGAAGACGACTCTCGAGGTGAACAACCTGCTCAACCAGCAGTATGAGGTCGTCGCATGCTATCCCATGCCCGGCACCAACTTCAAACTGATCATACAATATACCTTTTAAATAAAAAGACGATGCCGATCCACCAACTCCGCAGATACCTGCACCGGGCGGTCGCCGCGACGGCCCTGGCCGCCCTGCTGCCGATGGCCGGATGCCGCAAGGAGATACCGATGATCCGCTCCGAGGCCGAATACGTCACCTCGCCGACCTCGCCCGAACGGATCGAGGGTTTCTTCCTCGTGAACGAGGGCAACATGGGCAGCAACAAGTGCACGATCGACCACTTCAATGCCCGCACGGGCGGTTACCAGCGCAACATCTACCCGGAGCGCAACCCCGACGTGGTGAAGGAGCTGGGCGACGTGGGGAACGACATCGCCATCCACAAGGACCGGCTCTATGTGGTGGTGAACTGTTCGAACCTCGTGGAGGTCATGGACGTACATACGGCCGAGCACATCGGCAGCATCTCGATACCAAACTGCCGATACATCGTCTTCGAAGGCGACCGGGCTTACGTCAGCTCCTATGCCGGCCCCGTGCAGATCGACCCCGAAGCACGTCCGGGCAAGGTCGTCGAGATCGACACCGAAAGCCTCACGATCACGCGCGAGGTGGTTGTCGGCTACCAGCCCGAAGAGATGGTCATCACGGGCGGCCGGCTCTATGTGGCCAACTCGGGGGGATACCGCTTCCCGAACTATGACCGCACGGTGTCGGTGGTGGACCTCGAATCGCTGGAGGTCGTCAATACGATCGATGTGGCAATCAACCTCCACCGCATGGAGCTGGACCGCTACGGCCGCATCTACGTCAGCTCGCGCGGCAACTACTACGGCACGGGATCGGACATCTACGTGATCGACGCGGCCACGGAGAAGGTCATCGGCAACCTCGGCATCGCAGCCAGCGAGATGTGCATCGACGACGACCGGCTTTACACGATCAGCACCGAGTGGAGCTACACGTCGAGCAGCAACGAGGTCTCCTATGCCGTATACGATACGGCCGAACAGCGTATCGTTTCGCATAACTTCATCACAGACGGCACCGAGAAGGAGATCTCGCTGCCCTACGGCCTGGCCGTCAATCCCGAGACCAAGGAGATCTTCGTATGCGACGCCACGAACTACGTGACGCCCGGATACCTCTACTGCTTCACACCCGAGGGTACACTCAAATGGAAGGTCCGCACGGGCGACATTCCTGCGCACATCGCCTTCTCGTCCGAGCCATACTACTATTAGCACGCAGAATAACAACCAATAAACAAACAATTGCTACTGTCATGAAACATTTCGCACGGATCGAATGGAAACCCGCCGCCCTGGCGGCTCTCCTCGCCGCCGGAGGCTCTGCCGCCTGCAGCGAGGGCAACGACGGCCCCGAAACGCCTCCCGGAGGTAAAGCCACGCCTTATGTCACCCAGGTATTCGACTACCGTCCCGCAGTGGGTCAGTTCGTCAATGAGCTTCCCGAATACGAGGAGGGAGACACGCAGGAGACGATGAACCGCAAGGCGCTCGAAGCGATCGGCAACAACAACCAGGGAATGGTATCCCTCGGCGGATTCGGCGGCTACATCGTCGTCGGGTTCGACCACACGATCGAGAACAAGGCCGGGCTGTGCGACTTCCGCGTACAGGGCAATGCATTCTATGCCAACGGGCAGTCGGAATACGGTAGCAGCGAGCCTGGAGTCATCGAGGTCTCCTTCGACGCCAACGGGAACGGCCTGCCCGACGACAAATGGTACGAGATCGCCGGGAGCTCCTACAGCGAAGGCAGCGAATCGTGGATCGAGCAGGCCCGGGAGGCCGGCAACGACGTGCGGACCATCCACGATTACGAGATTACCTACTACCGTCCCACAACCGAGCCCGGAAAGCCGACCGAGGAGTATATCCGCTGGGAGGACAACCAGGGTGAGAGCGGCTACCGGTCCATGAACCCGACCCACCTCCAGTCCTACTACCCGCAGTGGATCAAGGAAGACCGGATCTCGTTCAGCGGCACACGGCTGCCCCAGAACGGGATCGATCTGAGCGGAGTCGGAAACAACTTCGCCCTCTACAAGTTCGCATACGGATATGCCGACAACGAGCCCAACACCAACGACCGCTCGGCCATCGACATCGACTGGGCGGTAGGCGCCGACGGTCAGCCGGCAAACCTTTCCGGCGTGGACTTCATCCGCATTCACACGGGCGTGAACCAGGAAAACGGATGGCTCGGAGAGTGCTCGACGGAGATTATGGGCGTCGTGGACCTGCACCTGACCGGGGTTCGGATCGAAAGCAACACCATCAAGCAGTAAAATTCCCTAACTATCACACTATTTTTTCATGAACACAAGATCCATCTGGAGCCTGCTGCTGTTGGCCGCAACCCTGACGACCGGCAGCTGCAGCAAGGAAAACGAAGAGGTCCCCTCTCTGAAATTCGAACTCTCTACGGGCAGCGACGCCGGAACCGAATCTCCAGTATTCGTCGTTCCCGGCAAAACGGTCGAGATGACATATGCCGCTGAAAATGCGACCTCGATCAGCGTAGAGGCGCTGTCCGAGGGCTGGAGCGCCGAGGTGCGCGAAGCCGACAGCCGGATCGTCCTCTCCGCAACGGACGACGCCGCGACGAAGGCGACGCTGACGGTTACCGCCACGGGAAGCGGGACACAGAAAATCTCGCAGGACGTGGAGCTCTACTGCCTGAACGCCTTCGACGACCCGAACGGCACGTTCGTACTCAACGAAGGCAACATGACCACCGAGAACGGTTCGCTGACCTGGATCTCGCCCGAAGGCTATGTCATCGACGACGCATACAAGACGGTGAACGGGACGGAGTTGGGCAATGTAGCTCAGGACATGGCCTTCTGCGACGGCATGATCTATGTCATCTCGCAGAACGGTGAAGGAAATGCCGTAGGTGCAACGTTCGAGAACGACGGCATGCTCGTAGTGATGGATGCCAAAACGCTCAAAAAAACCGCCGCTTTCACCCGGGAGGAGCTTTCCGAACTCAACTGGCCGTCGCATGTGGCTGTACTCGACGAGCAGCACATCTACATCCGCGACAACGCCGGTGTCTACCGCCTCGACAGCACGACCGGAACGCTGACCTTCGTCGAAGGATCTGACGGAGCCCCGAAAAGTCAGTTCGTAACGATGAACGGAAAGGTATACACCTATAAATCCGGTCTCATGAGCAAGATCCTCGAGATTTCGACCGAAAGCGATGCAGTGAATTCCATTTCGCTGCCGTGGAGCGTAACCTACGACATCAACGAGGTACTGGGCATCCAGAAGTCGGACGACGGCAAGATCTGGATCATGACGTTCGGGTTCGGAAAACCCGCAATCGGCAAGTTTGACCCGACGACCAAGGAGATCAAACAGCACCTGCTTGGAGTCAAGGTCAGCACCGGATCGAGCGGTGTGGCTTTCGCGGCCCGCGGCAACGACATCTACTATGCCGACAACATGACGATCTACCACCTGGCCTTCGACGACGACAAGGAGGACGATACGAACGAGGAGGGTGATCCGGTAAGCGCCGAAGAGTGGATGGTCGATGTATCCGCCCTGGACAAGAATGCAGGCCTCCAATACAACGGACTGGGAGTACATCCCGTAACGGGCCGCGTCTACATCAATACACTCAAGTCGTTCGCAAACTACGGACAAAACCAGATCTGGGGCTTTGATTTCAGCACCTCGACGGAGGCTCCGGCTGTCAAGTACGAGAACTACACCAACTTCCCGGCCGGATTCTTTTTCCCGGAGAAAAACTGATTTCAAAACCCTGAAAACAAAGTACGGAAATGAACTACAAATGGATCAATCTTCTTTTTACCCTGTGTGCGGCAGTGGCAGCGGCCGGATGCTCGTCGGAAAGCGACGATGACAACGGAGGGAACGGCAACGGCGGAGGAAACGGGGGTTCGAACCCGCCCATTGAGGCAGTCGGCGGATATGCCGATCCCGACGGCGTGTTGCTTCTCAACCAGGGGGCTCCGCGCATGGAAAACGGTACGGTTACCTGGATCGCCCCGGACGGTACGGTCGAGGAGGACGTCTACGGCAAGGTGAACGGTTCGGCCGTGGGCAACTCGTCGCAGGATCTCAACATGTACGGAGGCAAGATCTACATATTGAGCGATAACGCCACAGTCCCCGACATGGGTTCGGGCGAAGCCGGCGACGGTACGCTGGTGATCGTCGATGCCGAGACATTCCAGAAGGAGAAAACGTTCAAGTTCGAGGATCTGAAGTATCCCCGCCCCGAAGGTTCGACGGACGAAAACGAGATGCTGTCGCTGATTACCCCACTGGAGAACATCACGGTTCTCGACGAGCACAACATCTACCTGTCCGACTCCAAGGCCATGTTCCGGCTCGACGCCACGACGGGAGAGATGACCATCGTCGAGGGATCGTACCATTTCGGCAACAGCGGGGCGACGATCGAATCGGTCGTCGCCACACGCAGCATGGTTGTCATCGGCGACAAGTTCTATTGCGGCGGAGGCGGATTCTGGTCCTCCACGAAACTCTTTGAATTTACCAAAGGGAAGAGTGAAGTGACGCGGACGCTCGATCTCTCGGGCGAGTTCATCAGCGGAATCTGCCGCACGGGTGACCACGAAATCGTCGTAGCCACCTGCGGACGTTCTGGCGAGACGAAGAGTTTCCTGACGTTCGTCGATACCGACTCCTGGACCGTCACCCTCGAGAAACAGATCAAGGCCGACATATCGGCCGAGTTCATGAACACGTCGGGCGTCACCCTGGCCGGAGACTACCTCTACTTCTCGGCCGGCACGCTGACCGTCAGCCGCGTGTCGCTCAAGACGTGGAAAGTCGAGGAGTACATCCAGGTGAAGAACGACGTTCCGAACGCACAGTACATCACCTGCAACGTCGTGGCCGACCCGAAAAAGAACCTCCTCTACGTCTCCGTATCGGACGACCTGGGAGAGGCGATCATCGCCAACGGCAACGTGCTCGTATACGATTGCAGCGGCGAGGAGCCCGCTCTGGTAATGAACATCGAGAACAAGGCAAGCTATCCGGTGAACATCTATCCGATGTCGCGCTTCCACAACGAATGACCGTGTGGTGCGACAGCACCGAAGAGAAGCAAAAATCCCGGTCCGAGAGTTTCGGACCGGGATTTTTGCTTGCTGCCGGCGGAACGACATACGTCCTCCGTCAGGGAATCCAGAGCGTCTCCTGCACGTCGAAATGCGCCGTCAGGCTGCGTCCCAGCACGTAGAAGTAGTCCGAAAGGCGGTTGAGCCACACGAGCACCGAAGAATCGACCGCATGCAGCGCGTCGGCGCGCAGCGCCGCACGCTCGGCACGCCGGCACACCGTGCGGCAGACATGGCACATCGAGACCGCCTCGTGACCGCCCGGGATCGTAAACTTGTCGATCGGGGGCAGCGCCGCCTGCAAGGCGTCTATCCGACTCTCGAGCCACTCGATGTTCGCAGGATCCAGAGGTGCCACCTTGTCGCGACCCGAATCGCCGGTAGCCAGCAGCGCCTCGACGGTCATCAGCCGCGAGAGGATGCGGTTCAGGTCCGCAACCGTCTCCCCAAGCGAGGCATCGCCCCGCAACTTGTCGGACAACAGCGCCACGAAGGCGCCCAGTTCGTCCACCGTACCGTAAGCCTCGACCCGTTCGTCGGTCTTGAACACGCGCTCGCCGCCGATGAGCGAGGTTATGCCCTTGTCACCCGTCTTCGTATATACTTTCATATCCGGAAATGTTGTTTCGGTAAATAGTTGTTGAACAGCAGCAGATAGCCCCGGTTATCGACCGTCGTGGAGCGGTGCGAGGCGACCAGCTGCATGCAAAGAGCCTGCCGCTCGCGCCCTTCATAAGGTGAAAGCACGGCTACGGTATGCCCCGCAGCGGAGGCCGTGCGCACCAGCGCGAGGGTCTCCGGACGCGGCAGGTCACGCGTCAGGAGGCACAGGTCGGCATCGGCGCCGTCCAGGCAGAAGGTAGCATAGCCGCAGTGGATGGCCAGGTTCTGCAGCTGTATGGCCCGCCGCCGGCTGACGCCGCGGGCAAGCAGGGCATCGTAAAGGTCACGCGGTCCCGGAAGCAGGCTGTCGCGCATGAAGACCTGACGCACCAGGTCGTAGACAAAGGGCGAATGGACGCCGTGGCCCCGGAAGTAACGCGCCCGCGAAAGGCGGTTGCGCAGTTCGGCCATCCGTCCGTAGATGCGAAGGCCGAGGGGTTGTCTGCCGAGTTTCATCGCCTGCACGGTTTCACTTTTTCAACTGACCCGCCAGCCGCCCCGTAGAGAAGGCGATCTGGAGGTTGTAGCCGCCCGTATTGGCGTCGAGGTCGAGCACCTCGCCCGCAAAGTAGAGTCCGCGCACCTTGAGCGACTCCATCGTCCGGGGATTGACCTCCGAACAGCGGACCCCGCCAGCCGTCGTCACGGCGTACTCGAAGGGGGCATAATCGGTCACCGGAAGGGTCAGTCCCTTGAGCGTGCGGATCAGGCGCGTGATCTCGGTCTCGGTGAGTTTCGAGACATACTGTTTCGAGGGGATGTCAATCTCCGCGGCCAGCGGCAGCACCAGCGGTGCGGGCAGCAGTTTGCGGAGCAGTTCGGAGAAGAACTCCGTCGGCTGCATCTCGGCCAGCTCGCGGGCAATGCGGTCGCGCAGCACCTGTTCCGTAAGCGCCGGTTTCAGATCGACGACCAACTTGACCCGTCGCCCGTCGATCAGGGCATCGACCGCATCGCGGCTCATGCGCAGGGCCACGGCCCCCTCGATGCCGCGTTCGGAGAAGCCCAGCTCGCCGAACTCCTCGCGGACGGGCCCGTCATCGACCCAGAGCGTCGCACGGACGTTGCGCAGCAACAGCCGGGAGAGACGGCTCATCCGCGGGTGCGAGGTAACGAGCGGGGTCAGCGACGGACGCAGCGGCTCGATCGTATGGCCCAGATCCGAGGCGAAGGCATAGCCGTCGCCCGTCGATCCGGTCCCGGGATAGGAGACGCCGCCCGTGGCCAGGATCACCTGCGCGCACTCCTCCTTGCGCTCGAAGCCCCGCTTGTTGCGGTAACGGACCCCGAAAACGCGGTCGCCAAGGGTCAGGATACCCGTCACGCGCGTGTCATAGAGGATCTTCACGCCGTTCTCCACGCAGTAGTCGAGCAGTGCGTTGGCGATATCCCACGCCTTGCCGCTGTGCGGGAAGACCCGCTCGCCGCGCTCGATGTCGAGTTTCACGCCCTGGCGCTCGAAGAAACGGATCGTGGCCCGGTTGTTGAACTCGGCGAAGGCCGGGGCGAAGAACTCGGCATTGGTCCGCACCTGCGAGGCAAACTCCTCGGCAGGCCGGGCATTGGTCACGTTGCAGCGTCCCTTGCCCGTGATGCGGACCTTGCGGCCCGACTTCTCCATCTTTTCGATCAGCAGTACGCGGCGCCCGGCACGCGCAGCCGTTCCCGCGGCCATCATGCCCGCGGCACCCGCTCCGACGACGATGACGTCGTAGGGCTGTTTCTCCTCCATGTGTTCCATACGGGGCAAAGATACGCAATTTATCCCGGTTTCGCCCACACCGTCCGCCGAATTCTCGCACATTGTCCAGGAGGTGCAGCCGGAGGAGGTGCACGGCAAGCCGGAGGAGGCGCCCGGCGGGGGAGCCAAAGGCCGCAACCGCCGGGCTGCGGAGCGGACGGCATCGAAAAATCGTTTTCCCTTTGGTTTTCACGACCGCTTGCACTATCTTTGCGGCCGTAAAATCGTTCTATTAGGATATGTTGAGCAGAAGATTACTCCGAATCAAGGTCGTGAAGGCGCTTTTCGCACACCTCAAGTCCGGCGCCGACAACATGATCGCCTCGGAAAAAAACCTGATGGCCTCCGTAGACAAGGCCTACGACCTCTATTTCCAGATCATCACGCTCCCCGTCGAGCTCGCCCGGTATGCCGAGCAGCGTCAGGAGCTGGCCAAACAGAAGAAACTGCCCACGCCCGAGGACCTGAACCCCAACACGAAATTCGTGGACAACGCCGTGATCCGCACGATCGCCAACAGCGACGCCGTGAACGACCATGTGGCAGCCCGCAAACTCGGTTGGTCGCAATATCCGGAGTTGATCCGCACACTCTTCACGCAGCTTTCGGAGAGCGAATACTACAAGGAGTACATGGCGCGCCCGGAGCGTTCGTTCGATGACGACCGCCGGCTGCTCGAGGAGTTTTTCAAGGAGCTGCAGAACTGCGAGGCACTCGACGACGTGCTCGAGGAGATGTCGGTGCTCTGGTGCGACGACCTGCCCTACATCATCCTGATGATCCTGCGCACGCTCTCGAACCTCCGCCCCTCGCACACCGAGCTGAAGGTGCCCTCGAAGTTCAAGAGCGAGGAGGACCCCGCATTCGTCAAGACCCTCTTCGAAAAGGCGCTCATCAACTACGACACCTACCAGGACTACATCGAGCGTTTCACCTCGAACTGGGACGTCGAGCGCATCGTCTTCATGGACAACCTGATCATCGGGACGGCCATCGCCGAGCTGACCTCGTTCCCGTCGATCCCGGTGAAGGTGACCCTCGACGAGTGGATCGAGATCTCGAAGTACTACTCCACGCCCGGAAGCAGCACGTTCATCAACGGCGTGCTGGACAAGATCGTCGAGGCGCTGACGTCCGAGGGGCGCATCAAAAAAGCCGGGCGCGGCCTGATCTGATGCGCGCGGCGACCTTCGTCCTGCTGCTTGCCGCAACGCTCGCATCGTGCGGCAGACAGACTCCCCGGAAGGAACACAAGGGCCGAAGCATCGTGCTCGACGGCCCTTTTTTCGACAAGGGGGCTACGGACACGATCCGGTTCGGGAAGCTCGGATCGGGCGAAATAGCCGTGCTCCGCTTCTGGATCGAAAACGCATCGGAACGGCCCGCAGCCATCACCTCCTACACCCGCAGTTGCGGATGCACCTCGCTGACATTCAGCAAGGAACCGATCGCCCCGGGCGAGGCCAGGCAGGTCGAGATGACGTTCGACTCGCGGGGCGAATACGGATGGCAGCTCAAGACGGTGGATCTCCGGTTTGCCGGAGCCGCAAGGCCGCTGCGTCTGTTTGTCGAGGCCGATGTCCGGTAGGACTTGCTTATTCGACAATATTTCGTATATTTGTCCGACCAAACCGAAAAAACACTTAAAAACGAATAGACTATGATCGATTTTCTTCAGGCTATGCCTGCCACCCAGGGCCAGCCGCAACCCAGTTTCATGCAGCAGTACAGCTTCATCATCATGATCGCCCTGATGGTGCTCGTGCTGTGGCTCTTCATGTGGCGTCCCGAGGCCAAGCGCCGCAAGCAGATGCAGGCCTTCCGCGACGGACTCAAGAAGGGAGACAAGATCATCACCGCCGGCGGTATCTACGGAACGGTCAAGGAGGTGAAGGAGACGACACTGCTCATCGAGGTGGACGGAAACGTCACGCTCCGCATCGACAAGAACATGGTCGTGGCCGACAATACGGATCTGCAGCGCCAGTAGCCGCGGAGGCGGAAGCCGCAACGGACAGAGCCGCAACTTCCTGTTGCGGCTCTTTTTCTCGCCCCGAAGGCGGAATAGGATACAGCCCGGGATCGCCCCCGGGAGACCGGACCGGAAGGTTCCGGGAAGAACAACCCAAACACACACGAACGGATGACACGGAAAATCACGCACATCTGCTCGGGCACCTGCTCGCGGCAGATCGACATCGAAATCGACCAGGATACGATCCGCAGCGTCGCCTTCACGGGCGGCTGCCACGGAAACACGCAGGGCATCGCTGCGCTGGTGCGCGGCATGCAGGTACGGGAGGTGATCGCCCGGCTCGAGGGCATCGACTGCCGCGGGAAGGGCACGTCATGCCCCGACCAGCTGGCCAAGGCGCTGAAAAAAGCCTGCGAATAGCGTTCGGAACGATATTTGCTCCCGGCCTTTCGTTCAAAAAAACGAAAGGCTATGTATTTCTTATGGTATCTGCTGATCGGACTGGCGGCCGGATGGATCGCCAACCTGATCGTCAAGGGAAACGGGTCGGGACTCGTTGTCAATCTGATTGTCGGACTCATCGGCGGCGTTCTGGGCGGGTGGCTGCTCTCGCTGTTCGGACTGGTAGCGGTCGGGACGCTGGGAAGCCTGGCTACGGCCGTCATCGGCGCCATTGTCCTGCTGTGGATCGCAGCAATTGTCTCGCACCGCAAACCCCGGAAGGAAAAGTAAACGCGGTTTACGGACAGAAAAGCAAAGAGGGGCTATTTCCTGCAGGAAATAGCCCCTCTTTGTGTTGAGCTGCCGGGACTATTGAATTTCAGCATGTTGCCTTTAGCATTGCCGAAATTGGATATCACTCTTTTATATTTCGGCAAATATACCGATTGATTGCCGAAATGATTAGTTAAACGATGCAACCGTTACCGCCTCCACAGCGCCATACCGGCCTCGACCTGGCCGAAGGCGCTTTTGTTGCGGGCGTCGTATCCCGCGGCGGCCGACACGCTGAACCGGCCGAACGTTCGCCGGGCGTAGGCGCCAGCCCACATCCCGCTGCCATCCCTAGTCATCCAGGTCCCCATCGCGGGCCCCAGTTCCCAGGCGTAAGGTTCACGGACGAGCTGCACCCGCTCGACCGTCTTGTTGTAGGTTTCAAAGTAGTCGAGCCGGGGGCCCAGCGTCCCCACGGCCGGCCCGACCACCCGGGCGTAATAGGTTGAGTCGCGGTACTCCAGCGTGCGCTCCGTGACCGTTATCTGCACGCTGTCGCCCACGACGACCGCCCGGTCCACCGTGTCGGCCGGAGCGAACAGCATCCGCGGCACATGCACCGCCACCGGGCGCTCCGCCACCGCGAACGGCTTTGGCCGCTCGTAGAACACCGTATCGACCCGCACCCGCTCGACGATCTCCGGCCGGGAGACGTATTGCCCCAGCCACAACCCTCCGAGGAAGGTGGCGGCCAAGGCAATCACGGTTGTCTCCCAGCGGCTCATGGCTATCAGTTTTGCATGAACAACTTCCATCCGGCTTCCACATCCGGCATTTTGGCCTCTACACCGTTCTCGACGAACGACATGGCAGCCACGATAGGTACCATGACGTCACGATTGGTAGTAGTTATGCGGCTGTCTGCCGGCACGCCGGACCGGTTGGATACTACATTCACGTAATTGTCGGTATGATTCTCATTGGCCGGTGCCCAGCGGTATATCATCTTGCGAATTGTGTCAAGCCCATAGTTACGCTGGTAGTTGTTCAGCAGTTTGAACGCCGCCCGATAGCCGTAAGCTGCGGACGTAAACTGCGCGAATCGGCTGTCCGCGGACGGCACTATCTCCCCCTGCCACGGATTCCCGCCCTTCGTTTTCTCGATGTTCAACGGGTTGTTATTCCGAAGACCTCTCGACATGGCTACTCCTCCTTTTTGGTTTCGCGGTCATACCACGTCTTAGCGATAATGCCGGCAATGAAGCCTACGCCGGCGGAGATCGTCGAGGCGATGCGAACACCACCGGGCAGGAAGTTGAACAGCACGACGAGAGCCACCAGCACGGCGGCAACGATCAGAATGGTTTTGGTTGTCTTTGTCATAATCGCAATGTTTTATTAGGTTTGGTCTTTGGTTTTACTCGCAGCCTCGGCCCGCACGCGGTCGAGCTGCCGGATGAACTCGATCACCTCCTTCATGTCCTGCGTCTTGGCCAGTCCCGCCACGATGTCCGTCACCTTGGCCGCCGAGGAGCGCGCAGCACGCAGGTTCTCGCGCACGCTCCACGCCTCGATGCCGACCGCGATCACGGCGGCAGCTCCCGAGGCGTAGGGCATCGAGTAGAGGCCGAACAGCAGGCCCAGCACATCCACGCACATGAAGAGCGCCGTGACCTTGCCGTAGTCGCCGAACTTGGTGAAGGTGCGGCGCAGGCCGTGCGAATCAATCGGCTGGTGCAGCGCCCGGGCCTTGCGGATCCCGGCCCGCATGTCGATCATCACGGCCACGAGCATCACCGCCCAGATGATGATCTCCAACAGGGCGGCCCGCCGCAGGACGATGGCCTCGAGCCCGAATGTATCGAGGAGGATGTCGAACATATCACTACACAATCAGGATTGCAATCAGGAAAGGGAGCCACACGACGGCGCCTCCGCATAGGGTGGCCACGATATCGCGGAGATCCGTCTTGGCGTCGGCCTTTTCCTTGCCGACATCCGCCACGATCACCGCCACGACCGAGGCCGTCAGCGCCAGCCACTGGGGAACGAACCACACCAGCGCCAGCAGGACGACGGCCGCGATGTCCGACCCCAGCGCCTGGTGCTTGTACTTGTCGGCCCCGATGCCGTTCAGCCAGCCGACGATCTTGTCAAAAATCTGCTTCATGGTCGTTATGCCTTTTCAACGTAGAGCCCCACCAGCGCACTCAAATCGTGGTACACGGCCTGTCCCGTGGAGCGGGTGCACTTGTAGGTCACGCCGTTCTGCGAGTAATATTTGCCCTCGAGCAACTCCATATTCCCGTTGTACGGAATCGGGTCCTCCAGCGTCCCGGCCGCCGTCTCGTTGATCTCCTCGTAGAGTGCGGCGGTAAGCTCTGACGGCGCCTGATTCTCCAACACCGTGGCGATCTGCTGGCGGACCTTGTAGAGCCGTCCTTCGTAGAGCACCTTGAATCCGGCGTCGAGCGACTTGCCGATGAACGACGCCCATTCGGGATAGAGGTCTTTGATCTC
>ERZ827492.583-NODE-583-length-33688-cov-6.046561_pt1 | contig 33688 bp, 37 predicted proteins | sample MGYA00519704_ERZ827492 | MGnify/ENA primary metagenome ERZ827492 (study PRJEB31778, sample SAMEA3449325) | human gut metagenome | biome: human gut; feature: human-associated habitat; material: faeces | place: United Kingdom | collected 2010/2012 ... | reverse complement strand
GTGCCGCGGCGGCGCGTGCGCTGTGCGGGGGCGGGCCGAAGGCCCGCCCCGTGGCGTCTGGCGCGTTGTGCGCGCGGGGTGAAGGCTGCGCAGATGCGCTGTCCGGCCTCGGCTTTTTGTCTGGCGAAACTCTTTGCGGTGCCGTGGCGGCGCGTGCACGGCCGCGCTGCTCATTGCCAGCCGCGGTCGGCGGGGTCCTCGGCGTGGACGGCGGCGTACAGGAGCGCGTTGCAGATGGCGACGGCCACGCTGCTGCCGCCCTTGCGCCCCATGGCGAGGATCGCCGGGACGCCAAAGCGCGAGCAGACGTCGAGCGCGCGCTCCTTGCTCTCCACGACGTTGACGAAGCCCACGGGCACGCCGACCACCAGGGAGGGGTGCAGCCCCGCCTCGATGCGGTCCGCCAGCTCCAGCAGGGCGGTCGGCGCGTTCCCCACGGCGAAGACCGCCTGCGGATAGAGCTGCGCCGCGCGCCGGGCGGCGGCGACCGCGCGCGTGGTCCCCTCGGCCCGGGCCTGCTGGGCCACGGCCTCCTCCGCCATGAGGCAGTGCGCCGCGGAACCCAGGCGCGCAAGGCTCGGCTGGCTCACGCCGGCAAGCGCCATGTTCGTATCCAGCACGAGCGGCGCGCCGGCGCGCAGCGCGGAAATCCCCGCCTCCACCGCGCCGGGCGTGAAGTGCAGCGCGCGGGCAAAGTCGAAGTCCGCCGTGGCGTGGATGACCCGGCGGATCACCGGGGCGCAGGGGCCGGAGAGGCGGACGCCCTGCGCCTCTAATTCCGCGTTGAGGATGGAAAGGCTCGTGCGCTCGATGTCCCCGGGCAGGTGGTGTGCGGGCAGATGCGCATCCATCAGAACTCCACCCCCTCCCGCGCCAGGACGCCCCGCGCGTACGGGTGGCGGTGGCAGCGCATTTCCGTGGAATAGTCGGCCGCCTCCCGCATCCAGGGCGCGGGATCGCGGCCGGTCAGCACCACCTCGCGCCCGGCGGGCCGCTCCAGCACCGCCCGGCGCAGGAGGTCCGGGTCCGCCATGCCGAGCTGCCAGGCGGCGCAGGCCTCGTCCAGAAGCAGCAGGTCGCAGGGGTCCTCCAGCGCCCGGGCGAGGCACGCGTCCTGGTTGGCGCGCTCCTGCGCGCGCTCCTCGGGCGTCATCTGGGAGGCGAACTTCGTGCCGGTCTTGCCCGCGTAGACGGCCGCGCCCAGCGCGCGCAGCGGGGCCAGCTCGCCGCTGGACCCGTTCTTCAAAAATTGTACCACGGTGACCTTGCGGCCGCGGCCCAGCGCGCGCAGCGCAAGGCCCATGGCCGCCGTCGTCTTCCCCTTGCCTTCGCCCCAGTAGAGGTGCACAAGGCCCAGATCCCTAGTTTCCATCGTATTCCTCCATCGCGCGGCAGATCGCCGCCATGTCCAGGCTCCTGCGCACGGCGTCCGCCAGAATGTCGTATTGCGCGCCGGCAAACGACGCGCGGTCCGGGATGGACGCGCGCTGCGGCGGGAGGCCCTTGCGCGCCAGCAGCCAGTCGGCCAGCTTCTCCGTCAGGCGTCCGCTGTCGAAGAGGCCGTGCAGGTAGGTGCCAAAGGCGTTGCCCGCGCAGGCGCCCTCCTCGCGGCCGTCCATCAGGCGGCAGAAGGGCGCGCCGCCCAGGCGGTCCGTGCGGCCCATGTGGATCTCATACCCCTCGACTTCGGCCCCGGCAAAGGGCGCCGCCGCGACGGCGCCGCGCACCTGCGTGCGCGACTTCTCCGCGGCGAACGCCGTGCGGCAGGGGAGGAGTCCCAGCCCCGCCCGCTCGCCGCCGCCCTCGACGCCGAGCGGGTCCGAGAGCGCCAGCCCCAGCATCTGGTAGCCGCCGCAGATGCCCAGGACCGGGACGTCCTGCTGCGCCAGGCGCAGTATGGCGTCCGCAAGGCCCGTGCGCTGGAGCCAGTCCAGGTCCGCGAGCGTGCTCTTCGTGCCCGGAAGGACCACGAGATCCGGCTTGCCCAGGCGCTCCGGGCGGTCCACATACCGCACCCCCAGGGCCGGGTGCCGCTCCAGGGCGGTCAGGTCCGTGAAGTTGGAGATTCGGGGCAGGCGGATGGCCGCGATGTCCACGGCGCGGCGGGCGGACGCAGCCTGAAGCCGGGGCGAAAGGCTGTCCTCGTCGTCGATCTCCACCTGCGCATAGGGAACGACGCCCAGCACCGGCACGCCCGTGAGCGATTCCAGCGTCTCCAGCCCCGGCTGCAGCAGGGAGACGTCCCCGCGGAACTTGTTGATGACCGTGCCCACGACGCGGGCGCGCTCCTGCGGCTCGAGCAGCGCCACCGTGCCGTAGAGCTGCGCGAACACGCCGCCCCGGTCGATGTCCCCGACGAGGAGCACCGGCGCGTTCACCAGCTCCGCAAGGCCCATGTTGACGATGTCGTCCTTTTTGAGGTTGATCTCCACCGGGCTGCCCGCGCCCTCCAGGACGATGACGTCGTTTTCCGCGGCAAGGCTCTCGTAGGCCTCGCGGATCACCGGGATCAGGCTGCGCTTTTGGCGGAAATAGTCGCGCGCCGCGTATTGCCCGCGCACCTCGCCCAGGACGATGACCTGGCTGCCTGTGTCGCTGGAGGGCTTGAGCAGGATCGGGTTCATGCGCACGTCCGGCTCCAGGCCCGCGGCCTCCGCCTGCGCCGCCTGGGCGCGGCCCATCTCCAGGCCGTCGCGCGTGACAAAGCTGTTCAGCGCCATGTTCTGGCTCTTGAACGGCGCAACGCGCAGCCCGTCCTGGCGAAAGATGCGGCAAAGCGCGGTCACGAGTAGGCTCTTGCCCGCGCCGGACATGGTGCCCTGCACCATGATGCATCGCGCCACGTTACAACACCTCCTTGAGTTTTTGCAAAAAGATCTCGTTCTCCGGCCGCGTCCGCACGGCCGCGCGGTACCACCCCGGGGAAAGCCCGGCAAAGTTCCGGCAATCGCGCAGGAGCACGCCCGTTTCGCGGAGCTTTGGGACGAGCGCCTCGTCCGGGTGGAAGAAGAGCAGGTAGTTCGCCTGGCCCGGGAGCACGCGGCAGGCGAGCGCGCGCAGCTGCGCGGCAAGGCGCGGGCGCTCCTCCCCGATGAGGCGGCGGAGCCTGCGCGCGTAGTCCGTCTCGCGTAGGGCCGCGAGCCCCGCCGCCTGCGCCGGGGAGGAGACCGCCCAGGGCGGCCCGCACTCGGCCATGCGCGCGGCGAGCGCCTCGTCCCCGCAGAGCGCGTAGCCCAGGCGCAGGCCCGCCATGGCGTAGAACTTGGTGAAGGCGCGCAGCACCACCAGGCGGGGATGGTCCGCAAGGCGCGGGATCAGGGACTGCTGCGCCTCCGGGGCGAGAAAATCGTGAAAGCACTCGTCCACCGCGAGCATCGCGCCGCATTCCTCGCACCGCGCGAGGATTCGGCGCAGCAGCGGCCGCGGGGTCAGGAGCCCGGTGGGGTTGTTCGGCTCGCAGAGGAAGACGAGGTCCACGCCCGGCACGATGCGGGCGAGGAAGTCCTCCTCCAGGACAAAGCCCGCGCCCTCGCGCAGCGCGGCCCGCTCCACGGCGCAGCCTGCGAGCTCCAGCGCGCGGCCGTACTCCGCAAACGTCGGCGCGGGGAGCAGGGCGCGCCGCGGCCGCACGGCCAGCGCCAGGCGATAGATCAGGTCCGCAGCGCCCGCGCCGCAGAGCACCTGCGCCGGCCGGACCGCGTGGTGCGCGGCCAGCGCCTGGCGCAGCTCGCGGCAGGCCGGGTCCGGGTAGCGGTCCGCGGCGTCCAGCGCCGCCTCCGCCGCGCGGCGGACGCCCGGCGGCAGGCCCAACGGGCTCGTGTTGGCGGAAAAGTCCAGGGGCATCGCGCCAAATTCCGCGAGATACCCCGCCCAATCCCCGCCGTGCAGTGCGCACATGGACATCCTCTCCTTTCGACTTGCGTTAGATGCAGAGCAGCACGATCCCCGCGCGCAGGGCGCCCAGCACGAGCAGCGCCAGCGCGCTGCCCACGTACAGCATCCGGTTTGCGGTGCAGATGTCCGCCGGAGAGATGGGCCGCCGGTCGTCGCCGATGTAGGGCTTGTCGTGGAGCGTGCCGAAATAGGAGGCCGGCCCGGCCAGGCGAACGCCCAGCGCCCCGGCCATGGCGGACTCCGTCTGGGCGGAGTTGGGGCTAGAGTGGTTGCGCCGGTCCCGCCGCCAGATGCGGAACGCGCCCCGCGCGTCCTGCCCCGTGCAGGCCGCCGCCGCGATGAGCAGCAGCGCCGAGAGCCGGGCGGGAAGCCAGTTCGCCGCGTCGTCCAGCTTGGCCGCCGCGCGGCCGAAGTAGAGATAGCGCTCGTTCTTGTAGCCCACCATGCTGTCCATGGTGTTGATCGCCTTGTAGCAGAGGGCCAGCGGCGCGCCGCCCAGGAGCATGTAGAACAGGGGCGCGATCTCCCCGTCCGAGAAGTTCTCCGCGACGGTCTCCACCGCGGCGCGGGCGACCCCTTCGGCGCTGAGGGAGTCCGTGTCCCGGCCCACGATGCGCGCCACCGCGGCGCGCGCCTCGGGCAGCGTCGCGCCCGTCAGCGCCCGGCAGACGTTGCGGCTCTCGTCCCGCAGGCACTTTGCGGCCAGCGCCTGCCAGCACCACAGCGCCTCGAGCGCAAAGCGCAGCGCCGGGTGCACGAGCCCCAGCGTAAACAGCGCCGCAAGGCTCAGGGCGAGCGTGCCCAGCGGCAGCGCCGCCGCGAGGACCGCCCCCGCCGCAATCTGGCCGCGCGGGGTGTTGGGGAAGGCCGGGCGCAGCCGCTTTTCCAGGAAGGAGATGGCCTTGCCCATGCGGACGACCGGGTGCGGCATCCACGCGGGGTCCCCGAGCAGCAGGTCCACCGCAAACCCGACCAGCGCCGCAGCTAGGATTTCCATGGCGATCCCTCCGCAAAACAGACCTCCTGGACGAGGTCGAGCGTTCTCTCCGACGCCCAGCGGTCCGCGCGCAGGACGTAGCCGCCGCCGTTCGGCGCGCACCAGGCGTAATACGCCCGCCCGGGCGCGCCGAAGCGCTCCAGAACCGCCATCTGCGTGCCCCCGTGCGCCACGACGGCCATGCACGGGCTGCCCTTGCGCAGCTCCTCGTCCACCAGGCGCGAGAACACGGCGCAGCACCGGTCGGAGAACTCCGCGCGGCTCTCGCCCCCGGGACAGCGGCCCAGGCAGTCGCCCTCCACCCAGGCGCGGTAGGCCGGGTCGTCCTCCATCTCCTGCGCGCTGCGCCCCTCAAAGGCGCCAAAGTGCATCTCCTGCAGCCCCTCCACGGGGACGAGGCGCGCGCGGGGGAAGAGCAGCGCCGCGCTCTCCGCCGCGCGGGTGAGCGGGGAGACGTAGACGGCCGGCAGCTCCACGCCCGCGGGCCGCAGGCGCCGCCCCTGCGCGGAGAGGGGCACGTCCTGCGCGCCCTGGTAGCGCCGCTGCGCGTTGTAGACGGTTTCGCCGTGGCGGAGCAGATAGATCAGCACGGCCATTCCCCCTTTAGGAGCTGCGGAATGCCGCAGCAGACGCGCACAACCGTCTCGGCCCGCGCCGCCAGCAGGCAGCTGAGCCGGCCCGCGGCCTCCCGCGCCGCGCGCTGGGCGGGGTCCACCGGCACGACGCCCCCGCCGACCTCCGTCGCGATGACGACCGGGTGCGCGGCGAGCGCGTCGGCCAGGGCCGTCAGGTCCGGCGCGGTCGCCGCAAGATCCTGCACGTCCCAGACGGCAAGGTCCGCAAGGCGCTCCATCGGCACCCCGAGGAGCTTCGCCGCGCATTCCCGCTTGCCCGCAAAGAGCGGGCCCGTGATCAAAAGCATAGAATCCTTCCTCCCCACTGCACCGCGCAGAGCGCGGCCAGCATCCAAATTTCGGCCGTCTGCAGGAACCAGCCGGCAAGATCCCCCGAAAGGCCGCCGAACTCCCGCTTTGCGATGCGGCGGTAGCGGAAAAAGCAGGCGAGCCCCGCAAGGGCCATCGCCGCGCCGCCGAGCCCCTGCGCGCACAGCCCGAGCAGGAGCAGCGCGGAAAGCGCCGCGAGCACGGCCTTTGCGCGGCTGCGCGCCGCCGCGTCGGCAAAGGTCTTGGCCAGGCTGCTCTCCGCGGCAAGGGGAAAGCTCGTGATCGCAAGGCCCGAGAGCGCGCGCGAGGCGCAGGGCGCGAGCAGGAGCAGCCCCCAGGGCGCCTCCGGCAGCGCGGTCCACAGCGCGAAGTCCGCGACGAAGTACGCGCCAAGGCGGATGGCGGCAAACGCGCCCAGGTGCGGGTCGCGCAGGATCTCCTGCCGGCGCGCGGGGGAAGCAAAGCTGGCCCGCGCGTCGCAGGTGTCCGCATAGCCGTCCAGGTGGATGCCCCCGGTGAGCCAGACGGGCAGCAGGCAGAGGCCCATGCCCCGCAGCACCGGCGGCAGGCCCAGGCCGCAGACCGCCGCCCACAGGATCTGCGCAAGGCCGATGGCAAGCCCCACCAGGGGGAAGGCGCACAGCGCGTAGCGCATGTTCGAATCCTTCCACGCCACGCGCGGCATGGGCAGCGCGCTGAACATGGAAAAGGCCACGGCGATCGTCTCGAATGCGGTCCTCATGCGGGTCCCCCCTTCAGCCAGTTGGGCAGGCCGCAGACGACCTCGGCCACGCGGTCCGCCTGCGCGGCGAGCGCCCGGTTGATCCCCGCGAGCGCGCGCAGATACGAGAGCGTGTCCCCCTCGTAGTCCGCGCCGCCGGAGAAGACCTCGTTCGTCACGACCGTGAGGTGGGGGCAGCGCGCGGCGAGCGCGAGCACGCCCGCGAGCGCCGCCTCCGGCCCCTGGCCCGCGGGATCGTACATCTCGTTGGCGGCCAGGTTGCTCAGGCACTCCAGCAGGGCGTTCGCCCCCGCGGGAACGCCCGCCAGCTGCGCGGCCAGCGGACTCTCGACCGTCAAAAAGCCCTTGCCCGCGCGGCGCGCCCGGTGCCGGGCGATGCGGGCGCGGCATTCGTCGTCAAAGGCCTGCATGGTGGCGATGTAAAGGCGCGGACCGGGCAGGCGGCAGACCATCTCCTCCGCAAGGTCGCTCTTGCCGCTTGCCGAGCCGCCGATCAGGAGCGTAAACACAGCGGTTCCTCCCTTTCCCAAGCAAATTTCATTGCGGCGTATAGGCGTCGATGCCCAGGCGGCCGAACGTCTGCCCGCCGTGGTAGACGGCCAGGGCCATGTCCAGCAGCGGAAGGGCCGCGACCGCGCCGCTGCCCTCGCCCAGCCGCAGCCCCGCGTCCAGCAGCGGCTCCAGGCCGAGCGCCTCGAGCAGGGGCCTGCCCACGGGCTCGGCGGAGACGTGGCTGGCCAGCAGCGCGCCGCGCGCCGCCGAGCAGAGCCGCACCGCGCACAGGGCTGCCGCCGCGCTGATCGCGCCGTCCAGCAGCACGGGGACGCGCCCGGCCGCGCAGCCCAGGTAGAAGCCGCACAGGGCTGCGATGTCCAGCCCGCCCACCTTGCTGAGGACGTCCACCGGGTCCTTGGGGTCGGGGCGGTTGACGGCCAGCGCCGCCTGCACGGCCGCGCGCTTGCGGCGCAGCCCCTCGCCCGAGAGGCCCGCGCCCCAGCCCACCCAAGCCTCCGGGCTGCCGCCGAGCAGCGCGCAGGCGACCGCGGCGGTCGTGGTCGTGTTGCCGATGCCCATCTCGCCTGCGGCGAGGATCGAGGCGCCGCGCGCCTTGCCCTCTGCGGCGACCTGCGTGCCCGCGAGCAGCGCGCGCACGCAGTCCTCCCGGCGCATGGCCGGCCCCTGCGCGATGTCCGCCGTGCCGTTGCGGATGCGCCGGTCCCAGACGCCCGGCGCGCCGGGGAAGTCCAGGATGCCCACGTCCACGGCCGTCACCGCGCAGCGCGCGGGCTGCGCCATGCGGCAGACCGTGCTCTCGCCCGCGCCGAGCGCCCGCGCGACCGCCGCCGTGACCTCCGGCCCGGACTGCGCCACGCCCCGCGCGACCACGCCGTTGTCCGCGCAGAAGACGAACAGCTCCCGGCGGGGCAGGCGCACATCCGCCTGGCCCGTCAGGCCCGCGATCCGCACGACGGCCTCCTCCAGCCGGCCCAGGCTCCCCAAGGGCTTGGCCAATCCGTCCCACTGCCGGCGCGCGGCCGCCATGGCCGCTTCGTCCGGCTCCGAAATCCGCGCGAGCAGCGCAGAAAGCGCAGATTCACACATGCGCGCGTCTCTCCTTTCCATAGTTTGCCGCCGCGGCCGCAAAGCGCTCGGCCAGCGGCCGCTCCCCGCCGAAGTGCAGGTGCGGGAAGCCCGCGTAGAGCGACTCGCGCACGACGGCGCAGCGCCAGGCGCGGTCCGTGCCGGGCTTGCGGGCGGACAGGCCGTCCCCGCAGGCGTCGCTGTCCCAGTGGTGGAACTCGTGCGCCGGGACCTCCTCCCCGGCGCGGAAGAGCAGGCTGTCCGCCTCGGCGCGCAGCAGCGCGTACCCGAACCGGCGCAGCCCGCCCGCCGGCGCGCCAAGGCCCGGCAGCGCGCCGGCCATGGGGAAGACGCGGCCCCGGTCGTCCGTCAGGCGCTCCTGCAGGTAGAGGAAGCCGCCGCACTCCGCCACCGTGGGCAGCCCCGCGGCGATTGCCTGGCGGATGGAGCGGCGCATGCCCTCGTTGCGGCTGAGCACCTCGGCGTGCAGCTCGGGATAGCCGCCCCCGAGGTAGAGCCCGTCCGCCTCCGGCGGCAGGGCCGCGTCGCGCAAGGGGCTGAAGAAGCGGATCTGCGCGCCCGCCGCCCGGAGGGCGTCCAGGCTGTCCGCGTAGTAGAAGCAGAAGGCCTCGTCCCGCGCCACGGCGATCGTGCAGCGGGCGGGGGCGGGCGCGGCCTCGGGCTCGCTCTCCAGGGGCGCGGGCGCGGCCAGCATCAGGAGCCGGTCGAGGTCGGCGTTTTCCTCCAGCGCCCGGGCCACGGCCGCATACCGCGCGGCAAAGTCCTCGATCTCCCCGGCCGTGAGCAGGCCGAGGTGCCGGCTCGGGATCTCCGCCTGCGGCAGGCGCGGCAGGAACCCCAGCACCGGCAGCCCCGTCTCCCGCTCGAGGAGGGGCTTCAGATGCGCAAAGAGCGAGGCCTTGCAGCCGTTGAGCAGCAGGGCGCGCAGATGGCTCGGCGCGCGGAAGCGCTGCAGGCCCTGGACCTGGGCCGCGAGCGTCAGGCTCGCGCCCTCCGGGCGCAGCACCAGCACCGTCGGCGCGCCGAGCGCGCGGGCGGTCTGCCAGGCGCTGGCCGCGTCCGTCCCGGCGATGCCGTCGTAATAGCCCATGGCGCCCTCCAGTACCGCGACGTCCGCCCCGCGTCGCGCGGCCGCCGCAAGGCTCCGGCGCGCGCCCGGCTCGCCCTGCAAAAACAGGTCGAGGTTCCGGCTCGGCACGCCGAGCACGCGGGTGTGGAACATGGGGTCGATGTAGTCCGGCCCGCACTTAAAGGCCGCGGGCGCGCAGCCCCGCCGCCGCAGCGCCAGCAGCAGGCCGCAGGCGAGCGTGGTCTTGCCGCTGCCGCTCGCGGGCGCGGCGAGCATCACTTGGCGCATGGCCGCACCCCCGTCACGAGGAAGACCGGATTCTGCGCCAGCAGCAGGTGGAGCTGGCCCGCGCGCCGCGCGCGGCTGATCCCGATCTGCACCGCCTCGCAGGCATAGCCCAGCGCCTCGAGCTCGGCGAGCGCGGCCTGCACCGTTTCCAGCGCAATGGCGGAGACGCAGACGCGCGCCCCCGGCGCGGCCGCCTGCACCGCGCGGAGGATCTCGCGCAGCCTTCCCCCGGTCCCGCCGACGAACACCGCGTCCGGCGCGGGCAGCGAGGCCAGCGCCCCCGGCGCCTCGCCCTGCACGAGGCGGAGGTTCCACGCGCCGAACCGCTCCCGGTTGGCGCGGATCAGGCGGCAGGCGTCGTCCTCGCGCTCCACCGCGTAGACGGACTTGGCCTGCAGGGCCAGCTCCACGCTGACGCTGCCCGTGCCCGCGCCGATGTCCCAGCAGACCATCTCCGGGCCGACGCCCAGCTTGCCCAGGAGCACGGCGCGGACCTCCTGCTTGGTCATGGGCACCTCCCCGCGCAGGAAGAGGCCGTCCGCAAGGCCCGGCGCGCGCCGGGCCTCGCGGGGCGCGGCCTCGGCCAGCAGCACGCTCAGGGGCGAAAAGGTCTTCTTGGCGAACTCCCCCGCCGTTCCGCGGGAGATGCGCTCCTGCGGATAGCCCAGGTCCTCGCCGGCGAAGACGGGCAGGGAATCAAGCCCCGCCGCCGCGAGCGCTGCGCACAGCGAGGCCACGCCGCCCGCCCCGCCCGTGAGGAAGAAGGCCGGCCGCCCCGCGCAGACCGCCGCCACCGGGTCGCAGGCCACGCCGTGCGCGGAGACCAGGGCCCAATCCTGCCAGGGGCGGCGCAGGCGCGCGGCAAAGAGCTGGATGCTCGACAGGCCCGGGAGCAGCTCCACCTCCGCGCCCTCCGCCTCCAGCAGGGGGACCAGCGACCGCGCGCCGGAAAAGAACCCCGTGTCCCCGCTGTAGACCGCGCAGGGGCGCGCCGCGCCGCGCAGCGCCTCCAGGATCGCCGCGGGCTTTGTCGCGGCGCGGCGGCGGGGCGTGCAGCCCTCGGGCAGGGTCTCCAGCAGCCGCGCAGCGCCCGCGATGGCGTCCGCGCGCAGCAGCGCGAGCCGTCCCTGCGCCGTGAGCGTGGCGTCCGTTCCGCCGCCCATGCCGATGAGGGTGTATTTCACGCAAACATCTCCTCCAATCTTTGCAGGATCTCCTCCATGCGCAGGCCCTCGTCCGCGGGCCTGCGCACCAGGAGAAGGCGCGCGCCCACGGCCCGGGCCGCGGCCGCCTTTTCGGCATAGCCGCCGGGCGCGCCGCCGTCCTTGGTCACCAGCCAGGCGATCGCGTATTGCTCCAGGATCGCCTCGTTGAGCTTCTGGGAAAACGGGCCCTGCATGGCCAGGATGTGCCCGTGCGCAAGGCCCAGCGCCTCGCAGGCGGAGAGCGCCTCGTGCGTGGGCAGCACCCGCGCGTAGACCCGCTCCGGCGCAAGGCAGGAGAAGGCGGCCAGCTCCTTGGACCCCGTGGCCAGCAGGACGTTGCCCGCCCGCTGCGCGAGGAACGCCGCGGCCTGCGCGCAGCTGGACACGGAGAGGACGCCCTCGGCCGCGCCGTCCTCGCGGCGCAGGCGCAGAAGGGGCACGCCGGCCTCGGCGCAGGCCGCGCGGATGCTGCGGTGCGCCTCCGCGGCATAGGGGTGCGTGGCGTCGATGCAGACCCGCGCCCCGGAGAGCAGCGCCGCCATGCCCGCCGCGTCCCGCCGGCCGACGAGCACGGAAACGCCCGGCGCCCCCGCCAGCATCTCCGCGCCCAGGGGCGTTGCGACGCTCACCGCGACGCGCGCGCCGCGCGCGGCGAGGAGGGCGGCGAGCTGCCGCCCCTCGGTCGTGCCGCCGAAGAGCAGAATGGCCTCGTCCCTCACGGCCGCGCCGCCCCCTCCGGCCCGCGGTATCCGCGCGGCGTCACCATGCGCCCGGCGATGCAGCGCGTGGTCGCGTTGCCGATGAAGACCGTGGTGAACATGTCCAGCGCCTCCTGGCGGAGGGCGGAAAGCGGGAGGATGCGCGATTCCTGCCCCGGGCGGCCGATGCTGCGCACCCAGCCGCAGACCGTCTCCGGCGGCAGCTTCGTCAGCAGGACGTCGCACGCCCTGCGCAGGGCGTCGCTGCGCCCGCGGGAGGCCGGGTTGTACAGGCAGAGGAGGAAGCCGGCCTCCGCCGCAAGGGCGAGCCGCGTTTCGATCTGCGCCCAGGGCGTCAGCCGGTCGGAGAGGGAGACAGCGCAGAAGTCGTGGCCGAGCGGCGCGCCCAGCACCGCCGCGCCGGAGAGCGCCGCCGTGACCCCGGGCACCACCTCCACAAGGACGCCCGGAAAGCCGGGCGCGAGCTCCAGCAGCAGGCTCGCCATGCCGTAGACGCCCGCGTCCCCGCTGCAGACCATGGCGACCGTACGGCCCTGCGCCGCCTGCTCCAGCGCGTAGAGGCAGCGGTCGCGCTCCTTCGTCATGGGCGTTGCGTACCGCGGCTTGTCCGGGAACAGGTCCCGGACGAGGTCCAGATAGGTAGTGTAGCCGCAGAGCAGGTCCGCCTCCTCCAGCGCGGCGCGCGCCTGCTGGGTCAGGAATTCCGCGCTGCCGGGGCCGATGCCCACCGCAAAAACCTTATTCATCCTTCCATCTCCAATCCGGGGAATAGGGCGCCAGGGCCAGGGCCATGGTCACGCCGTTTCCCGCCTGTTTTTTGACGAGAATCTCGCCGCCGCTGCCCAGGACCGCGCTGCGCTCGCAGACGTTGTCCACGCCCGTGACGCGCTCCACAAAGGGCGAGGCGGCAAAGTCCCCCGGCACGGCCTGCAGCGCCGGCGCGCCGAAGGTCTCCAGGGGAAAGCCGTGCGCGCGGCAGAACGCCAGGAGGCCCGGCTCGTCCTGCTTGCGGTCCAGGCTGCACGCCTTGCGCACGGCCTGCGGGCGAAGGTCCCCGCGCGCAAGGAGGGCGGAAAACGCCGCCTCCAGCGCGGCCTGGGGCGTTCCCCGGCGGCAGCCCACGCCCAGCGCCGCGATGCGCGGCACGAGCACGAGCGCGTCCGTCTGCCCGGGGCGCAGGGTCACGCGCACGTCACAGTCCGCGCCCTGGGCGAGGAGCACCCCGGGCGGCGGCTCGCCCGCGGGCGGCCAGTCCGTGCGCAGGGCGATCGCCTGCCCCGCCAGGAGCTTGGCGGACACGCGCCGGATGGCCGCGGGGTTCACGACCGCGCAGCCCTGGTGCCGCGCCCAGGCGTCCACCGCGAAGGCGCCGCGGACGTCCGTTGCGGTGGTCAGCACCGCCTGCCCGCCGAGCAGCGCGGCGATGCGGCGCGCCAGGTCGTTCGCGCCGCCCAGGTGGCCGCTCAGCAGGGGGATCGCAAAGCGCCCCGCCTCGTCCACGACCACGACCGCGGGGTCCGCGGCCTTGCTGCGCACGTGCGGCGCGATGGCCCGCACCGCGATGCCCGCCGCGCCCACAAAGACCAGCCCCTCCGCCTGGCGGAAGGCGCGCGCCGTCCAGCTGGCAAGGCCCTCCGGCGCGCCGCAGCGCGCGGGCGTCCCGCCGAGCGCGCGGGCGAGCGCAGCGGCGAGCTCCATGCCCTGCGCGGTGAAGGCCAGGTATTCCAAGTTCATTTCTCGGCCTCCCGATAGCCCGTGGAGAACGCCGGGTCGTACAGGCGGCTGCGCTCCCCGGCCTGGCGGAGGAAATCGCCCACGAGCACGAGGGCCGTGCGGCGCACGCCCGCCTCGCGCCCGACCGCGGCGAGGTCGCCCAGCCGGCAGCGCAGGAGGCGCTCCTCCGGCCAGGTGGCCTTGTAGACCAGGGCGGCCGGCGTTTCCTCCGCATAGGCGCCGCGCAACAGCTCCGCCTGCAGCGCGTCGAGCATCCCCGCCGAGAGGAAGATCACCATGGCCGCGCCGTGGGCGGCGAGGGAGGCGATGTCCTGCCCCGCGGGCACGGGCGTGCGGCCCGCCATGCGCGTGACGATCACCGTCTGGTTCACGCCGGGGATCGTGTACTCCACCTGCAGCGCGGCCGCCGAGCCCGAGAGGCTGGAGACGCCCGGCGCCACGTCATAGGGAATCCCGCGCGCATCCAGCGCGTCCATCTGCTCGCGGATCGCGCCGTAGAGGCTCGGGTCGCCGGTGTGCAGGCGCACCGTCTCGTGGTGCAGCGCTTCCTGCGCCTCCATCTGCGCGATCACCTGCTCCAGCGTCATCTCCGCGCTGTTGAAGAGCGCGCAGCCGGGCTTGGTCAGGCCCAGCAGCGCCGGGTTGACCAGGCTGCCGGCGTAGATCACGCAGTCCGCGCGCGCGAGCAGCTCCGCGCCGCGCAGCGTGAGCAGGTCCGGCGCGCCGGGGCCTGCGCCCACAAAGCGAATCATTCCGCTTCCCCCTTTACCAGGACCGTCGTAAAGTAGTCCGGGTCCCCCTGCGGCTGGGCGAGGGAGAGGTCCGGATAGACCTCCTCGCCCGGCAGGCCGCAGCGCGCCACCAGCGCGCTGCGGCTGAGCAGCCCGGCCTGCGCCAGATCCTCCAGCAGCCGGGGCAGGTCGCGCCCGCTCTTGAGGAACGCCTTGGCTCCGGGCGCGCGCAGCAGGTCCGAACCGGCGCGGCCCGGGACGATGCACAGCGGCTCCTCCATGCCGCCGGTGAGGGGCCGGCCCAGCCGGGCCGCCGCCGCGCAGAAGCTCGTCACCCCGGGGATCATCTCCACGCGATAGCCCACGGCGACAAGGTCCCCCTGGATGCGCCCAAAGGAGGAGTAGACCGTGACGTCCCCGAGGTTGAGCAGGGCCACGTCCCCGCCCGCGTCCAGCTCCGCGCGCAGGGCCTGTATGGCGGCGCGGTGCGCGGCCTCCCGCGTCTGCGCGTCCCGGCTCATGGCAAAGCGCAGGGGGAGGATGCGCTTTGCCGAAAGGTCCACCGCCTGGCGCGCGATGTCCAGCGCCAGCATGCCGCCGGCCGGCGTCTGCGGCGCGGCGACGACGGCGCAGCGCGCGAGCACGCGCGCCGCCTTGAGCGTGAGCAGCTCCGGGTCGCCCGGCCCGACGCTCACGCCATAGAGAATGCCGTTTCCCATTCCTGTAAAACCTCCCTTGCGGTCTCGGTTCGTCCGAGCTCCCCATAGACATTGGAAAAGAGAATCGCGCCCGCGGACAGGGCGCCCCCGGTGCGGCGGTCCAGCCGGAGCTGGATGGCGCGCAGCAGCGACGCGAGCACCGCCGGCCGAATCCCCGCCTCGTCCAGGCAGGCGAGGCAGGCGTCCACCGTCGCGGCGTCCATCAGCGCGCGGCAGGTCTGCGCGTCCGCGCCGCAGAGGGCGGCGTGTGCGCAGAAGAGCTCGCTGCGGCAGTCCGCATAGCGCGAGTGTGTTTGGAAGACGCCGCCGGCCAGCTTGACGAGCTTGCCGGCGTGGCCCGCCAGGACCACCTGTTGAAATCCGAGGGAGAGCGCGATGTCCAGGGCCTCGCCGAGAAAGTTGGAGCACTTGACGATCGGAATCCCCCAGCCGGCCCAGCCCCGCTGGGCGAGGTAGTCCAGGCCGTAATTCCCCGGCGCGAGGAACAGGCGCGCGGAGGCGGCGCGCGCCTGGCGGAGCTCCAGCTCGATCGTGTCGACAATGGCCTGCTCGCTCATGGGCTCCACGATGCCGGAGGTGCCCAGGATCGACAGCCCGCCCTCGATGCCCAGGTTCGGGTTGAACGTCCGCCGCGCGACCGCTTCCCCGTCTGGGATCGAGAGGAGAACCTCCAGCCCGCCCGCACAGCCGCTGCGCCGGCGGACCGCCTCCGCCTGCTCGGCGATCATGCGGCGCGGCACCGTGTTGATGGCCGCCGCGCCCACGGGCTGGTCGAGCCCCGGCCGCGTCACGCGGCCGACGCCCGGTCCGCCGTCGATGCGGACGCCCGGCTCCCGCGCGCGGCAGACCGTCGCGACGATGAGCAGGCCGTCCGTGGCGTCCGGATCGTCGCCCGCGTCCTTGCGCACCGCGCAGACCGCGCGCTCGCCCTCCATGCGGCAGAACGCGGGGGCGACGCGCACCTCCCAGCCCTTGGGCGTCGTGAGGCAGAGCGCTTCCGGCGCGGCCCCGGTCAGCAGGAGGGCCGCCGCGCCCTGCGCCGCCAGCGCCGCGCACGTCCCCGTGGTGTAGCCGCAGCGCAGCTGCTTTTGCCCGCTGCGGACGTAGTGCTCAAAGGCCATGGTCCGCCTCCAGCAGCGCGCGCAGGCGCTGCGCGTAGAGCGCCTGCACGCCGGGGAGGGAGCCGAGCCCCTGCAGCGTGCAGCGGACGGAGAGCCCCGCGGCGGCAAGGCGGCTCTTCCAGCTGGCGGGGTCGTCCCCCGCCATGTCCTTGCGCGCATGCTCCCCGGCGACCAGCAGCAGGGGCGCAAGGCGCACGGCCGGCGCGCGGCGCAGCGCGGACAGCAGGTCCTCCGGCGCAGCGCCGCCCGCCACCGTCGCGACAAAGGCGTCCTCGCGCGAGAGGGCGCGCAGCGCCGCCTGCAGCGCGGGGTAGACCGCTGCGGCGGGGCCGTCCGTTCCGTGGCCCAGGAGCAGCAGGCTCTCGCCCGGCTGGGCGGGATAGGCCTGCGCGACCGCGCGCGCGAGCGCTGAAACGTCCTCCGGCGCGTCCAGGAGCGGGCGGCCCAGGAGCAGGCGCGGGAAGGCGTCGGCGCGCGCGAGCGCCTGCGCGCGCAGCGCGTCGTATTCGCGGCCGCGCAGAAGGAGCGTGGGCTGAACGGCCACGGCGCTGCCGGCGAGGCGGCTGAGCGCCTCGGGCAGGCTGGGAACGGCTTCCCCGCGCCCGGCCAGGATGCGGCGGACGGTGGGGCTGGTGTAGGCGCGCACAAAGCCGCAGCCCGGCGCGGCGGCGCGCAGCGCGGCCTCGACGGCCTCGATGTCCCGCCGGGCCTCGGGCGCAGAGCTGCCAAAGCTGGCACAGAGCACGATCATGCAAGTCCTCCTTTGAAAATTCTCTAAAGAAAAGCGCGGGCTTCCACCGGAAAACCGGCAAAACCCACGCAAAAGAAAGCGCAGTTCCCCATTTTTTCAAAAAGGGTGCGCACAAAAAATACCGTGCAGACGTTTGGTCCGTCCGCAGCACGGGTTCTGCCCGAAAGGCCGCAAAAAAATACGGCGCTTGGAACAGTATGCGTCGGACAGGGCAGGTCTTCCGGCTCTGGCCTCGTCGCCCCGGCTGCATCGCCTTCCCATGCGGATCGCACAGTGGCACGCTGGGCAGCCGGGACTCCTCCATTACGGCGGCGGTCCCGCGCAGGTCTTGCACCTGCTTCCCTATTCTCCCGGCCAGCCTGAAAAGGCCCCGGGCACCCCGCGACGGTTTGTCTTCCGTAAAAATATAGCACATGCATCCGAATTTGACAAGGAGTCCCTTTCTCCACGAAAAATTCATACTTCCTTGGTATACTGTGCCGGGGTGATGGGATGAAACGAATCCTGATTGTCGAAGACGAGCCGGATATTCAGGAGCTGCTCTGCGCCTATCTGCAGGACGCCGGATACGAGACGGAGACCACGGGCGACGGCGTGGAGGCCCTGGACCGCTTCCGCGCGCAGGCGTTTGACCTGGTGCTGCTGGACGTGCTCCTGCCCAAGATCGACGGCTTCGGCGTGTGCGAGGTCATCCGCCGGAGCTCGCAGGTCCCGGTGGTGATGCTCACCGCGCTGGACGGGGAGGCGCAGCAGCTGCGCGGCTTTGGACTGAACATAGACGACTACGTGACAAAGCCCTTCTCCATGCCCATCCTGCTGGAGAAGATCCGCGCGATCCTGCGCAGGAGCGCCGGCGCGCAGGAGGGGACGGCCCTGCGCTACCGGGACCTTTTGCTCGACCCCGCTTCGCGCGAGGCCACGCGCGAAGGGGAGCGCCTGGACCTGACCGCCCGGGAGTACGCGCTGCTGGAGACGTTCCTGTCCGCGCCCGGCCGGGTCTTCACGCGGGAGGCGCTGCTCAACAAGCTCTGGGGATACGACTTCTTCGGGGATGCGCGCATCGTCGACAGCCACATCAAGAACCTGCGCCATAAGCTGCAAAGGGACTACATCGAGACCGTAAGAGGGGTGGGATACCGTGCCAAGAAGGAAGCTCCGTGAGAGCCTGACGGCCCGCATCTTCGGGATCACCGCGGCGATGCTGCTGGCCGCGGGGGCCGTGACGTTCGCGCTGATCGCCTGGGCCACGCCCCTGACCTATACCGCCGTGGTCACCGACGACCTGCAACGGGAGGTCGACCGCCTGGTGGACCAGCTCTCCCAGGCGAATTTTGAGGACTGCGGGCCGATTTTGGACGAATTTTTCCTCGACGCGCACGCGGACGCGCTGCTCGTCGGCTCGGACGGCCGGATCGCCGACGTGAACTCCGACCTGGTGATCAAGAGCGTGTACGACGAGAGCGTGGCCATCTCCATCCGTTCGGACGGGGAGACGGACCTGGATTCGGAGGCGGTGGCCTCCATGACCTTTGCGCAGGACGCCCTCTTTGCCCAGGTGCAGTTCGCCGACCGGGACGAGCCCTATTCCCTCTACGTCACGCCGCACGTGCAGGCGGAGAACCTGGCCGTGCGCGCCCTGGGGAAGATGGCGCCCTGGCTGCTGCTGTTGCTGCTCCTCTTCTCGCTGCTGTGCGCCCTGGTCTATTCGCGCTGCATCACGCGGCCCATCCTGCGGCTGAGCGGGATCGCCGGCAGGATGGCGGACCTGGACTTCCACTGGCGCTGCGGGGAGCGGCGCCGGGACGAGATCGGGGACCTGGGCCGCAGCCTGGACCAGATGGCGCAGCGGCTCTCCGCCGCGCTGCAGGAGCTGGAGAGCGCGAACGAGTCCCTGCGCGGGGAGATGGAGCGCGAGCGGGAGCGGGAGCGCCAGCGCACGGCCTTCTTCTCGGCGGCGTCGCACGAGCTCAAGACGCCGCTGACCATCCTGCAGGGGCAGCTCACCGGCATGCTGGAGGGCGTGGGCGTGTATCGCGACCGGGAAAAGTACCTGGGGCGCGCCCTGCAGGTCGCCGGGCGGATGGAGGCCCTCGTGCGCGAGATGCTCGTCCTCTCCCGCGCAGAGGCGGAGGACGCGCCGCAGGAGGTCGTGGACCTGTCCGCGCTGGCGGCGCGCCAGATTCGCCAGGACGCCGGCTTGTGGGAGCAGCGCGGCCAGCGCATGGCGGCGGAGCTCGCGCCCGGGGTCCTCGTGCGCGCGGTGCCCGCGCTGCTGCAAAGGGTCGTGGACAGCCTGCTCTCCAACGCCGCGCTCTACGCGCCGGAGGGGGCGCAGCTGCGCGTCTGGTGCGGCAGGCTCGAGGGCGCCCCGGCCCTGGTCGTGGAGAACGACGGCAGCCGCATCGGGCAGGACGCGCTGCCCCACCTCTTCGAGCCCTTTTTCCGCGAGGAGGGGTCCCGAAACCGCGCGACGGGCGGCAGCGGCCTGGGGCTCTACCTCGTGGAGCGGATTCTCCGGCAGCACGGCGCCTCCTGCGCGGTCGAGAACACGGCCTCCGGCGTCCGGGCGACGGTCCGCTTCCCGGCCGCGGACGGGGCGGGCGCGCCGGCTCCATAAAATCTCCATGCGGACTCCACCTGCGCTCCACGGGGCGCAGGTATTCTTTTTTTGCAATTCGATGCAAGAAAGGATGATTGCACGCATGGAAATCGACATCCGAGGGGTGAACATGGTCTATCCCAACGGCCGGCAGGCGCTCAAAGGGCTCGACCTGCCGCTGCGCAGCCCGAGCCTGGTGGGGCTGCTGGGGCCGAACGGCGCGGGAAAGTCCACGCTGATGAAGCTGCTGGTGGACGCGCTGCGCCCCACGTCCGGCAAGATCCTCGTCGACGGTCGGCCGCTTGCGGGCAACGAGCGGAGCCTGAAGTCCCGCCTCGGCTACCTGCCGCAGGACTTCGGCCTGTTCGACGAGCTGACCGCCGCGCAGTTTCTGGACTACATGGCCGCGCTCAAGGGCCTGCGCAACGCAAAGGAGGCCGTGCAGCGGGTCCTGCGCGAGGTCCGGCTGGAGGAGAAGGCCCGCGCCAGGATCCGCACGCTCTCGGGCGGGCAGCGCCAGCGGGTCGGCATCGCGCAGGCGCTGCTCGGGGACCCGCCGCTGCTGATCTTTGACGAGCCCACGGTGGGCCTGGACCCGGAGGAGCGCATCCACTTCCGCACCCTGTTCTCCCGCGCCGGGCAGGAGCGCCTCGTCCTGCTCTCGACCCACATCATCGAGGACGTGCAGTCCGTCTGCGACCAGCTCGTCGTGCTGGCGGGCGGGCAGATCCGCTTTGCCGGCGAGCCGGCGGCGCTGCTGCGCGCGGCGCAGGGGCACGTCTGCTCCTTCTGGGAGCGGCAGGCCGCGGGCGAGCGCAGCCTGCACGTCACGGCGCGGGTGCACACGGCGGAGGGCGTGCGCTGCCGCGCGGTCGCCCAGGCCCTCCCGGCCTTTGCGCGGCCGGAGGAGCCGACGCTGGAGGACGCCTATCTCTATCTGCTCTCCCAGGAGGAACGGCCATGAAGACGATGCGGCGCTTTTGCCTGGAATGCGGGCGGCTCCTGCGGAGCCGGGAGGCGTGGGCGGTTCTCCTCCTGACGCTGGCCTCGCCGCTGGCGGGCCTGTGGCTCTACGCGCCCGCCACGGGCACCACCATGCTCTCGGTCTACCTGGCCAACCCCGCGCTGGCGGGCGGCGTGATCGGCGGGCTGCTGTTTGCGCTGCTCACGGTCGTGGAGATGGACCGCGCGCACCGCTGCCGCGCGGACGTGCTGCTCGACGCGGTCGCCTCCCCGCTGGAGCTGGCGCGGGTGCGCCTGGCCGCGCTGCTGGCGGTCGCCGTGGGCACGACGGGCCTTGCCCTGCTGCTGTGGCTGCCCGCGGCGGCCCTGCGGATCGGCGCGGTCTTTGACGGCGCGGACTACGTGCTCGCCGGCGTCCTCTTCTTCGGGTGCTCGCTGGTGCTGTGCACGCTGGCGGCAGCCGCGGCGTACTTTCTCACCCAGCGCCTGGACCTGTCGCTCGTGCTCGTGGCTGCCTTTGCGGCGCTGAGCCTGACCGTCTGGTCCGACGACTGGCAGAGGAGCTGGCTGAGCCCCGGCGGCGTCTGGGCGCTCTCGGACGACTTCTCCAATTCGCGCCTGTTCCGGTCCGTGGCGTATGCGCGCCTGAGCTGGCTGGCGGCGCTCGGCGGGGTCTGGGGCCTTGCGTATCTCTGCATCCGGCGGCAGGGCCGGGGCCTGCTCGGGTCCCTGGCGCGCAGCGCCCGGCGGCTGTACCGCCCGGCGCTCGCGCTCCTGCTGGTGGGCGTTTCCGCCTTCGCCTACGCGGCGCAGCCCTTTTACGACAACAGCAACCCGGACCTTTCGGCGATGACGCTCTACGAGCAGGAGATCGCCGAGGGCGTGGTCTGCACGGGCCGCACGGCCGACGTGCGCCCGAACCCGGCGCGGGGCACGGTGCAGGGCACCGCGACCTATTCCTTCCAAAATGCATCCGGGCAGGCGCGCAGGATCGCCTTTGGCATCAACCCCGGGTACGAGATCCGCTCGGCCCGGGCCAACGGGGAGGACGTGGCCGCGGTCCGGACCGGGTACGAGGAGAGCAACATGGCCCTTGTGGAGATCACGATCCCCGCGGACGAAACCGTGGAGCTGCTCCTGGAATACGGCGGCCTTCCGCAGGACTGGAACCTGATGACCGTCCAGCAGGGGGACCCGGAGATCAGCGCGGAGTACCTCTGCCTGGAGAACCAGACCCTGGCCCCGTACCTGCTGAACGTTGCCGGGGAGGGGGAACCCATCCCTGCGCAGATCGAGATCACGCTGCCCGCGCACATGACGGCCCTGCCCTTTGGCGCGCAGCAGGCGGAGGTCGTGCGGGAGAACGCGGACGGCACCGTCACCTGGCGCTACGCCGGCGCGGGCCCGGGCGGCATCCTCTACGCCGGGGACTACGTCCGCGAGGACGTGCAGGCCGGCGGAATCACGGTCCAGCTCTACTACAGCCGCAAGCACGAGGTCATCATGCGGCAGGCGGACGCCGCGGGCGTCGTGGAGGCGGTGGTGGAATACTGCACGGCACACTACGGCGCGCTCTCCTTCGGCTCCGCGGGCACGCTCAAGCTGATCCAGGGCCGCGTGCGCGGCGGCGGCTACGCGGCGGCGGGCGCGAGCCTCCTGGACGAGGCGGACTTCACCGCGACAAACCTCGCCGACGGGCAGAAGGGCGCCGTGCCCGGGGAGGTCATGCTCCACGAACTGGTGCACCAGTGGTGGGGCCTGGGCAACATGTTCGACGTGGAAACGGCCGATTCCCCTTGGTCCGCCGAGGGCCTGACGGTCTACACCACCTACCGCATCGTCAAGGAGCTCTACGGCGAGGAATACGCGCAGGAAAACTACGTGGACAAGTGGCGCGAGGCCGTGCAGGACTACAGCCTGAACTTCTACGTGCGCCACCCGGAGTACCTGTCCGCCCTGCCGGAGGCGGAGCGCCTGCGCATCGAGAACAGCCTGTCCGCCGTGCGCCTCTACAGCGAGATGCCGCTGAAGATCCTGCGCGCCCAGGAGCTCGTCGGGGGCGAGGAGGCCATGGATGAGATCCTGCGCGGTCTGTTCAACCGCGAGGTGGATTGGAACGCTCCCTACCTGACGTATCCGGAATTCTTGGACGCCTGCGGGCTGACGGAGGAGGATTTGGACCTTGCACAAGATCTTGATCTATGAGCTGAAACGACTGCTGTGGAATCGGTTTTTCCTCGGGATTCTGCTGGTGCTGCTGTTCGCCGGCTGGCAGGTGCTCTCGGGCGTGACGCTGCTGGGCGTGGCGCATACGGCGCCCTTTTCGCCCTGGAGCTTTGGGGACTATCTGCGCCGGATGCTGCCCCTGCTGTGGATCGGCGCGCTGTTCTTCCTGACGCGCTTCACCTCCGGCGGCGCGCAGCGCGTCGCGGTGCTGACGGACGCCTCGCCCGTCCCGCCCCGGCGGTATGCCGGGGTGCGCAGCGCCGCGGCGCTCCTGGCGACGGCGCTGCTCTGCCTCGCGTGCCTGGCCGAGGCCCTGGGCTTCTACGCCCTGTACTTCGGCGGGGAGGCGCTCGGCGGGCTGTGGGCCCCGGCGCTGTTCGTGCTCCTGCCGGCGCTGGTCTTCGCGCTGGGCACCGCGTGGCGCCTGGGGCAGAAGCGGCCCTGGCTCGTGTTTGCGTGGATGGCCCTGCCCCTTCTCCTGAGCGCCCTGCCCCTGCCGGCGGAGCTCGGGCTCTGGAACGGGGCGCTCTTCTCCGAATACCCGCTGCGCCTGGGGACGCTGGACCCCGCCTTCTCCCTGCCCGGGCAGGCGGTCGCGATGCAGGGCGCGTTCCTGGGCGCGGGGCTGGCGGCGCTCGCGCTCCCCTTCCGGGCTCCGCGGCGCTAAGCGGCCCGGAGACAAAAAATGCCCCTGTGCGCAAGGCTTGCGCACAGGGGCCTCTCCATGTTAAGCGGAGACGGCGCTGATCCTCTGCTGGATGTGGTTGCCGGAGACGGCCTCGTCCACCATGGCGATGGCGTAGTCCGCGTAGCTGATGACGCTCTCGCCCTTGGCGTTCCGCGTCAGCTCCTCGCCGCCCAGGATGTACGAACCGGTGCGCGCACCGTCGGGCTGGAAGTCCGCGGCGGGGCTGAGGAAGGTCCAGCGCACGTCCTTGCGGGTGCGAAGCTCCGCAAGGGCCTTGCCCTGCGCCCGGGCCAGCGGAAGGAACTCCGCGGGGAAGTCTGGGCCATCCGCGACGCAGGCCGTGTGCTCCGGGTTGACGTACAGGCTGCCGGCGCCGCCGACCACCAGCAGGCGCGTGGGCGTCCCGCTGAGGATGTCGCACAGGTGCGCGAGCGACCGGCTGTGCAGGGGCAGCGTCTCCGGCGTCCACGCGCCGAACGCGTCGACTACCACGTCAAAGCCGGCAAGGTCCGCCGCGGTCAGGTCGAAGAGGTCCTTCTGGATCACCGCGCGCGCCGCAGAGCGGTTTTCCTCGCGCACGACGGCCGTCACGTCCAGGCCGCGGGAGACGGCCTCCTCCACGATGCGCAGGCCCGCTTTCCCATTCGCACAAACAACAGCAAGTTTCATTTGGAATCCCTCCGGTTTTCTCCAGGCTGTATCGCCCTTGTTTGTCTGTAGTATACATTCGCCTCCTGAAAGCGTAAAGTACGCACAATTTTGTGCCCTGGTTACCGGTGGGAAACGATTGCATGGTTACCGGGAGGAAACAAATGCGAAATTGTGGGAAATTTCCTGCAAAAGGGCCCGAAAAAATTTTTTTTCGGATTTTGCGGAAACCCGAGGAGGTTCGCCCTTGGCAGGCGGCGCGGGCGCGTGGTATACTCTTTGCGGAAGGGGAAAAAGAGAAAGCAAGGCGCGTTTTTGCGCTTGCATCCCAATGGAAAGTGAGGAGGCGGTTTCGTGCAGACGACGAAGGAATTGCCGGCTTGCCCGGTGGAGACGACGCTCCTGCTGATCGGCGACAAGTGGAAGGTGCTCATCCTGCGCGACCTGATGCCCGGCACCAAGCGCTTTGGGGAGCTGAAAAAGTCCATCGGCAGCGTTTCGCAGAAGGTGCTCACGGCGCAGCTGCGCGACATGGAGGAGAGCGGCCTGCTCACCCGCACGGTCTATGCGGAGGTCCCGCCGCGCGTCGAGTACCGCCTCACGGATCTGGGCCGGAGCCTGGAGCCCATCCTGGACGCCATGCGGAACTGGGGCGAGGCGTACAAGGCGCAAAGCGGCTGAGCGGAAATGGCAAAAAAAGGGGCCGGGGGCGTTTTTCCCCCGGTCCTCTTTGCCGCTTACAGCCGGTGCGCGTCTCCCCATGCGCACAGGGCGTCCAGGATGGGGAGGAGGGATTTTCCGCGCTCGGTCAGGCTGTATTCCACCTTGGGCGGGATCTGCGGATACGCCTCGCGGTGCATGGTCCGCCTCCAACTCCTTGAGGGAGGCGCTCAGCGTCTTGTAGGAGATCCCCCCGATGTACTTTTTCATCTCGTTGAACCGCACCACGCCGAATTCCATCCGCGTGTAGAGAATCGTCCTCTTGTACTTGCCGTTGATCAGCGAAAGCGTGTGTCCCTGGGAGCGGAAACACGGCTGCGCGGCCAGAAGCATGCGCAAGAGGCAAAGAAGAAAGCCGCCCCCGGCGGAATGCACAAGGGCGGCGCATCAGCGCTGGGGTCAGAGGTCAAAGGCGGGGTTGAACGCGTAATAGTTCGGGCTGGACGCGGCCTCGGCGATGCTGCGCAGCGCCTCGCCGAAGCGCTGGTAGTGCACGATCTCCCGCTCGCGCAGGAAGCGCAGGGGAGCGAGCACGTCGGGGTCGTCCGCCAGGCGGATCAGGTTCTCATAGGTGGTGCGCGCCTTTTGCTCCGCGGCCATGTCCTCGCTCAGGTCCGTGATCGGATCGCCCTTGGACTGGAAATAGGCGGCCGTAAAGGCGGCGCCGCTGGCGGCCTGCGGCCAAATGCCCAGCGTGTGGTCCACATAGTAGTCGTCAAAGCCCTGCGCGCGGATCTGCTCGAGGGTGAGGTTCTGCGTGAGCTGGCGGATGATGGCGGAGATGATCTCCATGTGCGCCAGCTCCTCCGTGCCGATATCGGTCAGCAGCGCCATGTTTTCGCGCGTGGGCATGGCATAGCGCTGCGAGAGATAGCGCAGCGAGGCGGCCAATTCGCCGTCCGGCCCGCCGAGCTGGCTGACGATCGCCTTGGCCAGGCGCGCGTTGGGCGTTTGGATCTTGACGGGGAACTGCAGTCGCTTTTCATATCGCCACATGGATCATCCCTCCCATTCCCAAGGCCAGGGCGCGCTGACCCAGGCGTCGTCCCCCGCGGCGGAGGGATCGTCGATCTGCAGGGGCGCGAACCGGGCGACATAGTTCTCCTTCGCGGCGCGGTAGGCGGCCTGGCGCTGCGCAAGGTACTGCAGCGCCTCCGCCTCGCCCGGATGGGTATCCAGGAAGAGACGGACCTCGTCCAGGGCAAAGCCCTCGGCCATCACGCAGAGCAGGCAGGCTTGCTGTTCAGCAGACACTGCGCAGTCCCTCCCTTCCCAGGAAGGGCAGATTCAGCTCGGAGAAGAGCGTGCCCTGCACGAGCGCGTCGCGCGCGCTGTAGAGGTTGCGCCAAACCTGCATGGGCACATAGGCCATGGCCAGCGGCGCGTCGATCGAATAGCGCATGGCGGCGCGGCCGCCCTGCGCATTGCAAGCATAGAACATGCGGAAATCCTCCCTTGGGGCTGCGGATGCACAACCCCATCCCTAGACTATGCGCGGGAGGGAAAATGGGTGCGCGTCAGGCGCGCTCGACGTAGAATTCGATCTTGGTGATGTATTCCGCCTCGTCGCGCGAGGTGATGTAGTCGTTGATGCAGAACTCGTGCGAGTCGGACACGATCTTCAGGGCGTGGTCTGCGCAGTACTGCAGCAGCTTTTGATACGACCGGCCGATGGACGGGTAGTCCCCGACGTGGCAGAGGCTGGCGCACGTTCCCGCCGGAAGGCGGCGGACGTTGGGGGCGCGGTCGGTCTCCTCGATCGAAAGAAAGGCCACCGTCGCCTCCGTGTAGCGCCCGGCCAGGATGTGCGCCAGCGGAACGATGACCCCGGACTGAAAGAAGATCGGCAGCTGCTCTTGGAAGGAGTCCGCAAAGCACTGCTTGGTCGCGATGCTGATCTCCTTGAGCGTATAGGGCGGGGGAACGTCGCGGCAGAGGATGTGCCGCGCGCCCACCTCCTCCACCAGGACGGGGTTGTCCGCCCGGCAGTAGGCCTTGGAGGCCTCCATCTGCGCGCAGCGGTGCAGCACGCGGCTGCGGATCAGGCGCAGCTCCTCGATCTGCCGGTCGATGCTCGCAACCTGCCTGCGGAAGGCGGCAAGGCTGCTGTCGATGTTGTAGTGCTGCATGTGCTCGCGGATCTCCTTGAGGGAGAAGCCGATGCGCTTCATGATGAGGATGGTGTCCAGCTGGTCGATTTGGCTGGCGCTGTAATAGCGGTATCCATTGTCCGGGTCCACATACGCGGGCCGGAACAGGCCGATCTTGTCGTAAAAGATCAGCGTCTGCTTGGAGATGTTCTGGTACCTGGAAACCTCGCCGATCGAAAAATAATTTTCCACGCAGAAGCCCCCCTTGACAATATAGTTACTATATCCCTTATTCTATCTCTGGAGAAGGGAAAGATGCAAGGAGGAACGGGAAAAAGAATGTTTGCCAATCGATGCAAGGAACTTTGGAGGGAGATGCGCGCGGGGATGAACGGCAGGAAGTTCGCCCTCATCCTGGTCGGCGCGATGATCTGCTCCTTTGGCGTGCACAATATCCACCAGCAGACCGGCATCACGGAGGGCGGCGTGATCGGGTTCATGCTCCTGATCGAGCACTGGCTGGGATTCTCGCCCGCGTACATCACGCCTGTGCTGGACGCCGCCTGCTATCTGCTCGCGTTCCGGTACCTGGGCGCGCGCTTTATCGGGACGTCCGCCGTCTCCACGCTCAGCGTCTCGCTGTGCTACAAGGTCTGGGAGCTGTTTCCCCCGATGCTGCCGGACCTTTCGGCCCATCCGCTCCTGGCGGCGGTGCTGGGGGCGGCCTTTGTCGGGGTGGGCGTTGGGATCATCGTGCGGCAGGGCGGGTCCAGCGGGGGCGACGACGCCCTGGCGCTGACCATCTCCCACGTCACGCACTGGCGCCTTTCGCGGGCGTATCTCTTCACGGATCTCCTGGTTTTGGGCCTTTCGCTGACCTACATCCCGGTGAAGAAGATCTTCTTTTCCGTCATTACGGTCACGCTCTCGTCCTTCCTGATCGACCGCATCCAGGGCTGGCGGTGTGGAAAGCCCGCGGAGGCGGCCGGGGCGCCGGACGCCGGGGAAGCGGCGGAGTCGGAGCAGGCGCGCACATAGCGGCGCAGACGGGGACAAAAAATGGGGAGCCGCGCACGGAGTGGATCCGTGCGCGGCTCCCCGGCGTTTCCCGGTTTGCGCGGGTTACTTAATGATGTCGGTCTTGTTGGGGCTGTTGCGGCCCTCCAGATCCGGGCGGCGGCGCTCGATGGCGGCCATGCCGATCTCCACGTCCTCGTGGACCTCGTCGGCGGTCATGGCGCCGACGGTGACCATGTCGCAGGGGCGCAGGGTGCTGAAGGAGAAGGTGATGCCCACAAACGGCGAGCAGCGGCCGGCCGCCATGGACTTGATGGTCATCACGGGCTTCTTGGCCTCCCAGATGATCTTGTTGACGGATTCGATCTCCACCTGCATCATGAAGCCCATGCAGTTGTAGATCTGGATGTAGGTCTCCACGTCGTAGCCGTTGAGGTCCGAGTAGAGGATCAGCTCCGGCATGTGGGCGGACAGGCCCGGGATCATGCCGCGGTCGCGGATCATCTTGAGGTAGTCGGGCAGGCGGTCCATGGTGCGCTTGTTCTTGTTGACCAGCTGCTCGGCGGCCGAGTGGTGGATGAGGCAGAAGGTCGCGCCGCCCTTGCGGCTCTTGTCCAGGATGGCTTCGCTCTCCTTGCGGGCCTGGGCGTTGTCGTCCATGACGAGGGTGGGCGTGTCGATCTGGATGATGCCCTTGCCGGTCTTATCCTCGGCGGCGTGGATCGCGTCGTAGGTGAAGGGCTTGTCGGAGATGGGGCCCATGATGGCGTTGATGTCGTAGGCGAGGTACGCCTCCAGCATCGCCTGAATGGCTTCCTTGTTGGAGTTCATGCGCACGATGTTCTTGTCCGCGGCAGCGCCGGTGTGCGAGTATCCGTAGACCCAGTTGGTGCCCATCAGCATGCGGGGGAGAGAGACGCCCGCAACCGTCGTGCGGGGAAACGGCTTCATGGTCACAGAAATGACCCCCCTTTTCAATCTGTTTTGGGATTTATGCGGTCAAAGAGAGCGAACGTAGTCGCAGCTCATCTTTGCGGCGTCCAGCGCAGGGCGCTCGCTGGAGCGGTCCTGCTCGACGATGAACCAGGAAGCGCCGCTCTCCAGGCCCGCCGCGATGATGGCCGGGATGTTCTGCTTGCCGTAGCCGACGGGGCGGAAGTCAAAGGCGGGTTCCTTTTCGGTCTCGACCTTGACGTCGTCCGAGCCGTCCGCCTGGATGAGCGCGTAGAGCACCTCGCCCTCCTTCTTGGAGCCGACGAAGTCCTTCAGGTGCACGACCGGGCAGCGGCCGGCGTACTTGCGGATGTAGGCGCAGGGATCTTCGCCCGCGACGTTGACCCAGCAGGTGTCCAGCTCCGTCGCCAGCAGGTCCGCCGGCACCGCGTCGTAGAGGAAGTCCAGGCCGTACTGACCGGAGAGCTTGACGAACTCAAAGTCGTGGTTGTGGTACAGAAGCTGGATGCCCTCCGCGCGGCACAGGGCGCCGAACTTGTAGATGTTGCGGATGGCCGCGGCAAAGCCGGGCGCGCCGGGGCGGGTTTCCTCGTCCAGGTACGGCACCGCGATGTACTTGCAGCCGATCGCCTTGTGGAAGGCGATGGTGCCCTGCATGTCCTCCACAATGCTCGCATACGGCACGTGGGAGGAGACCGCCGCAAGGCCCGTCTTGCCGAGGATCTCGTTGATCTGCTCGGCGGTGTAGCCGTAGAAGCCCGCGAACTCCACGCCGTCATAGCCGAAAGCCTTGAGCTTTTCGCACACGCCGGCAAGGTCCTTTTCCGCCTCCTCGCGGGCGGAGTAAATCTGATAGCCGAGTTTGATGTCCATGGTGTTCAGACAACCTCCTGTCTGTTCGATTTCCAGCATAAGTATAGACGATTTGCACACGAGATTCAATGCGGAACTTTTAGGCAAAAGGGAGAAGTTTTGCGAGCAGCTCCGGCGTCTGCGCCGCGTCCGAGGGGAAGAGCTCCACGCCCACCGGGACCTGCACGGACCGCTCCCGGAGCAGCGCGAACAGCGCGCGGTAGTCGAAGCCGCCGCCAAAGAGCTTCTCGTCCCGGTCCGGGAACCCGGCGATGTGGAAGTGGCCGATGAGCGGCAGGTGCGCCTCGATGCGGGAGAGCACGTCCTCGCCCATGTGGAGCTGGTGGTAGACGTCGTAGAGCAGGCGCACGCGCGGGGAGCCGGCCTCCTCCACCAGGGCAAAGCCCTCCAGGGAGTCCGTCAGATAGTAGCCCTTGTGGTCCTTGACGTCGTTGAGGGGCTCCACCAGCAGCGTCACATTCGCCGCCTCCAGCAGCGGCGCCGCGCGCCGCAGGCCCGAAAGGATCGCCGCGTGCTGCTGCGCCCGGGGCGCGCCCGTGTCCTGCCCCACCTGCGTGATGAGCGCCGGGCAGGAGAGCTCCTGCGCCAGGGCGAGGGCGCGCCGCAGGGAGGCGATGTACTCCTCCTGCCGCGCGGGGTCGTTGAGCACAAAGAAGGACGGGCAGAAGGCGGAAAGCCGCACGCCGTGCCGGTCCATGGCCTGGCGCAGGGCCGCGGTGTCCACGTTCTCCAGGGACCAGAGCTCGAAGGTGTCAAAGCCGCTCTGCCGCATCCGGGGAAAGATCTGTTCAAAGGAAAGGCCGGGGAAAAGTCCGATGGTGTTGAGCGAAAAACGCATGGGCGCGTCCCCCCTTCTTTGGAGAATCTTTGCGCGGGGTCGGTCTTGCTTAGATGATAGCAAAGCCGGCTGCGCTTTTCAAGAGAGAAAAGGCGGCGGCGCGGCCGGGAAAAGTGTAGACAAGCACCGCCCGTTGATGGTAAAGTAGAAACAACAACCGGAACTGAAAAAAGGGGGAAGATTGCCATGGCATACAGGGTGTTTACCGATAGCTGCTCCGATCTGCCCAAGGACTATGTGCTCGCGCGCGCACTCTCCGTCATCCCGCTCCGCTTCCACATCGGCGGCAAGGAATACCTGGACGACTTCGGCCAGTCCATGAGCTGCAAGGAGTTCTACGGCAAGCTGCGCGAGGGCGCGACCTCGACCACCGCGCAGATCAACACGGAGGAGTTCTGCAGGAACTTCTCGCCCGTCCTGGAATCCGGGGAGGACGTGCTCTATCTCGCCTTCTCCTCGGCGCTCTCGGGAACGTACCAGAGCGCACGCCTCGCCGCGGAGGAGCTGAAGGCCCGCTACCCCGAGCGGACCGTCGCGGTCGTGGACAGCCTCTGCGCCTCCATGGGCCAGGGCCTGCTTGCGCACTACGCGCTCAACAACCGCGACGCCGGCATGAGCCTTGCGGAAAACGTTGCCTGGCTCGAGGAGAACAAGGGCAAGGTCTGCCACTGGTTCACGGTCTTTGACCTCAACCACCTGCGGCGCGGCGGGCGCGTTTCCGCGGCGGCGGCGTTTGTGGGCACCATGCTCTCCATCAAGCCCGTCCTCCACGTGGACGACGCCGGCCGCCTCATCCCCGTCGAAAAGGCGAAGGGCCGCGCGCGCTCCATCCGCGCGCTCCTGGACCACATGAAGGCCACCGTCATCCGGCCGGAGGAGCAGGTCGTCTTCATCTCCCACGGCGACAGCGAGGCCGACGCCCAGGCCCTGGCCGACAGCATCCGGCAGCAGTGGAACGTCCAGGAGATCAAGATCCACAACATCGGCCCCGTCATCGGCTCGCACTCCGGGCCGGACACCATCGCGCTCTTCTTCCTCGGCGAGCCGCGCTGAGTTTTTTTGCAGGCGTTCCCTTGGGCAGATGTATTTTCATGCAGGCAGCGGGCCGCCCCCAAAAGCGGGGGAGGGCCCGCTGCCGTTTTGGGTCCTCTGTTCGCCCGTTCGTTTTGAAAGACCGGGGAGCGCGTTTTTGCATATCCCTGCGCAGGCCAGCGGACTTAACGGAAAATTTTGAATTTTTGAATGAAATCGCTTGCAAATCTGCATGGGATGGAGTACAATGCGAGTATCGCCCTCTGTGCCGGAAGGAAAGCCCAGGGGGGAATGCAAATGCAAAAACTGCTGCAATGGGGCTGCATATATCATTGAGGAAAGGCGATGCAAGATGAGAATATCCAAGCGCTGTCAAAATATCAAGGGTTCGGTCACGCTGGAGATCGACGCCAAGGCCAAGGAGATGAAGGCCCAGGGCCTGGACGTCGTGGGCTTTGGCGCGGGCGAGCCGGATTTTGATACGCCCGAGCACATCCGCCAGGCCGCAAAGGAGGCCCTGGACAAGGGCATGACGCGGTATACGCCCGCTTCGGGCACGATGGACCTCAAGAAGGCCATCTGCGAGAAGTTCCTGCGCGACAACGGCCTGCACTACGAGCCGAGCCAGATCGTGGTCTCCAACGGCGCGAAGCACTCCCTGTTCAACTCCTTCCAGGCGCTGCTGGACGAGGGGGACGAGGTCATCGTGCCGGGCCCCTTCTGGGTGAGCTATCCGGAGCTGGTGCGCATGGCGGGCGGCGTTCCCGTCGTCGTGCAGGCGAGGGAGGAGAACAGCTTTAAGCTCCTGCCCTGCGAGATCGAGGCCGCCGTCACCGGCCGGACGCGCGCCATCATCCTGAACTCCCCCAACAACCCCAACGGCTTTGTCTACACCCGCCAGGAGCTTCAGGACATCGGCAGGCTCGCCGTCAAGCACGACTTCTACATCATCTCGGACGAGATCTACGAATACCTTGTCTATGACGGCGCGGAGCACGTCTCCATCGCCTCCCTGGGCGACGAGATCAAGGCGCGCACCATCACCATCAACGGCATGTCCAAGGCCTACGCCATGACCGGCTGGCGCATTGGATACACCGCCTCGCCCGTGGAAGTGGCCAAGGCCATGACCAACTACCAGAGCCACTCCACCTCCAACCCCAACTCCATTGCGCAGTACGCCGCGCTCGCGGCGCTCTCCGGACCGGACACGCAGCTCAAGAGCATGGTGGCCGAGTTTGACCGCCGCCGCCGCCGCATCGTGGAGCTGATCAACGGCATCCCGGGCCTTTCCTGCATCCCGCCCAAGGGCGCCTTCTACGTGATGATGAACATCTCGGGCCTGTTTGGCAAGAAGCTCAATGGCGAAGCGATCGTGGACTCCATGAGCTTTACGCGCCTCCTGCTGGAGGACAGCAAGGTCGCGGTCGTGCCGGGCATCGGCTTTGGCGCGGACAGCTTTGTCCGCCTCTCCTACGCCACGAACATGGCCAACATCGAAAAGGGCCTTTCCCGCATCGCCGACTTCGTCTCCCGCCTGACCGACTGACGGGCGCGGCGCATCCGCTTTAAAAAAACTCAGAGAAAAAGGAGGGCAACCCATGCTGGAATTTGACGCTAAGTCCAACCTTTTGGAGCAGGCAAACTACAAGTATCGGCTGCAGGACGTGGAGGAGCCGAACCTCTACCGCGAGCTGTACGAATACTCCTCTGTGCCCAAGATCGCGTTCAACCACCGCGTCGTGCCGCTGCACATGCCGGACGAGATCTGGATCACGGACACCACCTTCCGCGACGGCCAGCAGAGCTGCTCCCCCTTTACGGTCGACCAGATCGTGACGCTCTATAAGCTGCTGGCGCGCCTGGGCGGGCCCAAGGGCATCATCCGCCAGAGCGAGTTCTTCCTCTATACGGACAAGGATAAGCAGGCCGTGCGCAAGTGCCTGGAGCTGGGCCTGCCCTTCCCGGAGGTCACCTCCTGGATCCGCGCAAACGAGAAGGACTTTGAGCTCGTCAAGGAGATGGGCCTGCAGGAGACGGGCATCCTCGTCTCCTGCTCGGACTACCACATCTTCAAGAAGATGCACATGACGCGCCGCCAGGCCATGGACAAATACCTGTCCATCGTCCGCGCCGCGCTCGACCACGGCATCCGCCCGCGCTGCCACTTTGAGGACATCACCCGCGCGGACTTCTACGGCTTTGTGGTGCCCTTTGCGACGGAGCTGATGAACCTTGCCAAGGAGAGCGGCATCCGCATCAAGATCCGCGCCTGCGACACGCTCGGCTACGGCGTCTCCTTCCCGGGCGTCGCGCTGCCGCGGTCCGTGCCGGGCATCATGTACGGCCTCCGGCACTACGCGGACGTGCCCAGCGCCTGGCTGGAGTGGCACGGCCACAACGACTTCTACAAGGTCGTCACTAACGCCGACGCCGCCTGGCTCTACGGCTGCTCGTCCGTCAACTGCGCGCTGCTGGGCATCGGCGAGCGCACGGGCAACTGCCCGCTGGAGGCCATGGCCAT